>Ga0314774_1001598_pt1 | contig 14121 bp, 10 predicted proteins | sample MetaGCBIA2018_FD_204515 | JGI IMG/M metagenome (GOLD analysis project Ga0314774, IMG submission 204515) | Cryopeg brine microbial communities from Beaufort Sea near Barrow, Alaska, United States - CBIA 2018 | ecosystem: Environmental > Aquatic > Marine > Coastal | place: USA: Alaska | collected... | reverse complement strand
ATGAAATATAATGGGTAACTGCAAGGATAATGCTGTAATGCATGAGATACCCTTGCATCTATTATACCAAAAACATGCATGAAAGTCAGTAATTTCAAGACTTTGAGAGTTAATCAGCAGACACTAAGTAACAATAGTTATCTACAATTAGGTAGCGTTAACTTACTTTCGGAAAAAGAAGCACAGAAAGGTAACATGGCTTGTCCGGTTTCATACCTTGGGTTAATTCTCTCATCTGATAGGGAATTGATTTTCTTATCCATTTTATAAACCTTTTTGATGTATTTAACTAGCTTTTCAAAGTAATTTTTCCTCAATATTCCAACCCCATTTCTACTATTAGTTTAACAAAAACGGGGTTAAATTCAAAGTTCTTAATTTCCGAATTTGATACACTTTCATGATGGTAGTTAAACCATTGAGTTTATTAGTATTTCCAATAGTAGAAGCTAAACTGCTGATACCCATTGCTACTTAAAAAACAGATCAATAATAATCCGAGAAAGAATGTTTTCAGTTAATTGCCAAAAATCAACCATTTATAGTGACAGAGCCAATAAAAATAAAAACAAAGGTAAAACAGGTTGCTGATTTACAATACAAGCTTTATTTGAGAGAGCAGGAAATTCTTAAGGTTAAAATGGGTGAGTATAGAATTGATAAACCAGATGGTTGGAAGGAAGTGGAAATACAAAAGTAGTTTCAAATGAATTTTAATAAAAGTGTTCAGCTGGTAGAGGAGGTAGCATTTTATCTAAAGGAAATAGAAAAGGATATTATGTTGTACATTATGGCAAAACAGAAATTTAGTGAACGATTTTAATTGTAAACTCGGCGACTAATAGATTATTGAAAATAGAATATAATTCTGTGAGAGGACGGGAGTTAATCACTCCCTCCTACTCGATTAAGCGAAGCATGTGAAGCGAATAATAGTGAAGATAATAATTAGGGACACAGAATATTTAGCTAGGATATCCTAACCAGGCTAAAATTATAGATATTCATACAGATTCAGATTGATTCTATGTCTCTATCCTTATAATGCGTCAACAGCAGCACGCTCAACAGCAAGCCCTGTTTGATAACGTTTCATAAACGCTTCGAAGCCCTCAACATCTGCAGGAAGTGGGTCAAACTTGGTGCCGGTATTACCTGCAAATACATGAGAGTTTAAGAAGGAACTTAAGCTCTCCTCCGGTTTCTTGTGTGCCATGTAAGAGGCCAGAACTGCCATACCCCAAGGACCGCCTTCACCTGCAGTTTCCATAACAGATACTGGTGCATTCATGGCAGCGGCCATTATTCGTTGGCCTACACCGGCTGTCTTGAAGAAACCGCCATGTCCATACATATCCTGGATCTGCACCTGTTCATGTTGGGTCAGAATATCAAGTCCGGTTTTCAATACAGCAAGAGAGGTCATTAAATTCACCCTCATAAAGTTGGCGAGGGTAAAATTGCTTTCTGGTGTACGTGCAAAGAGAGGGCATCCTTTTGAAAAGCCTGTAATATGCTCCCCGGATAAGTAGTTATAAGCCAATAAGCCACCGCCATCAGCGTCTCCCTCCAGGGCTTTGCGATATAGCGTTCCATAGAGCTGATTTGTATTCAACTTCATTCCCATAGTATCAGCAAACTCTCCAAAGAGAGATACCCAGGCATTCAAATCGGAAGTACAGTTATTGCAATGCACCATTGCTACCAAGTCTCCTGATGGAGTTGTAACAAGATCAATCTCGTGATAAACCTTAGATAATTCCTTTTCTAATACAATCATAGCAAATACACTGGTTCCGGCGGATACATTACCGGTTTTGACAGCCACGCTGTTCGTAGCGGTCATACCAGCTCCAGCATCCCCTTCCGGTGGACAGAAGGAAATTCCGGCCTTTAGAGTTCCGGTAGGATCCAGTAAACGGGCTCCTTCTTCGGTCAAGGTACCGGCGTGTTCGCCTGCAACAAATACCTTCGGCAGAATGTCCTGCAGCTCCCAAGAGAAGCTTTTGGATGCTATAAGAGCATTAAATTGGTGAAGCATCTCATGATGAAAGTTCTTTGTAGTAAGATCAATCGGGAACATTCCGGAGGCCTCTCCGACACCGATAACCTTTTCACCGGTTAGCCTCCAATGAACATATCCGGATAAGGTAGTCATAAAGGCAATCTCACTGACATGAGCTTCCTGGTTAATAATAGCCTGGTAAAGATGGGCTATGCTCCAGCGTTGAGGAATCTGATAGTGAAAGAGTTCAGTCAGCTGTTTGCTAGCCTGTTCGGTCATGGTATTACGCCAGGTACGGAATGGTGTCAACAGTTCTCCATCCTGGTTGAATACTAGATAACCATGCATCATTCCACTGATACCAATGGCGCCAATTGTATTAAGCTCTACTTCATATTGCGTTTTAACATTTGCGCATAAGTCTTGATAACTGGCTTGCAGACCGCTCCATACCTCATCCAGGGAATAAGTCCATATATTGTCGATATATTTGTTTTCCCAGTCATGGCCGCCGGAGGCGATCGGTTGATTCTTCTCGTCAACTAGGACCGACTTAATTCTGGTTGATCCAAGCTCAATTCCAAGTGCGGTTTTTCCGGATATGATTTGCTGTTTAATAAGGTTTTTAGCTTCTTCCATTTGAATACTCCTATTCGTTTATTTAATAGATAATACTTGTACATTAAAATGAAATCGCAACCTGTTTGATTTGGGTTAGATTTACTATAACTTTGTGGCATTTGGTCAAATCCTGCTTGCCGGAGGTGGGATTTTGATACCCGATACATTTGAGCTGCGCTGCAATTGCTGCTTCACTTCCGGTTTCGGAATCCTCTACGGCTATGGCATTGTTGGTCGGAATTTCAAATGCACAGAGCGCTTTCAGATATCCGTCTGGAAATGGTTTTTTTCTTTCTACATCGTCTCCGGCAATATTATAATCAAAATAACACTTTATATTATAATAGTCAATAACAGAATGTACAAAAGAGCCCCAAGAGGAAGAGACAAGTCCAATTCGGATCTGATTTTCCTTTAGCCAAGACAACAATTCTAAGAGTCCTTCGCTTGGTGGTATCTGCTTTTCCTTTATTTCTTCTAAGATATAATCATATTGACGTTGTTCCAGCTCATCCTCTGACAGCTTCAAACCATAAATATTCCTCATCTGGTTCCATAACATGCGGCTGGGCTTTCCGACAGACCAGGATAAGTCAAGGTCCTCCGTAACACCGGCTTCGAGCAGAATTCTTTTTTTGGCATGATCATGTAGCGGCTCACTGTTTAAGATTACGCCATCTAAGTCGAACAATACTAACTTTAGTTTATTTTGGTCCATAAAATAATACCCTTTCAATGCTGCGACCTATACAAAAGGCTGCCCGAAGAGGGCAACCTTTTGTTCTGACATCAGTATTTCTATAAAGTAAATGCTGATGCCTGTTGGAAAGCAGTTACTTAAAATTAAAACTTAATTGCTACTTTAAAGTCACCATATTTACCACTGGCATATTCAAAGGCTTGTTCCCATTCTTCAATGGAGAACATTTTTGATACAACGCCATTAGTTTTTAAATTACCATTAGCTATATTTTCAATAACGAAAGGATAAGCATAGGGGCTGAGATGAGCACCTAAGATATCTAATTCTTTCCGGTCGCCGATAATGGACCAGTCAACGGTGGTCGGTGCACCAAATACACTGAATTCCACAAAGCGACCAAGCTTGCGGATCATGTTAAGACCCTGGGTTACACTGGAAGGGTGACCAGTTGCTTCAATATAAATATCACAACCATAACCATCTGTCATATCAATTATTTTCTGGACAACATCTTCCTTTGCGGGATTCATAACGATATCAGCACCAAATTCAATTGCCTTCTCTAATCTGTTTTCAATCATGTCCAGTACAATCAACTTCTTTGGATTCTTCATTCTTGCGTATGTAACCATTCCTAAGCCAAGGGTACCTGCACCTGAGATAACTACGATATCCTCGCAGCCGATCTGGGCTCTATCAACGGCATGTTTTGAACAACCGTAGGGCTCGATCAGCAGGGCTTGCTCCAGAGAGAGACTATCCGGAACCAGGCTAATTACTGAGGTCTTTGGATATCTCACATATTCTGCCATACCACCATTATTTACATTCTGGAAGCCAAAGATATTATGAGGCTGGCACATCCAATAGTGTCCATCCTTGCAGAATCTGCACTCGCCGCATGGTAAGATCTGGTCAGCTGTGATGCGGTCACCGAGTTCAAATCCCGTCACATTTCCTCCTTTTTCTACAACATATCCTAAGAATTCATGCCCCGGAATAAAGGGAGGCTTTACCCAAGAGGGCTGTGTCTCATCTCCCCAGAACATGGCTGCTCCGTGCTGGCATTTTAAATCACCGGCGCAGACACCGCAGCCTTCGGTTTTTATAATGATATCATCCGGTCCACATTCGGGAGTTGGATAATTCATTTCTAAACGATAGTCACCTTTTCCGTAGGCGACCAATGCTTTCATTGTTTTATGTAAAGCTTTCATAATATAATCTCCTTTCATATAGTAGGGTGTGGTTAAACAGATAATATCGCTCCATACTCTAACAGCTTAGCTCTTACCTCACTTGTATCTACCTCTCTTGGCTCTATTCCATTCCGAGCCGCGATTGCAGCACCAATTCCGGCTCCTTCACCAACTGCCATGCATAATGGCATAATACGGGTACTGCCAAATGCTACCGCATCCACACTAATGCAACGTCCAGTCATCATTAGTCCATCGATATCCTTTGCAATGGTGCAACCATAAGGTACACCATATGGTTCTTCCACTGTTTTGGTATACGTTTCTGCACCATCTCCGCTGTGTATATCAATAAAGTAGGAGTAGATACCAATAGAATCTTCCGGAATATAACCGGCAAGTACATCTTCTTTGGTTAATTTTTTAATACCCATAATACGACGACTTTCACGTACGCCAATGGTTGGATTAATGGAGGTTAGAAAACAGTTTTCGAAGCCGGGAACATTTTCCTGTAACATTTTAATCAATGGCATAATTTGAAGATGGCTTTCTGCTTCACCTCTACTTAGATCATGTATATTGCTTCCATCAAAGTTAATAATTCGAATTGTATTTACCATTACCTCTCCCGGTATGGGGAGCTTTATGTAAATGACAGTATCTCTATCAATGGGGCACTTTCCTTCTTCACGTAATTTTTTAATTAAAGAATTGAGCCCAAAGAAGATATGCCCCGGATTACTACGGAAGAATTTAGCATCATAGCCGGATTGTATATGGTTAAGTCCCAGCTCATAAGGCAATTCCTCCGGATGTTCCTCGATATAGTCGCAGAACTTATCGAAGTCTACTCCTCCTAAATTAAACAATAAGGAAGGGGGCTGCAATACTTTTGTATCTTCCTGTCCTTTTTCATATTCCGCACCAGCTATGAATGCCATGTCCCCATCACCTGTTCCGTCAATGAATACCTTGGCTTCAATTTCAAATTCCTGGCCTTTTCCAACAACAGTTACCTTCTTCAATTTGTTGTCTTCCATCAAAACGCTCGTTAACTCGCAATGCATAAGAAGCTGGATTCCATATTGCTTCGCCCATTCAAAGCAGATAATTCTTGTATAGAAGGGATTCAATGTTGTTGATGACAAATGGAATGGACAATATCTAGTTCCCGCTGTACCATCCATCTCCTTTAAGCGATTCACCATTTTTTCAGCAAGACCACCAATCACTTGTCTTTGATGCATATCATTCATTGCCAAAAACGGTAATCCCGATCCTAGATTTCCACCTAGGTACCCTTGTCTTTCAACAAGAATTACTTTTGCTCCTTCTCTTGCTGCAGCTACTGCTGCAGCAATCCCACCTGGACCTGCTCCAATTACGGCAACATCCGTTTTCATTACTTCTCTATTCATATGATCTCCTATTTACTTCCCTAGCCTTTAACAAGTTCTTCAGATAAACTTTGTCGGCTATATTTTTGCCTTCAAACTCCGTTAAGTTAGTTGCGCTATTCATTAGCCTTACACCATTTCCCTCTTCTTTGGGCAGTCCTACCGTTAACTCAAAGAACCTTCTTGAGAATCCGTGCGCACCTATTTCAGACAGTGCCTTTATTCCTGCTTTTAAAATAACCAGATTTCCTAGTTTTAATGTAGGTACGAGGTATTGCTTTGAGGTTAATCCAAGCTCAGTACATTCCAGAAAATGATAATATTCATGAGATAAGATTAAATTGACTGCATCCTTTTCAGTAAATTTATTCTCCTTCGCCCATAGTTTAACGGACTTTTCATAAATGATAATCTTATTCTGTCCTGAATAATACTCACTAAAATAACGAACATTGCCAGCTACATTGTCTCTTGGGTTCCACTCTAATCCCAGCTTAGACAAAGAAATAATTTCTTTTATTGATTTGGTATCGTACTTTTTCAGAATATTCTCTGCAGCCGTTGAACCTGTATTCCATGCTTTTTTGCAGATTGCCTGCATATCACTTGACGGAATTTTACCATACAGAATATCTCGTTTCAGTTCCTCAAAGGATTCGTGCTGATTAGGAAAAGGAAATGCTTTCATAACAAAACCTCCATTAACCTCTTTCGTTTTCGGTTGTACGTGTACATACAATAATTAATTTGTCCTCTTCATGAACACCAGCCAACTCTACTTCACTTAGAGCCATAATTTGATCTTTATCCTGCATTCCTGAAAGATCCACAATACGTCCGCCATATGCAATAAAGATATTAGGAATCTCTGCACCGCCATCGCCAAATACAATATTCTCATTCAAAAGTTTTTTAATTGTATCCCGCCAGCTACCGGGATTGCACTGTGCAACTGAGGCATTTTTCTTTTGTAATCGTATAACACCATCGTGATCAATCAAACGGATAGTATTATACTTTTTCTTAAACAGGAAAAATACTCTCTTCGAAAGCTCACAACTAAATGCGCAAAGATTACCGTTATCCGCCTCGGTCTTTATTCGATCTGGTTCAACCTTAAGGTTCTCCGCTACAATATTCTTTAGCTCATCATTATTTTTGCCTGCACTACCAAGATCCTTTGTACGAAGTTCAGTGGCTCCAATGGCAATTGCTCTAACCTTCTGAAGCTGGGCATCTACTTCTATTCGAACTTCAATCGTTTCCGGATTGGCACCTGACTGGGTAGCAAGTCGTATTGCTTCCCGCCGAATGGAAAGAATATCTGCTTCCGTCGGATTGCTAATTGTTCTTTCGACCATATCTCTTACCATCGCAAGAGCAACTCCGATTGGTGAAATAACGGATGCATTTTTTGCTAATTTACTTTTGTTGCCGAAGGTTTCTGCGAGGTGAGGAACTACCGTCGAAGCTCCACCGCCTCCTCCAACGAAAACAATAGCATCTTTATCCAACTCATAGTCTTTGATCAAGCGTTTGACAACTGCACCATTCTTTATAGCAGATAAATCAAGTACTTTCTTTGCGGCTTGCTCAACACTCAGTCCCATGTTCTTTGCAATCGGCTCCCATGCTTTTACAGCAGCTTCTTTACTACCTTTTGCATAATCCCCATCTTTGACATAACCACAGATATTAGCCGCACCGGATTGAGTCAGGGCAAATTTTTCCCCATTGGAGCATTCGATGTATGCATATTCTGGATCAGTTGGCATGGGATGAACGGACTTAAGGACAGGATTAACGACATCTTCAGGATTGGCGTATACCTCATATGGAAGACCTGCAATATGCGCACTTCTAGGGCCCACATCTACAATCTTTCCTCCGCTAATCTCAACCATACTTCCGCCACCGATGCCAACCGTTCTTACATCAAGTGAATTTAAGTATGTCTTATGGCCACCAACCTCGGCGTATTTGATCATAACGTTACCGTCTTTAACACAGGAGATATCTGTGCTTGTTCCACCAACTTCACAAAAGATACCATCTGTAAGTTTCTCATACATTAGAGCTCCTGCAATTCCTGCAGCAGGTCCGGATAGTATTGTTAAAATCGGTCTGCTTCTAACCTCATCCACCGTCATTACACCGCCATCACAACGCATAACCATAAGAGGTGCATCTATTTTAGCATTTTTAATACTAAACTCCGTCATGTTGGCTGCCTCAAGCATCTTTGGAAGGATACTAGCATTTACAACTGCAGTTCTTGTTCGAACCTTAAGACCATATAATTTTGAAACATCATTTCCTGCTGTAGCCGGAACTCCATTTTTGGAACAATATTCGACTACATCATTTTCATTTTTGGGATTATCGACACTAAACGCTTCTGTAACTACAATTGATTGAGATCCATTGTTATGCAATTGTTTGATTGCATCTTGTACGTTATCTAAAAACTTTGCAGAATCACCTGTGTTTACAAACTCGTTTACGGTATGGAGATATTTTCCTTGAGCAAGGGGTAAATCACCTATTTTTGTATCACCTTTCGACTTTGCTCCTTCTATACCTGTTCCAAGCGTTAGAATTCCAACCTTTGCCACATCACCCTCTAATAGAGCATTTGTTGCCTGAGTAGTTCCATGAGCTATGAAGACAACTTCTTCTGGCTTAATGTTGTACTCATCCATAATTTTATTAAGGACCTGAATAATACCTGCTGCTACACCCTCATTCGCATCATGGGTTGTTGGCAGCTTCACTGAACCAACTAACTCATAAGTCTCATCATTAATTGCAACCGCATCGGTAAATGTACCTCCAACGTCAATACCTAACCTATACTTCATCTTAAATCTCCTCTATCCAACTTAATTAAACAAATTCATCATGTTACCATTAAATTCACTGTCTATGTAGTGTCTGCTGAATAAGTAGCGTTTTTCTTCTACACTAGCGCGACTACTGGGTATTTATTTCCAATTAGCAACTGCCAAAGGAAAGGATAATACTCTAATGTATGAGATACCCTTGCATCTATTATACCAAAAACATGCCTTAAAGTCAGTAATTTCAAGACTTTGAGAGTTAATCAGCAGACACTATGTACCAATGTCATTTAGTTAACGTTTATATGCATATGGTTAGATTTCCTATAAGGGGGTCTAACCATATTTTTTTACTAAAATATCCAAAATAGTAGTTGACACATCATTCAAAATGTGCAGCCGCTCACGTTACCGATTGTTTTTAGAGGTGGCGTGAGCGGCCAATGAATTAGAACTATATTTCATTCTAATTCATTGAGGTCCATTTATATGTTTCATCAAACAATCAAATCACTTTTTACTTCTTCCGTTGACCGCATTGTGTCAAACATCTCTCAATACACGGTTAATCCCCAAAAATATTTTTCTCGTAACAAGAAGCTTCCAGCCGATAAACTTATCTCTTTTCTAGTTTCAGAAGGTTCTTCAAGTACTAAAAACGAGTTGTTAGACTTCTTTAATATGGATGTCCTTACGCCAACCGCTTCTGCATTTAACCAACAGCGGTCGAAGCTTAAACCTGATGCCTTGGAAGCTGTTTTAAAGCAGTTTAATTCATTGGTTAATTCTTTAGAAAAACATCGGAATATAAGTTTTTTGCGGCAGATGGTTCGACTTTCACTTTCTTTCGCAAACCATCTTACGCATCCTCTGAATATTATGTGTCAGGTGGACATTCTGCCAAAGGGTTCTACAGTATGCACTTAAATGCTTTTTATGATTTTGAGAGACATACCTATACCGATGCTCTCATTCAACCAGTCCATTGTTCATTACGCTATCGTTTCGTCATTATATCAGAGGCTAAGTAACGTTAACTAAATGACATTGGTCTATGTACTGTAACTCATATTGTTATGAATGCTTTTAGACAATAGGCCTAAAAATACATATAAGTAAGAATGACTACAGTAATTGCAGTTAGGACCCAGTTGGCAAGCTGTACTTTATTAGAAGTAGTAACCGGATCATAGCCTATAAAGTTTGAAGCCCAAACTACCTGTGTTGATGTCGGGCATGACTGTGTAGGCCAACGGAAAGCAGCATAGAATACTGCAGCTAATGCTGCCACAGGTAAAGCACCAACTGCGATCATGCTTACTGCAAGACCTGCTCCTAATCCAAGAAGATTGAATGGTCCTCTGTAAAGTCCAAGTGGACATAACAGACAAACAAAAATAATTAAGCCAGTCGCGGTAGTAGGTGTGATTGCAACCATGAAGGGCTTAATTACAGCTTGTGTCGTAGGTGCTGTCATAGCATTTAAAATCATACCAATTCCGAACATCAAAGCTGCGGTAGGAGCACCTTCCTTAAATCCTTGATAACATGACTCAACAATAAAACTCATATTAGCAGACCATTTGCCCTTAAATGTGAATACAATAGCCCAAACAATACCAATTATAAAGATTGCTACAACTGGAAACTTGAAAATATAAGCTAATGCTACGACTATAATAGGTGTAATACTAGCAAGAAATCCTCGAAGGCCTTTTACTGTTGTGCGCTCCTCGTTATTGCTCTGACTATCATTTATAGGAGCGGCAAAAGCAAATTTTAAGCCGTTCTTTTTGAAGTTCCATGCCAAGTATATAACAGTGAATAAGCAACTTGCTATTGATAAAACAATTGCCGCACCTTGAATATCTTTCGCTGCAACACCGGTTATTGAGGTGACTGCAGAAATATTCGCAGGGTTCAATGAATAACCAGCAGTGAGTGCTGAAAGAAAAGCATTACAAGCAACAATTGGTGGAACCCCCACAGAAAGTAGGATTGGAAGGACAACTGCTCCTACCATTGCAACAGCACCCGTTCCGTATAAAGTTGTAAATAGAACTACAGTAACGCCGCAAAGCAATACGGATATAACAAAAGGTTTGTCTCCACCGAATTCAGCTGCTTTTTTAATGATTGTATCGGTAACACCTGAACGATACAATATTTGTGACAGCCAGCAAGCAAAAAGAATAGGAACATAAGTGCCAGAAAGCTTTAAAGCACCTTGAGATATGACAAAATCCAGTATTCCTTCTTCTCCTCTCAACGGAAGACCAGCAGCGATTGCGATTCCAACTGCCATAATAGGTAGTGCTAAAACTGCGGGAATTTTCTTAGTCATCATAAGCCCCGCTAACACCACAAAAATAAGAACAATAATAATACCTTGAAACATAAAATTTTCCTCCTTTTAAAACGTTTTAAATCAATTTATAGTATAATTCTGAATTTATAGTATCATTTTATTTAGTTAATGTCAAATAATATATTAATATTGTACAATAAATACGAAATTAAGCTAATAAATAGTGCATATTCACAAAAACTGAATTGAACATTATATTTAGAACGTTCTAAATAATGGACTCACAAAATAAAATGTTAAAATTATACAAATATATCATGACTTATTACACTATTTTGTTAGTTTATATTTCTAACTGACTCTCTGATTTCTAATTCTGGTTCAATTATCAACCTAACGTTTTTAGCATTTGGTTTTTTTATTCGGTTAAATAGAACTTTACATGCTTCCAGACCAAGTTTACTTTTAAACACGCGAACGGTGGTCAGTGGTGGATTGCTATATTCTGCGAGTATATTATCTTCAAATCCAATTACCGATATATTCTCTGGACAACGTAGACCTTGATTGGATAAAAATCGGAATGCTCCTAATGCGATACAGTCATACCCGCCTATAATAGCGGTTGGTCTAATCCCACTTTCCCACATTTCCTTCATAACATTATAGGCCCCTTGACCAGAATAATCAGATTGGCCAACCCAACCTTCCTTTATCTTGACCCCTTTTTCCTCCATTGCTCTTTGAAATCCCAGTAACTTTCGTTCGGAGGACTGTGAATACGCTCCAGTGTTAATGAATACAATATCTTTGTGGCCTTGCTCCAATATGTATTTTGTGCCTTTGTATATACCTAAAGTCGAATCTGTATCTACATAGTCAAAATCTTCGTGCCTAGATCCAAGTAGGACTGTAGGCAAATTAGTGCTTTTAATCCTTGCTAACACCGTATCATTCACAATTCCACCCATAATAAGCATACCATCTACTTTTTCGTTTTTCATAATGGAAGGAAGTGTCTGTTCAGTATTATTAATACTGTAATGTTCGAGAATCATACTATAATTTGATAAGTTGACTTCTTTTTCTATGCTTGGCAACATTTCTGTCAGATAGGTATCGGCATGTCCTTTAAAAGAAAACCGATCCGTAGAATCATTGTATGTCATCCAGGTTAAACCGATAACATTTTTACGTTTTGTAACAAGAGATCTTGCATATAGGTTTGGAATGTAATTTAATTCCTCTATTTTCTGAAGCACTTTGTATCGGGTTTCTAGCTTCACGAGTTCGCTTTCATTGATTACTAATGAGACTGTACTTACAGATACTCCGGCCGCCTTCGCTACATCTTTAATCGTTACACTCATATTTTTCTCCATTCCACCAACCCTTAGTTAAGGTTGCCTCAAATCCACTTTATTTTTCTCTCTTATTCTCAATCAATTAATTTTTTGGCTCAGGTAGACAAGGGCATCACTGCCCTAGCCCCCCCTAGTCGAGTAAGTAAGAGGAAGTTCACCTCGAACTTCTCACAGAACTTATCCCGACTTTTTTGTTATCCTGAATTCAGCTTATTCTTATCTGATTTCCATTGTATTTACCCCAAAAAGTCGGGATAACTTTTTATATTAACCCATAAAGTTTTTTGATCATTTCTTCATCATCTTCCCAATCTATTTCAATATCATCATTAAATAATGGATTTAAGCTAGATGTTGCTTTTTCAATAGCCTCCTGCTTCATCTTTGTGTCAGCATTAGCATAATACATTAGCGTTGTGTTCATTTGTGCATGCCCTAACCATTCAGATAATAGTGGTAATGGCATTCCATTACGGTAAAGATGCATTGATCTTGAATGCCGAAACATGTGTGGAAATATATGATCAGGCACTTCAATACTGATACTTCGTGCCATATCTCCATATTTCTTTATAAACTTTCCAACATTATCAGGAGACATGGCTTGTGCACTTCCTTTTCTAGTGATATAAAAGAGAAAGTTCTTACCATTTGGAGTTTTATGATAATGGTTCATGTATTTCTTTAAGTGATCTACTGTTTTTTCCATTATTGGAACTAACCTTGTTTTTCGCCCTTTTCCAGTTAATATGACATATGGAGTACTCTCGGTTAAATGAATATTTTCTAATTGTAAATCTAAAATTTCTTGAACACGTCCGCCAGTATCGTAAAGTAAAATCATAAACATAAGGTTTCGTATGCCATAACGATTTTTTGTATCGGGTTGGTTTAGGATGATTTGAAGAGCTGCTTCACTAAAGAATTTTATTTCATGCCCTTTACTTTGCTTCTTTTTAGGAATAGTTAGTAATTCTTGATAATAAATGATAACGGTTGTATCTTTACCAGCGGCATATTTATAAAAGGACCTTAATCCCGCTAGTCGTTGATTCCTACTTGCTATACTGTATCCACGCACATCTTCTAACCATTCTAAAAATGATTCAATAAGCTCTCTTGATAAATATCGAAATTCTAAATCTATCATTGTAATATCAAGCTTGTCGATGGCATAATCCAAAAATAGATTTAATGTATTCTTATAGGATTTAATAGTATTAGGGCTTGCCGCTTTTTGTTTTGGAAGAAATATCGTCAGGAAATCTCGAATTAATCTGAATAATACCATTGAGTCATTCATCATCATACACCTCTGGAATTAACTTCTGTAACCTCTGCCAATCTATGGCGGAGGTTTTTAAAAGGTTTTCAGGAAGCAGATGAATGTAATAGATAGTATCAGAAAGATTAGTGTGTCCCATATATGTGTATTTGTCAAGTGAATCCTTACCACTTATTTAACAGTGAATCCTTACCACTTATTTAACTGAAAAGTGACACCACTAAAAAACTAAAATTATGACCATGGTTTATAGGATTGATTAAATCCTATAAACCATGGTCATTGATGACAATTGTCGAAATATGTCTTAACGTGGGGTGTTTAAGGACTCAAATTTCTCTTATCGTGGGATTTGTCGAAAATGCTAATGAGCCCCCTTTATCTGAGACATTCATG
>Ga0314774_1001597_pt1 | contig 14125 bp, 11 predicted proteins | sample MetaGCBIA2018_FD_204515 | JGI IMG/M metagenome (GOLD analysis project Ga0314774, IMG submission 204515) | Cryopeg brine microbial communities from Beaufort Sea near Barrow, Alaska, United States - CBIA 2018 | ecosystem: Environmental > Aquatic > Marine > Coastal | place: USA: Alaska | collected... | reverse complement strand
CACGGCCGACGCCGACGCCGATGCCGACGCCCCGCTCGTTCCCAGTGTCGTCGCTGTGTCCAACGGTGACGCAGCAGCAACGCTGACGCGGTTCGGCGCAACGCCGGCGACCGCCGAGCGCATGTTGCAGACATTGCGTGCGGAAACCGACGGCGAGATGCTTCTCGAAGCCGAACTGCTCGTGCCCGACGCCGTTCCGATGGAGCTGGTCTCGCTTATCGGGGTCTCCAACGACAATGTGCGGGAGACCGTGCGCACGATCTTGAAGGCAAGCACCTTCAAGCCCAAGGTCGCGGTCTACCCGCCGTGGTTCCACACCTCCGCCGAGGAGTAAAAGCGACCCCCGTGCCTTCCTTTCCGGGCCCGGGCCCGGGCCCGGAAAGCGGGCCCATGATCTAAACCGGGCCCGCTTTCATAAGGTGGGCCCGGAGCCGCGCAGACGTGGCTAGACAACACCCAGGGGGAGCTGTTCGCCGGCGGGCAGCTCCACCCGGATGCCGTCGCCCGGGTGCACAACGCCGCCCGTGACCACGACACCCATGATGCCGCCGCGGCGCTGAACGGTGCCGGCGGCATCCGTCTTGATGAGCTGCTTCATCAGATCCTTTTGGTAGCCGTTGATGAGCGAACACGGGCTGCGCATGCCGGTGATCGAGACGACAGCCTCGGCGCCGAGATGCAGTTTGGTGAAAAGCGGGAGGTTCATGAGGTCGATCCCCCCGGTCGTCACGTTCTCGCCGAGTTCCCCCGGCTTCACCGTGTAGCCGGTCGTGACGAGGTCCTCGAACAGCTCGGCGCCAATAAAATGCACCTGGCAGAGGTTCGGGGCCAGAGGATTTCGCTTCTTGGCATAGCGGTGCTGCACTGTTGCACCCGCATGCGAATCACCCTCGACACCGATTCCGGCCAGCAAGCGGATGCTGCTCACCGTCGGCTTGCTGAAGCGGTGCTGATCGTCCCGGCTGACCGAAATGACAGTGCCGGGAAGTCTCTCAAGTGTCATGCAGACGATTCTGCCACGCGCATTCACGTTCGAAGGGAAACCAGCACCGCTTCCTACGGATACGTCAACGTGTTTGCGAAAACACGTTGACGCGGCCATCCGGCGGGCCTACATTGCAGTGTAGAAAGGTTGCCGATGACCAATATCGCCCCAGACCAGCCGAACGAGTCCGCAAGTCCCGCCCCGGTGATAAGCGAGCCTGTCCCGCACATCGCTCGGCCCTATCGTGCCCTCGAACGCGAGCTGGAACGCGCGGTACGTGATCGCGTGGAGGTCAACCTCCGGGTCACCGCGGCGGTCAACGCCATGCGTGACGGCGGCTGCTCCTGGGCCGACATCGCACGCATTCTCGGCACCGCCCCGCAGACAGCGCACAAGAAGTACAGCAAGCCGCGTGCGCCGAAAGTGCCCTGAGAGCTGGGCGACGCATCCATTCATGCTGTGAATTGAGAGTGAGCCGAGGGTCTCCGTGACTATCGGGCTACGTTCGTTTCGTTGTCACCCAACGAAAGGACGAATCGATGGCACAGGTAATTGAAACAATCGACGTGGATGTTCCAGTGAGCGTGGCTTACGAACAGTGGACCCAATTCGAATCCTTCCCGCAGTTTCTCGACTTCGTCGAATCCATTCAGCAGACCGACGACGTGCACACACACTGGAAGGTGCGCATCGGCGGGGTTGATCGCGAGTTCGACGCTGAGATCACCGAACAACACCCCGACGAGCGCATCGCCTGGAACAGCATAGGCGGCGACGAAAACCACGCCGGAGTGGTCACCTTTCACAAGTTGAGCGATTCCACGTCGCGGGTCACTGTGCAGTTGGACTGGGCGGCCGAGGGGTTTCTGGAAAAGGTTGGTGCCATGTTCGGCGTGGATGACCACGTGATCAAGAAAGACCTCGAAAAGTTCAAAACGTTCATCGAAGACCCCGCAAACCAGAACGGTGGCTGGCGCGGCGACATCACTCTGTGACAGGCGGCACGGGCCGCATCTCGGGTGCGGTCTGTGCCGGCTGCGGCCTTGTGGCCCACATTGCCGGGCGGTGGTATGGTCACGGCGATGTTCCCCAGTGGTCCCGACTTCGTATACCCGACTTCCTATATGTGAGGACTCCATGCACGCCTCAGAAACACTCAGCACCTACTTGCAGTCCGTTCTTGTCGACTTGATCGAGCTGCACATTCAAGGCAAGCAGGCGCACTGGAGCGTCGTCGGCAAGAACTTTCGCGACCTGCACCTGCAACTCGACGAAATCATCCTTGACGCCCGCATCTTCTCCGACGAAGTGGCCGAGCGGATGCGCGCCCTCGATGCCATGCCGGATGGCCGTAGCGAGACGGTCACCTCCACGACCCAGCTGCCCAAGTTTCCCGACGGCGAAGTCGACACCGCCGAGACGGTGACCCTTATCACCGAGCGCCTCGACGCCACCGTGAACAACATCCGCAAAGTGCATGACGAGGTCGACGCCGAAGACCCCACGAGCGCCGACATTCTGCACGCGATCATCGAAAAGCTGGAGCAGTACTCCTGGATGGTCGGGGCGGAGAACCGCAAGCCGCGCAAGCGGCCCGCGGTGAAGTCTTCCAAGGCCTCCTGACGTGAGGTCAGACCGACGACCGACGCTTGGGCAGGTCAGGCCACTCCGACGGGACGGGCAGCAGGAACTCGCGCCCGACTTCGTGCTGACCAGGTCCGTGTTGACCAGGTCCGTACTGTCCAACTCCGGGCCACTGGCCTCCGGCGAAGCATCGTACGGTTCGGGCGCGATTTTTTTGGTGAACGGCTCGAAAGGACGATGAGCGACCCTTGTTAGATTCCACTGTGATTGGTCGTGATTCCGGCGTGACCGGCTCGTCTGCGCAAGATGACGAGCTCGCCGCTGCGGCGTTCGAGGTAAACGGGGATGCCCGGCGCGCGGTGGCGTTGCTGAGTCGTCTTACTGCTGTCGCCCGGCCGGGGGAAGGCCGAACGGCCGACTACTTCGACACTTTGGCGAAACTGGGCACCGCCGATCTCAGCGCAGCCAAAGTCGCCGAGGCTCACCTGGATGCGGTGGCAATACTGCACCAGGCCGGCGAGCCGACCGGCGGCCCGGAGCGAACCTGGGGTGTGTTCGCGGCCGAGGCACCCGGGATGACTCTCACGGCGACACGCGTTGACGACCGCTGGCAGCTCGACGGTATCAAGCCGTGGTGTTCGCTGGCCGGGCTGCTCAGCCACGCACTCGTGACAGCTCAGGTCGTGCGCCCGGATGGAGAACCCGGCCGCCGGTTGTTCGCTGTCGACCTGCATCAGTCCGGCGTCACCGTGCATGACGACGTCTGGGCTGCCCGGGGACTGTCCCAGGTGAAAAGCGGCCCGGTGGGTTTTTCGACCGTCGTCGCCGATGCGGTCGGCGATGAGGGCTGGTACCTGCGACGGCCGGGATTCGCCTGGGGCGGCATCGGTGTGGCCGCTGTGTGGTGGGGTGGTGCCGTCGGGCTGGCCCGAACACTCCACGCCTCCACTCAAAGTCGACCCCCAGATCAGATTGCGCTTGCCCACCTCGGCGCCGTCGACGTGGCGCTGAGCGCATCGACCATGGCGCTCACGGCCGCGGCAACGAGCATCGATGCCGGCCACGCCGACGGGCCGGCCGGTGCCCTGCTCGCGGCGCGCGTGCGGGGAATCGTCGCCCGAACGGTCGACGAGGTCATATTCCATATCGGGCATGCACTCGGACCCGCGCCGCTCGCCCTCGATGCACGGCACGCCCAGCGGGTGGCGGACCTGCAGCTGTATGTGCGCCAGCATCATGCCGAACGCGACGATGCCGCATTGGGTCGCATGCTCGCATCGACGGGAAGCACACCATGGTGACCTTCAGCCATTCCGACGACGGAACGCCCGAGAAGATCTGGGAGGCGGCGAACTGGACCGAGCACTTCGGCTCGCTTAACCTCGCCGGCCTGGAACGCCTCGTCGTCATTTCCGCGCATCCCGACGACGAAAGTCTGGGCGTCGGCGGCCTGATCGCGCACGTGGCCGAGCTTACGCTGCCGATCGTGGTCATCGTGCTCAGCAATGGGGAGGCGTCGCACCCCCAATCGTCGACGCACGACGCGGCCCGACTCGCGCAAATTCGCCGCATTGAAGTGACGGATGCCCTCGCGCTGCTGGCCCCCAACGCTCACGTGCACCTGCTGGAGCTGCCCGACGGCAAACTCGCGGACCACGTGGACATCGCCGAAAAAGCCATCAACGAGGCGATCGGCGATGCGGGCGACTCGACCTGGGTTGTGGCGCCGTGGCGGGCCGACGGGCATCCGGATCATGCCGCAGCCAGTGCGGCCGCGCAACGTGCGGCACGAGAGCACCATGCGCGTCTGTTCGAATACCCGATCTGGGCGTGGCACTGGTCGACCCCCGACGCTGCCGTCTGGTCGGCCGAGACCATTCGCCTGTTCGCGCTGAGTCCGGCCGAACGCAAGGTCAAGGCTCGGGCCCTCGCGTTGCATCGCAGCCAGGTGCGGCCGCTGTCGGAGGCGCCCGGCGATGAAGCGATCGTTCCGGCCGAATTTCGGGCGCATTTTGCGCGCGAATACGAAACGCTCCTGGAGATGAATCTGGGGGAGGTGGCGCCCGGCGCACCGGTTGCGCGCGGTCGGAAAGCCGCGCGGAGAACGGCGTCTGCTCCCGCGGATCCGAATCAGACCCTCGCGCCCGCGTTTTTCGACGACATTTACGCGTCGGAACCCGACCCGTGGGGATTCGAATCCCGCTGGTATGAGCAGCGTAAAAGGGCGGCGCTGATGGCCGCCCTGCCCCGGCAGCGGTTTTCGGCTGCGCTCGAACTGGGCTGTTCGATCGGGGTGCTGTCGGCCCAACTCGCCGAGCGCTGCGATACGCTTCTCGGCATCGATCTGGTCGAACAGCCGCTCGTTCAGGCTCGCCAACGACTGGCCGGGCGATCCGGAGTGACCTTTGAGCGCCGCACGGTACCGCGGGAGTGGCCGGACGGGGCGTTTGACCTGATCGTGTTGTCCGAAGTGGGCTACTACTGTTCCGTGAACGATCTGCGCCGCTTGCTTGAACGGTGCCGAGCCAGTCTCGCCCGGGGAGGCGTGCTCGTGGCCTGTCACTGGCGGCATCCGGTTGCGGAATATCCTCTTACCGGCGACGCCGTGCATGCCCAGCTCACGCACGTGGTCGGGCTGCAGCGCACCGTGCATCACCTCGAGCGAGATTTCGTACTCGAAGTGTATGAGCCGCGGCCCGCCCTGTCCGTGGCGCAGCGCGACGGCCTGGTTCCGTGACCGGTCCCGCGGGCATCGAGGTCGTCGTCGTGGTTATTCCGGTGCGCAATGAAGAGCTGCTTCTGCCCCGATGCCTGAACGCGCTCACTGCGGCGATCGACGCGTTGGGAGCGGTGCCGGAGCCGGAGCGACCCCACGTGCGCGTGCTCCTGGTGCTCGATCACTGCACCGACCAATCGGCGCGGGTTGCCGCGCGCTGGAGCACCTTCCGCCGCCATGAGATTGCGGCCGGCGCCGTGGGAGTGGCACGACGGGACGGAATTCGGCGCGCGCTGCGCTCGGGGTCGCGTTCACGCACCGGTGCCGTGGCATCCGCTGCCCAGATCTGGATCGCCACGACGGATGCGGATTCCGCCGTGCCGCCGAACTGGCTCGTCACCCAGCTGGCCCTGGCCCGCAATGGTGCCGAACTCGTGCTCGGCACAGTGCAACCCGATGATGATCTCGCCGCACGCGAGCTGCAGCGTTGGGAGGCCCTGCACACGATCGGTGAGGGGCATCCGCACATTCACGGCGCCAACCTGGGCGTGCGCGCCGATCGGTACCTGGCCGCCGGCGGATTTGCGCCGGTTGACCGTGATGAAGACGTGCTCCTGGTGTCCGCTCTGCGCGATCTCGGAGTGACGGAGGCCCGCACGGCGCTGATCCCGGTACTCACGTCGGGCCGGCGGATCGGCCGCACCCCGGCCGGATTCGCCGGCTACTTGCGAGATCGTGTCGACGCCGATCCGCTCGATGCCGTTTCGCTTGACGCCGATCCGCTCGATGCCGATCCGCTTGACGCCGATCCGCTCTACGCCGATCCGCTCGACGGCGAAATCGCACAATGACCGGCCGCACACAGACAATGTCGACGGGCCGACAACGAATAGCGCACCGACAAGGAATAGTGGCACGGTGGCTATCCGCAGGCGGGGCCATGAATGTTGGCTCTGGCGTGGCGCAACAAAAAAATGGGATCATACTCAAATGACCTTTATCCCCAACGAATCCCGTTACGAGTCCATGCCCTACCGACGTGTCGGGCGCAGCGGCCTCAAGCTCCCCGCCATATCGCTTGGCCTGTGGCAGAACTTCGGCGACGACAAGCCGCTCGCAAAGCAGCGAGCCATTCTGCGTCGAGCCTTCGACCTCGGCATCACCCACTTCGACCTCGCCAACAACTACGGGCCTCCGTATGGAGCGGCCGAATCGAACTTCGGTCAGCTCTACCGCGAAGACTTCCGGGCCCACCGCGACGAACTCGTGCTCTCGACCAAGGCAGGCTACGACATGTGGCCCGGCCCGTACGGCAATTTCGGGAGCCGCAAATACCTGTTGTCGAGCTTGGACCAGTCGCTCTCCCGCATGGGCGTCGACTACGTCGACATCTTTTACTCCCACCGTGCCGACCCCGACACCCCGCTCGAAGAAACCATGGGAGCGCTGCATACCGCCGTCACGAGCGGCCGCGCGCTCTACGCCGGCATCTCCTCGTACTCGCCCGAACGCACCAGGGAGGCGGCGGCGATTCTGGCCGACCTCGGCACGCCGCTGCTGATTCACCAGCCCTCCTATTCCATGTTCAACCGCTGGGTCGAGGGCGATCTTCTCGACACTCTCGACGACATCGGCGCCGGCTGCATCGCGTTCTCGCCGCTCGCGCAGGGACTGCTCACCGACCGCTACCTCGGTGGAATCCCCGCGGACTCCCGGGTCGCCCGGGACGGATCAGCCAACAAGGCGATGGTGAGCGCTGAAGCGCTCGCCCACATCCGCGCCCTGACCGAGATCGCATCCGCTCGCGGCCAATCGCTCGCGCAGATGGCATTGGCCTGGGTGCTGCGCAACTCCGAGGTGACCAGCGCGCTGGTCGGAGCCTCGTCGGTTGCCCAGCTCGAGACGAACGTGGGAGCGCTGGAAAACCTCGCGTTCAGTGCCGACGAACTGGCCGCGATCGACGTGCACGCCGTGGACAACGGCATCAACCTCTGGGCGGCCTCGAGCGCAGTCTGACCCGCGCGTGGCGAATTCAGGAAATCCGGGTGGGCTGAGCGCCGAAGTCCGGGAAATACACGCCAGTCCGGCCGGCTACGCGACTGTTTTCCTGAATTCGCCACGGAGGGCGTCGGGGACGTCGTCCGTGGGGATCCGTGCTGCCGGGCGAGCGGCGGCTAGGGCTCGAGCAGCCCGCGAATGTCGTCGGCGGTGAGCGCGGTGCTGAACATGGCGTCGTCGTCGAGCACCGAAGTGAACAACTGGGCCTTTTGGGCTTTGAGCGCCATGACTTTCTCCTCGATGGTGCCGGTGGCGACCATCCGGTAGACCATGACGTTGCGGGTTTGGCCGATGCGGTGGGTGCGGTCCACGGCTTGCGCCTCTGTCGCCGGGTTCCACCACGGGTCGAGCAAGAAGACGTAGTCGGCCTCGGTGAGGTTGAGTCCGAAGCCGCCGGCCTTGAGGCTGATCAAAAACACCGGAGCCACCCCGCTCTTGAACCGGTCAATCACCTCGCTGCGTCGCAGCGTCGACCCGTCAAGGTAGCAATAGGGAACGCCCGTTGCGTCGAGTCGGGCAGCGGCGAGCTTCAAGAACGATGTGAACTGGCTGAAGATGAGTGCCTTGTGCCCCTCGGCGATGACATCATCGAGCTGTTCGAACAGGGCATCGAGTTTGCTTGAGCGCACACCGGCGTATTTCTCGTCGACGAGCGAGGCATCGAGGCTGAGCAGGCGCAACAGGGTCAGCGACCGAAAGATGATGAATCGGTTTTGGTCGAAGTCGTCGATGAGCCCATACAGTTTCTGACGTTCGCGCTGTAGAAACGTGTCGTAGAGCTTCTGATGCGCCGGGTTCAGCGCAATCTGCAGCTCCTGCTCCTGTTTGGGCGGCAGGTCCCGTGCGACAACCTCTTTGGTGCGGCGCAGCAGCAGCGGGCGGATGCGGCGGCGCAGCTTCGCGAGCCGCTCCGGGCTCTGCCCGCGGGCAACCGGTCGCACGTAGTCTTCGGTGAATTTGCGCGACGAGGCGAACAATCCCGGGGCGACGATGCTGAACAGCGACCACAGGTCCATCAGGTTGTTTTCGATCGGCGTACCGGTGATCGCCAGCTTGAACGGCGTGTCCAACTCTTTCGCGCAGGCGTAGGCCCGGCTCGTGCGGTTCTTCACGAATTGCGCCTCGTCGAGAATGAGACCGGCCCAGGTGACCGCTTGATAGGCGTCGAAATTGAGACGGAACAACGCGTACGAGGTGACCAGCACATCAACGTCGGCTGCGGCATCCGCTATGCGGGTGCCGCTGGTGGATTCGGTCGAAGTCATCGTGCGCACCCGCAGCCCCGGCGTGAACCGGGCGGCCTCGGTGTGCCAGTTCGCCACAACGGATGTCGGCGCCACGACCAGAAACGGCCCCGGCCCGGCGCTGCTCGCGTGCACCAGCAGCGCGAGGGTCTGCAGTGTCTTGCCGAGCCCCATGTCATCGGCGAGCACCCCGCCGAGCTGGTGCTTCCAGAGAAAGGCGAGCCAGGCGAAGCCCTCCTGCTGGTACGGACGAAGCGTGGCGTGCACCGTATCGGGCAACGCGATCGGGTCGACGCCGCTTTGGTCTTTCAGGCCCGCGGCGGCGGCCCGCCACGAGACGGCCGAAACGGTCTCGTCGGCGAGGTCCTCGAAATCACTCCACAGGCTGGCCTGATACCGACTGATGCGGAGGCCGGTCTCCCACTCATTCAGCACGCGGGCTTCATCGATGAGGGCGTGCAACTGCTCGAACTCGGGCCGTTTGAGGGAAAGAAAGCTGTTGTCGACGAGCTTGAGGCGCGACTGCCCCTTCGCGAGCGCCTGGAACAGCGGGCCGAACGGCACCGTAATCTCCCCGACGGTCACGATCACGCCGAGGTCGAACCAGTCCCGCTGATCGGTTTCGACGGTCGTAATGACCAAATGAGGCACTTCGGTGCGCTCGAAATTGTCGGGCATCACCTCGGGAAAACGCACAGAGGCGTCCGTGCTCGTGACCGCGACCGTGCGCTGCAACGTGGGGTAGACGGTGCCCAGAAACTCGGCAACGTCGGCCGCCGGTACCGTCGCCGCATCGAGCTGCCCCACCAGATGCCGCTGCTCACCGCTGAGCGGGCCGTTCGTCGGCGCAAGCGTGAACAGGGTTTGGGCGCCGAACCATGCGCTGTAGATGCCGTGACCGGCGATGACTCCCGCAGCCTCGAGCGGGTGCTCCGCGCCGTCGATGTGCAGGCGGGCCTGCAGCACAAGGGGTCCGGCCGCATCCGTTCGGGAGGCGTCGAGGCTGATTTCGGCGAGCGACCCGACCCGCACGACGACGTCTTTCTTGCTGCCGACCAAGCCGATACCGAGTTGCTCGGCCTCCGCCAGCAACGGCCAGAGCAGCGGGCTGGTGAAATTGTCGAGGTAGATCCAGTCGGTTTCCGCGCTCGTGTACACCTCGCGCACGGCTTTGTAGAGGGCCGCGAACTGGGAGATCCAGCGGTGATGTTCCGGATCGAGATTGAACCGGTTGAGCTGAAAGGTGAGGTGGCTCCAGGTGACGTTGCTGCGCACCCAGTTGCCGTTGGCATTGTGAATGACCGGCCGCACGCCCAGCCGAAACTCGCCGTGCCCGGGCACGAGGGACTTCACCGGCTTGGCGGTCGGCCCGCGCCAGCGATCATTCGTGCGTGGAGTTTGCTCCCGCAACTCGAATTGCAGCCCCATCGGAACCTTCGGGCCGGTCGGTGCCGGCCGTGGCTGGCCGAAGTTGCCCAGTCGTGGCAGAGCGGATGCCCCGCGCGGCTGCTCCGGCGGCAACACCAGGCGCTTCCACGCCGGGGCACCCGCAGAATCCGACATTCCCCCATATTCTCACGGCGGCTGCCCGGCATCGGACGAAGTGTCGGCCGCCCGCTTCGAAGAAGAAGTCGTGATGTCGAATAACGGCGCGCAGGTGCTCCCGAAATTTCCGGCGCCGGAACTGTTCGTGGCCAACCTGCCCCAGAAGTTCTACTGAGGCAATAGATCACAAAGGGGGCGGGCCCGCGGGCCCGCCCCCTTTATTGCGCCTCTGGGGTTAGGCCTTCCAGACCGTCTTGAGGTTGCAGAACTCCTGGATGCCTACGGCGGCCAGTTCGCGTCCGTAGCCGGAGTCCTTGATGCCGCCGAAGGGCAGCTCCGGGTAGGAGACCGTCATGCCGTTGATGAACACGGCGCCGGCGTCGATGGCGCCCACGAAGTACGCTTCCTCGGCGCCATCGTTGGTCCAGACTGCGGAGCTGAGGCCGAAGGTCGTCTGGTTGGCGATCGAGACGGCTTCCATGCGGTCGGCAACCCGATACAGCGTGGCGACGGGGCCGAAGGCCTCTTCCATCACGAGGCGCATGTCGCTGGTGAGGCCGCCGAGCACGGTCGGTTCGTAGAACCACCCGGCACGATCGGGAGCAGACCCACCGGTGAGGACCACGGCGCCCTTGGCCACGGCGTCGGCTACCAGCCCGGCGATTTCGTCGCGCCCGCCCTCGGTGGCGAGCGGACCGACGTCGGTGGTGGCATCCATCGGGTCGCCGACGATGAGCGCCGCCATTTTGGTACTGAACAGACGGGCGAACTCGTCGTAGACATCCGTGTGCACGATGAAGCGCTTGCCGGCGATGCAGGACTGGCCGTTGTTGGACACCCGGGCCTTGACCGCCGTGGTGGAAGCGGCGTCAAGATCGGCACTGGGCATGACGATGAACGGGTCGGATCCACCGAGCTCGAGGACGGCCTTCTTGATCTGGTCGCCGGCGATAGCGGCAACGGAACGCCCGGCCGGCTCGGAGCCGGTGAGGGTGACGGCCTTGACCCGTGAGTCCCGGATGACGGCGTCGACGGCTCCGGCTCCGATGAGCAGTGTGCGGAACGAGCCGACGGGAAAACCGCCCCGCTCGAACAGGGTGTCGAGGTAGATCGCGGTCTGCGGCACGTTCGAGGCGTGCTTGAGCAGACCGGTGTTGCCCGCCATCAGTGCGGGCGCTGCAAAGCGGATGACCTGCCAGAGCGGGTAGTTCCACGGCATCACCGCGAGCACCACGCCGAGCGGGTTGTACCGGGTGAATGCGCTGCTGGCGTTCACGGCGGCCGGGTCGGAGAGCGGCTCGTCGGCGAGAAAGGCCTCGGCGTGCTCGGCGTAGAAATGCATGTTCTTGGCGCATTTGAGAACCTCGGCCCGGGCCTGGGCGAGGGGCTTGCCCATTTCGACCGTCAGGAGAGTTGCCAGTGCGTCGACATCGTCTGCCAGCAGGTCAGCGGCGGCCCGCATCCAGTCGGCCCGCTCGGCGTAGTCCGTGAGGCGAAGCGCCGCGTGGGCGGCATCCGCTTCGCCGATGAAAGCTTCGACCTCGTCGGGGGTGTGTGCCTGGAACTCCTTCTCGGTCAGACCTGTGGTGGGGTTGATGGTCGCAATTGCCATGGATGGCCTCTCATTCGGTTGGTGCCTGTCGGCTTGTCGGTAAGTCAAAAAACTTCGCGGCGAGTTCATCGAGTTGGTCGATTGCGGTGCCGTTGCGCGTGGATGGTTTGTTCAGTCGACGGGCCGGTTCAGGCCCACGGCGTCGAGCACCCAGGCGTAGTTGAACGCCCGTTCGTGCCAGGCGCTGTACCGTCCCGAGACGCCGCCGTGGCCGGCCGACATTTCGGTCTTGAGCAGGGCATCCGCTCCCACTTCGCGCAGCTTCGCCACCCATTTCGCCGGCTCGACGAAGAGCACGCGGGTATCGTTCAGGCTGGTCACGGCCAGAATCGGCGGGTAGGCGCCGGCGCGCACATTCTCGAGGGGGGAATACGACTTCATGTAGGCGTACACCTCGGCATCGTGCAGAGGATTGCCCCATTCGTCCCACTCGATCACGGTCAGCGGCAGATCAGGGTCAAGAATCGACGTCAGCGGGTCGACGAACGGAACCTCGGCGAGAATACCGGAGAACAATTCGGGCGCGAGGTTGGCGACGGCGCCCATGAGCAGTCCGCCGGCGCTGCCGCCCTCGGCGACCAACCGATCGGGGGTGGTGAAACCCCCGTCGATGAGGTGCCGGGCACAAGTCACGAAGTCGGTGAAGGTATTGCGTTTGGTCGTGGTCTTGCCATTCTCATACCAGGTACGACCGAGTTCGCCGCCGCCGCGCACGTGCGCGATGGCGAAGATCATGCCACGATCCAGCAGGCTGAGCCGGGTGATGCTGAAGCCGGGGTCGATGCTCTGCTCGTACGAACCATAGCCGTACAGCAGCGTCGGTGCCGGCGTGCCGGGCGCGACGAGGTCGCGGCGATAAACCAGAGAGATCGGCACGCGCGTGCCGTCGTCGGCCGTCGCCCATTCGCGGCGCTGTTCGTAGAGAGCCGGGTCGTAGCCGCCGAGCACGGGCTGCTGCTTGAGCAGGCGCCGCTCACCGGTTGCCACAACGAGGTCGTAGATGGTCGTCGGCGTGACAAAGCTCGTGAAACCGAAGCGAATGGTCGGCTGGTTCCACTCCGGGTTGCCACCCGAACCGACGGCGAACAAGGGTTCATCGAAGTCGAGCTCCGTCAGTCCGCTTGCGTCGTGCCGGTCGATGGCGAGCCGGGTCAGGCCATCCCTGCGGTACTCGACGACGAGAAAATCGGCGAAGGCGTCGACACCCTCGAGGCGGATGGCGGGGTCGTGCGCCAGCAGCATGCGCTTGGGCCCCTGCGGGTCTTCTGCTGCCACACTGACCAGCTCGAAATTGACGGCCGTACCGCCGTTGTGCACGATCAACAGGCGGTCTTCACCGTCGATGACGGCGTGTTCGACGTCGTATTCAGTGTTGTCCTGTCGGGGCCAGACGACGGTGAATTCGCCGGTCGGGTCGTTCGCGTCGAGCACCCAGGATTCGGTCGTGACGCTCGAGCCGGCCTCGATCATGAGGTACTTGCGGCTGCGGGTGATGCCAACGCCCACCCAGAATCGTTCGTCGGGTTCGTGAAAGAGACTCACATCAGCGTCTGTCGCCGTGCCGACTTCATGTCGCCACACGGTGTCGGGGCGCCAGGAATCGTCAACCGTTGTATAGAAGAGGTAGCGACCGCTCAAGTCGAACAGGGCGCCGGCACTCGTGTTTTCGATCGTGTCGGGCAGGTTGTCGCCGGTTGCGATGGTGCGCACCCGTATGGTGTAACGCTCGTCGCCCTCGATGTCGACGGCGTACAGCAGTCGGGTGCCGTCTTCGCTGAGGTCGAAGCTGCCGAGCGAGAAGAATTCGTGACCGGCGGCCTCGACGTTGTCGTCCAGCAGAATCTGCTCGCCGGGCAGGCCGGGGGCCGTCGGGTCGGTTTCGCCGAGGATGGGCGCAGCCCAATCGTCGGGTCCGCTGATGGGCGCCCGGCAGTGGATACCGTATTGCTGGCCTTCGACCGTGCGGGTGTAATACCAGTAGGCGCCACGACGCACCGGAACGCTCAGATCGGTTTCCTGGGTGCGGTCCTTGATCTCGGTGAAGATCTGTTGCCGGAGCGGTTCCTGGTGGGCGGTACGGGCATCCGTATAGCTGTTTTCAGCCTCGAGGTGGGCGAGTACCTCCGGGCTGTCCTTGTCACGCAACCACTCGTAGTCATCGACGTAGACGTCGTCGTGGTGAACGCGATGGTGCGGCTTTTTTACTGCCACGGGGGCTGCGGGGGATGCGACTGCTGGGGGAGTGATCGGGCCAAAGGTCATTCCCCCAGCGTAGTTCGCGTAGGCACTACAGGGCCGCCCGCAGGATGGCCTCCACGTCGCAGGCGTTCGGGGGCACCGGGTTGTTGGCGGTGACCGGGTCGGCCAGGGTGTCGGCGGCC
>Ga0314774_1001596_pt1 | contig 14130 bp, 10 predicted proteins | sample MetaGCBIA2018_FD_204515 | JGI IMG/M metagenome (GOLD analysis project Ga0314774, IMG submission 204515) | Cryopeg brine microbial communities from Beaufort Sea near Barrow, Alaska, United States - CBIA 2018 | ecosystem: Environmental > Aquatic > Marine > Coastal | place: USA: Alaska | collected... | reverse complement strand
CCGCCGGCGGCCAGTTCGCCGCGGTGCAGTTCGGGGGTGTTCGCGCGCAGCGACGGGCCCATCAGGGTCGTGCCGTACATCCGCTCAACGATTTTGCGTCGCTCGGGATCGGTGAGGAAGGTGCTGATGGCGTAGCCCTTCGCCCGAAATACCGGCGCCACCCTGCTCTCCAGCTCGGCCGGAAGCCCCAAATAGATGTCGAGCCCCAGCGGCTCTCTGAGCAGTTCGTCGATCAGCTGCCCGGCGCTCTTTCCGGTCGCCCGCGCAAAGATCTCGCTCATCAGGTAGCCGTAGGTGATCGCGTGGTAGGCCACGCGGGAGCCGGGCTCCCACAGCGGCGCTTGTGCGGCGAGAACGGCCGCGTTGGCCGAATTGTCGAGGTCGGCCCACTCCCCCACCGGTTCGGGATCGACGTAGACCAGGCCGACCGTATGGCTGAGCACCTGGGCCACGGTCACTCGTTCCTTGCCGGCGGCGGCGAATTCGGGCCAGTAGTGGGCGACCGGCAGCCGCACGTCGAGCAGCCCGCGGTCGACCAGCAGCCCGGCCACGGTGGCCACGACGCCCTTGGTTCCCGAGAACATGACGGCCATCGTCTCGGCTTCCCACGGCGATACCACCGCATCCGAAGAAGATTCGCGTTGCTCGGTGCTGCCCCCGTAGAGGCGCACGAGCGGCTGCCCGTTCCGATACACACAGAACGCCATCCCGCCGTTTGATCGGTCGACGTGCTTCCTGAACACCTGCACCAGGCGGTCAAAACCGGGCAGGTTGCCGTCATTGTGCGTCTGAACAGCCACGGTCACAGCGCCGGCACGTGGGTGAGCAGTTCCCGGGTGTAGCTGTGTTGCGGGTTGTCGAGCACCTCGTCGGTTGGTCCCATATCGACGATGCGACCGGCGTGCAGCACGGCCAGACGCTGGGAGATGTGGCGGGCGAGCGCGATGTTGTGGGTGACGAAGACCATCGCCATGCCGGTCTCCACCTGCAGCGTGCGCAGCAGGTCGATGATCGATGCCTGCACCGAAACGTCGAGCGCACTCGTGACCTCGTCGCACACCAAAACGGAGGGAGCGTTGACGAGGGCGCGGGCGATCGCCGCGCGCTGGCGTTCGCCACCGCTGAGCTGGCCGGGCCGGCGGTCGATGAACGAGGCAGCGAGCTGCACCTGGTCCAGCGCCTCCAATACGAGGGCACGACGTTGCTTACGGCTGAACGTTCCCGACATGTGCAGGGGCACCTCGACGGATTCGCCGATGGTGCGACGAGGGTTGAGCGATGACAACGGAGACTGAAACACGTACTGAATCCGGTGGCGTTCCTCGGCGCTGCGCTTGCGGGTTCCCGGTTCCAGTTTCTTTCCGGCGAGGCTGACCGAGCCGGTGTAGTCATCATTCAACCCGGCAATGCACCGTGCGGCCGTGGTCTTGCCCGAACCGGATTCCCCGAGCAGCATGAGCGATTCGCCCCGGCCGAGCTCCAGGTTCAGGCCGTCGAGCACCGTCGCCGAGCCGTAGGAAAGTCGCAGGTCGGCGACGGACAGCAGGCTGGCCGTATCCGGGTCGGCGGCTGCCGGTCGGCGAACGGATGCCGCGGGCTCCACCCCGACGATCGGCATGGCTCCGGTCACCGCCGCAACCTCACCGATCCGGTGTCGGCCGGCCAGGTCGGGCACGGCCGCCAGCAGCTTGCGGGTGTACGCGTGCTGCGGGGCGTGCAGCACCTGGTCGCACGGGCCCTGCTCCACGATGCGGCCGGCGAGCATGACGGCAACCTCATCGGCCACTTCGGACACGACGGCGAGGTCGTGGGTGATGTACAGGCCGGCGACGGCGTGCGTGGTCATGAGCTGGTGGATGGTCTGCAGCACGAGCGCCTGCGTGGTCACGTCCAACCCGGTCGTGGGTTCGTCCATGACCATGACCTCTGGCCGAAACGCGAACGCCATCGCGATGCCCACGCGCTGCTGCTGACCACCGGAGAGCTCGTGCGGCCAGCGACGCTGGTATGCCGCGTCGTTGGGCAGTCCCACATCGGTGAGCACCTCGGCGAGCCGGTTCCGGCGATCCGCCTCCGATGCACCGTAGCCGTGCACGCGCAGCACCTCCATGATCTGGGTGCCGATGCGCATGGCCGGGTTGAGAGACAGCGCCGGATCCTGCGGAACGTACGAGATCGAGCCGCCGCGGAGCCCGCGCCGTCCCGCATCCGACAGCTCGAGCAGGTCAGCGCCGTCGGTCAGTTGCACGGAACCGCCGACGTGCTGCAATCCGGTACGAAAATAGCCGAGGCAGGCGAGCCCGGCCGTGGTCTTGCCGGAGCCGGATTCACCGACGAGGGCGAGCATCCGTCCGGGCTTGAGGGCGAAAGAAACTCCGTGCAGAATTTCCGTACCGAGCGTGGTGGCCACGCGCAGGTCGGTCACCTGCAGCGCGGTCTCGGTCTGCTGCTCCATGTTCGGGGCGAGGGTGCTCATTTGCTTTCCTCCACGGTGGCCGAGGCTCGCGCCACGGCATCGGTGATCAGGTTGCTGCCGACGGTCAGAATGGCGATGGCGAGCACCGGCAGAAAGACGCCCCACGGCTGCAGGGTCATGGCGGTGCGGTTCTCATTGATCATCAGACCCCAGTCAGCGGCCGGCGGCTGCATGCCCAGACCCAGAAACGACAGCGACGCGATCGCCGCGATCGAATATGTCATGCGCAGGCCGAGCTCAACCATCAGCGGGCCGGTGATATTGGGCAGCACGTCTTTGGCCAGGATTTTCCAGCGCGGAACGGCGTACATCTCCGAGGCACGCACGAAGTCTTCGGTGATGACAGCGGATGCGGCCGAGCGCGTGACCCGGGCCACGCGCGGAGCATGGGTGATGCCGATGACAAGCACAACCACCCAGCCCTGCGGCCCGAGCACCGTGATGGCGAGCAGGGCGAAAACGAGCTGAGGCAGGGCCAGCAGCACGTCGTTGCCGCGCATGATGACGCTGTCGAGCCAGCCGCCCTGGTAGGCGGCGAGCATTCCCGCGGCGGTACCGACAAGCATGCCGAGCCCGGTCGCAAGGGCAGCGAAGACCAGCAGCGACAGCCCCCCATCGAGGAATCGACTGAGAACGTCGCGCCCGAGGTTGTCGGTGCCGAAGAGGCCGTCAGGCTGGAACGGACGCCCGGCGAATTCGGTGCTCGTGTACCCGGTCAGCCACGGCAGAAGTAGCGGACCGAAAACGGCCAGGACCACGATGACTCCGGTGAGCGCGAGGCCGACCTTCGCCTGACGCTGGCGCAGGATGCGGCGCAGCAGGCCCGGAGGTGTCTCGTCGATCGTGACGGGTGTTTCTGTGTGGGTGTCGATCGTGCTCATCGCATTCCTCCCGTGCGCAGTTTCGGATTGGTCATAATGCCCACGATGTCGGCGAGCAGGTTGACCACGACATAGACCGCGGCAATCAGCATGGCGAGGGCCTGCACGACCTGCACGTCTCGGTTGGTCACCGCATCAACGAGGGCCTGCCCCATGCCGGGGTAGCGAAACAAGAACTCGACGATGACGATGCCGCCCGCAAGCCAGGCGAGCTGGATGGCCACGACCTGGGCAACCGGTGCGATGGCATGCGGCAGAGCGTGCCGCCAGATGACCTGGCGTTCGGGAACGCCCTTGAGCCGGGCCATTTCGACGTAGCCGGAATCGAGAACTTCAATCATCGTGGTGCGCATCATGCGAATGATGTAGGGGATGACGACGAGCACCAGGGTCAGCACCGGCAGGATCAACTGGCCGGGGTAGTCCCACACATGTTCGCCGGGCGCCGCTATTGTGACGGACGGCAGCACCCTGAAGACCGTGGTCGAGAACAACGCCACGAGCACGATGCCGATCACGAAGTCCGGCAGTGCGGCCAGAACGAGGGAGATGCCGGTCGCGGCGTGATCGCCGGCCTTGCCACGGCGCAGGGCGCTGTAGGTGCCGACGATGATTCCCACCGGAATGCTGATCACAGCCGCAGCAACCATCAGCACGAGCGAGTTGACGACGCGATCGCCCAGCAGCGCGCCAACCGAACCGCCCGAGGCGGTCGATGAACCGAAGTCTCCGACGAACAACCCGCCGAGCCAGTCCAGATAGCGCTGAATGAACGGATCGTTGAGGTTCATCTGTTCCCGCAACGCCGCGAGGCGCTCCGGCGTGGCTTGCTGGCCGAGAATGGCCTGGGCGGGGTCACCCGGAAGCAGGAGCGTCGCCACGAAGACGAGCATGGAGACGACGAGCAGGATGACCGCACTAATGGACAGGCGGCGAAGGATCACACCCAGCATCAGTTTTGGTTTCCCAGCCAAACCCTCCGGAACTCAAATCCGGACAGCGCCAGGCCGGTGCTGTTGGGGATGAGGCCTCCGACATAGCCCTGGTAGGCATCGGCCTGGTTGGGGTGGCCCCAAATGATGTAGCCGCCCTCGTCGTATTCGATGGTCTGCGCCTCGGTGATCAGCGCATTGCGTTTGGTCGGGTCGATGGTCGTTGTCGCCTCCTCGACCAGTTCGAGGAACTTCGCATTGGCCCAGTGGGTCTCGTTGTAGGGCGACGTGGGCAGCGAGCCGTTGTTGACCTGCGGCAGGAAGTTGCGGGTGTACCAGAAGTCCTGCGCAAAATCCCACTGCAGATAGTCGTCGCCGAAGAATGTTGTCGTGTCAACGCGGCGGATCGTCACGTTGATTCCCGCGGCGAGCGCCTGCTGCGCGAAGACCTGGGCTGCTTCGACGGCGCCGGCCTGGATCGGCGCGGTCACCAGCTCCACCTCGAGTCCGTCGGGGTAGCCGGCCTCGGTCAGAAGCTCCTTGGCTCGCTCGATGTTCTGAACGCGTTGCGGCAGATCCTCGGCGTAGCCGGGGTCGTAGAGGCCGTACATGTCATTTCCGATGGTTCCGTACCCGCCGAGCACCTGTTCGACCATCTCTTCCCGGTCGACCACGAGCCGGAAGGCCTTCCGCACCCGCACATCGTCGAACGGGGCGCGGTCGACCCGCATGGTGAACGGCAGCCACGCGCCGGTTTCGGAGTTGAGGATATTGACGCTCGGGTCGGCTTCGAGCACTTCGAGCATGGCCAGGGGCACCTGCCCGATCGCATCCACCTGAGCGGCCAGCAGGGCGTTGATCAGGGCGTTGTCGTCGCTGAAGTTCAGGATGCGCAGCTCATCGAGGTGCGGCTCGTTCTCCTGCCAGTAGTTCTCGTTGCGGGTGAAGGTACTGCGCTGCCCGGCCGTGAAGGACTTGTATTGGAACGGTCCGGTACCGACCGGTTGTGCGGGATCGTAGTCGGGCGGAACAATTCCCAGGGCGTATTGCCCGAGCGAATCGTCGAAGGTCGCCGTGGCCGTATTGAGCCGGAATTCAAGCAAATAGTCATCAAGCACTACGATCTCGTCGAGATTGACGAGGCTCGCGGCTCCCGACTTCGGGCTCTCCGGGTCAAGGATCCGGGCGAAGGTCGCGACCACGTCACTACTGGTCATTGTGCGCCCGTCGTGAAAGAGCACCCCTTCGCGCAGTCGCACGGTCCAGGTTTTGGCGTCGGCCGACGGCTTCGCCGACAGCGCCAAAAGCGGCTGGAGTTCGAAGTTCTCATCCCGGTAGAGCAGCGGCTCGTAGAGGTTGACGACGCGGGCGATGTCGGTCGTGGCGACCGGAATGTGGGCGTCGAGGGTGTCGGCTGCGCCGCCGCCGACGAGACCGACTCGCAGGATGCCCCCGCTCTGGGGTTCGCCGGCAACCGCCGATGACTCTGCGGCCGGAGTTCCGCTGCACGCGGTCAGCAGGGCGCCGACGCCCACCGCCATGCCGCCACCGAGAATGTGTCGACGCGTGAAGGCGTGACCGGATGCCGCGGCGAGCGCGGCGCGGGCTGCCCCGCCCGCGCTATCGGCCGGGTGGCCTAGGGAATTGAACTCCACCGGAGAAGGTGCGGCAATAGACATGGGAATCTCTTTCGGTTGCAATGCGTGAAACGGCGCGGGGCCGCAGAGGGTTAGCGAGGGGCAGTGTCTCTCGGAGATTGTGCTGTTGTACTGCAGCGCTGTTGTGCTGTTGTGCTGTTCGGGTGCTCGGGTGCCGCTGACGACTTGGGTTCGGGCTAGAGGGAAACGGCGCGACCGGCCCAGTCGGGCGCGACCGCGTCATCGGCGGGCTGGTGCTCGTTGATCGCGGTCGCGACCGGTGCGGTGAACGGCACCGTGCGGCCCGTTCCCGAATCGACGTGCAGGGCGAGTAGTTCTTCGGTGGCGATCAGGGTGCCGCCCGAGCGCATCTCGTGCGCGAGGTGCAGCTTCTTCACGCCGGCGCCGACGATCGTGGTCGTGATCGTGAGATCCGCGCCCTCGACGGTTTCGGCCAGGTAGCGCACGTGCGCCTCGACCGTGTAGAGCGAGCATCCGCTCGCAATCCGGTAGGCCTCATCGAGGCCGAGGGCCAGCATCACCTGGTCGGTGGCGAAGCCGAACGCGAGCACGTAGTACGCCTCGGACAGGTGACCGTTGTAGTCGATCCAGTCCGGCTGCACCGTGCAGTGATAGGGGGCGAGCACCGCCATCAGCGGTTCGCCTTGATCCCGTCGATCACAGTGCGCACGGCAATGATCGCCGCGTCGCGTTCAACAATGAGGTCGTTCACCGAACGCTCTTCGGCATCGTCGACGCCGGCGATGACGGCCTCACGCAGGTCGTCGGTGAGTTCCGGGGCTTCCAGCCGGGTCCACGGCGATTTGAGCGAGGGGCCGAAGTGTTCGAGCATGTGCCGCATTCCGCCCTGGCCGCCGGCGAGGTGGAAGGTCGTCATCGGGCCGTGGATGGGCCAGCGCAGGCCGGGGCCGTCGGTGATGGAGCGGTCGATCTGCTCGACGGTGGCTTCTTCGTTGTCGATCATGTGCAGCGCTTCGCGCCAGAGCGCTTCCTGCAGGCGGTTGGCGATGAAGCCGGGCACCTCACGGTCCATCTTGATGACGGACTTGCCGATGTACTCGTAGAAGTCCGCGGCCCATTGCACGGCGGAAGCGCTCGTGGCCTCGCCACCGACCACCTCGACCAGCGGGATCAGGTAGGGCGGGTTGAACGGATGCCCGACGACGAGCCGGCTCGGGTCCTGGGCGCGGGTGGCCATGTCGGTCATGCTGTAGCCCGAGGTGGAGGAGGCGATCACGACGCCGGCGGCGGTGACCGCGTCGATGTCGGCCAGCAGGTTCTGTTTGAGTTCGAGGGCTTCCGGGGCGCTCTCCTGCACGAATCCGACGCCGGCGACGGCCTCGGCGAGATCGGAGTGCACGGTGAAGTTCGTGGACGACGCGTCGGGGTGCAGGCCCAGCTGGGTCAGCGCCGGCCAGGCGGCGTCGATGAGCTGACGCACCTTGAGGGCGGCATCCGGCGCCGGGTCCCAGACCCGCACGTGGTATCCCTTGGCGAGAAAATAGGCGGCCCAGCCGGCGCCGATGGTTCCGGCGCCGACGCAGGCGATGGTGCGCACGTCGGCGACAGCGACGCGGGCATCCGTTTCGGTGATTCGATCGGTCATGGTTACGCCTTTCGGTCGAGCTGAAGAATGTCGCGGGCTTCGTCGGGAGTGGCGACGGACCGGCCGAGGTCGTGCACGATGCCGATGGCTCGTTCGGTCAATTGGGCGTTGGTGGCCTTGACGCCCTTGGAGAGGTAAAGGTTGTCTTCGAGCCCGACCCGCACGTGACCGCCGAGCAGCACCGACTGGGCGACCCAGGACATCTGATTGCGGCCGATGGAGAAGGAAGTCCAGTTGGCCCCGTCGGGCAGCATGTTGACCATGGCCTGCAGCAGGCCGGGGTCGGCCGGGGCGCCGTAGGGGATGCCCATGCACAGCTGGTACAGCGGCGGCGGGCTGATCAGCCCTTCCGCCACGAGGACGTTGGCGAACCAGAGGTTGCCGGTGTCGAAGATCTCCATCTCGGGCTTGACGCCGAGCGCCTGAATGCGCGCGGCTCCCTCGCGGAGCATGTCGGGAGTGGCGATATACACGTTGCTGCCCTCGCCGAAGTTGAGCGTGCCCATGTCGATGGTGCAGATCTCCGGGCGCAGTTCCTCCACGTGGGCGAGCCGTTCCAAGCCGCTGACCAGGTCGGTGCCGGGCAGCTGAACGGTCGGGTTCGACGGGTCGAGCACGAGGTCGCCGCCCATGCCCGCGGTCAGGTTGATCACCGGGTCGACGTCGCTCGCCTTGATCAGGCGCACGACTTCCCGGTACAGGGCCACATCGCGTGAGCTCTGCTTGGTCACCACGTCGCGAACATGAATATGCACGACGGATGCGCCGGCGCGAGTCGCGGCCACAGCATCCGCTGCGATCTCCTCAGGGGTGACCGGAACGTGTTCGCTCTTGCCGGTGGTGTCCCCCGCGCCGGTGACGGCGCAGGTGACGATGACCTTGTTGCTCATGATGTGCTCATTTCTGTGGATCTGTGAAGCGTGTGTTTCTGGGTGCGGGTCAGGAAGTCGGGGTCACAATGGTGCGGTCGATGAACTTTTCGATCTGCGCGTACATGGAATCGACGCTGAGCATGCCGGTGAGAACCTTGATGATCAGGCCGTCGATGAGCGCGGTGAGGTGCTGGGTGAGCTCATCGGCGTCGGCCGAGATGAAGTCTCCGGAGTTCTGACCGTCGACGATAATGTCGTGCACGGTCTGCGCCCAGCGCCGGTAGCTCTGCGCGTGCCCCTCCCGCCAGGCCGGGTCCACGGCGGCCTCAGCCCAGGTCTGCAGCCAAATGGACATTTCAGCACGGCCGCGTTCTCCCGCGGGCAGTTGCAGGAAGGCCAGGCGTTTGAGGCGGGCGACCGGGTTGGGAAACAGGTGCAACTCGGCGATCTGCCGATCGAAGGCGAGCTTGACCGAGTAGCGCAACGCTTCGGCGAAAATCTCACGTTTGGTGCGGAAGTAGTAGTGCACGGTGCTGTCGCTCGTGCCGCTCGCGGTGGCGATGTCGGCAATGCGCACCGAGGAGTAGCCGCGCTGCGCGAACAGCCACCATGCCTTTTCGACGATCCCCCGTCGCTTCTGGGCGTGGCCGCTGTCTTCGCTGTGGCGGGTCGGCAGAATCGTCGAGGCCGGAACGGCCGAGACCCCCGGGGCATCGTCGGTGCCGGAGAGCAGCCAGTTCACGGTCACGCCGGCCGCGGTGGCAAGCTGGGTCAGCTCGTCAGGACGAAACCGGCGAGTTCCCTTGAGCGCCTTGGAGAGCTTGGTTTCGTCGAGCCCGATATGGCGGGCGACGTCGCGCTGGGCGAGTCCGGAATTGCGGATGGCCGTGCGCACCCGTTCCAGAAGAGCCGTGCGGTACTCGAGCTGGGCGACACCCTCTTCTTGCGATTGCATTTGACCGACACTAACCCAGACTTGCGATTTGAGCAATCTGATCGCAAAATACTTGCGAGTCTCCGCGGCGCCGAGCGACCCGTGGGGCCTCGCTGCTACAGGCGCGCCGACCGAGGCACCGTCTCAGTGCAGCGACACCACGCCGTCGAAAACCGTTCAGGGATGGTTTAGCCGACAGGCGCCACTTTCCTGAGCTATGCTTGGCCCTACTTCTGGGGGCAGATTGAGCCCCTGGTCTGACGCTGGAGCCCAACCATACCGAAGTAATGTTTTTGATCAGGGGAATCGTCAGCGATCTCGCTCGATGTTTCTTCAGGCTGTTTCACTACCGTCCCGAGGGGAAATGTCTGTGCATATACCCCGGAACCATCGGTTGATGTTTGCGCTGTGCCGGTCAAGCGGAGCGGCACAGCTGCCTGCGCCCCCAGTGAACACCGTCAGCGGATTGTGAGCAGCGCTCCCGCGGCCGACCAACCGCAATCAGCTCAGACGTTCCGCCCGCCGCCACGTCTGCCCGGCTGGTATTTCGATGGATCAGGACGTGAACGCTGGTGGGACGGCACCACGTGGACTCTGTACCTGCGCGGGGACGTTCTGCCCATCTCAACTACGACCCGCCGCACGACGACACCGAAACCGGTTCGTCGCTTTCGGCGCAAAAACAGCAGAACTCTCGCATCCTGGTTAATCGCGCTCTCGCCGCTGCTTGTCGCGGGTCTGCACCTCGCGGCCATCCGGCTAAACGGCTACGTCACGTGGACGACCGTCGGGGCAGCCGGTGCGGTCACATTCGGCCTCACCCTACTTCTGGCTTTGTACGACAACCGGCAGCTGACCGCCCGAGGCTACGGTTACGGAACAGTCGCCTCCCCGTACTGGGCACTTCTGGCACCGGCGGCGTATCTGCTTTTTCGGGGTCAACGAGTGCCGCGACGAAGTCTGGAGGGTTTGGCGCCGTTCTGGGGCCATGTCGTCGTCACCGCTGCCGTGGTTGTTCTGTATCTTCTCGTGGCACGCTTCGGGGGCGCCTGGGCGCAATACCTTCTTCTGCCACGCTAAATTGTGATGTGAGCCCGCCAGCACAGCTCCGCCTGCACAGCTCCGCCAGCACAGCTCCGCCTGCACAGCTCAGAGCGAGTCAGCTGATGCCGCCCATGCGCTCGAGCGCGGCACGCATAATCTGCGCCTCCGGGGTCGGGGCGACGTGATGGTTGGTATAGATGCCCACCAGCCACTGCAGAACCTCGGCTTCGCTCATCGCGACGGCGTTCCAGTCCACCCCGGGCTCGGCCGCGGTGCGTGGCTCGCCGGTAGCTTCGTCGAGCCAGGCTCGGGCGATCGGCACGTCGGGGTCGTCATTGTTCACGTTCCAGAGCAGCGCGATCGGGTGGTTGTCGCCGTCGATGTGCTCGTGGTCGACCCGGCCGGAGCCGAGCCACGGCAGCGTCAGGAGCTCACCGATGATGCCGACCTCGATGAGTTCGAGCTGGGTCGGTTCGGTTTCGGGAACGTAAAGCGTGAAGCCCAGCTCGAACCATTCCGCGGCCTCGTAAATCGAGTCGAGCAGCTCGTCACGGCCGTCGATCTCCTGCACCAGAATGAGTGCCCATTCGAGCAGCATCTCTGTTTGATCCGCCGGCCATGGGCTCTCAAAGGGGTCGGTCGTGCCGTGGTAGTGAAAGCTCGGGCCGGCTTCATCGAGGAGCACGTGCAGCTGCCCGCTGTCGTAGTCGATCGACAGATTGAGCGCCCCACCTTCGTCGTCGCGGTCAGCGAACAGATCGGGATGAGCCAGATCCGGGGGCAGGGTCACAGCCGCAGCGAGTCGGGCACCCAGATCGAGAACGGCACGAAACTGGATGGTCGGCAGGCGCAGGGTTTCATCCTGCTCGAAGTTCTGGTCTGACATGTTGCAAGTTTATCGATCCCCGGGCAATGGCGAGCGGCCCCGAACAGCACCCGCCGTCGGGCGGGAAGTCATTCTGATGCCGATGGGGTCTTCTCGGAATTTATAATCGCGCTCGTGGACGGATCGTTTATTGGGCTACGGCGGTGAGACCAGCGCCGCACGGCCTTCTCCGCCTCGACGATGAGGAGCACCGTGGCGCCCACAGCAATGCAGAGAAGCCATTCCCAGCTGGACAGAGGCGTCAAACCCAGCAAATTCGCGGAGAACGGCCAGATCGTGGCGGCCCAGTGCAACACCAGGGCGCCCAGCGACGTGAACAGAAGCGGCTTGTTCGCGAGCAGCCGAAGTTGAAAAAGAGACTTGAACTCCGCACGTGCGCTGAAGACCTGAAAGAAGCTGAGCCACACAAACATGGTCAGCGCAAAAGTGCGTGCGTGCACCTCTGAGTAGCCCAGGCGCAGCTCGACGATGAAGGCCAGCAGCACTGCCAGGGCCATCCAGGCGCCGGTGATCCCCGCCCGGAACCATAGGGTTCGGGAGAGGATTCCTTCGGTCGCCGCTCGTGGCGGCCGCCTGAGTTCATGCCCCTCTGCCGGCTCGAACGCCAGGGCGACATCCTGCACACCGTTGGTCACGACGTTCATCCAGAGCATTTGCACGGGCAAAAACAAGAGCGGCGTTCCCGCGAACACACTCAGGGTCACGGCAACGAGTGCCGCAGCTCCAGTGGAGAGCAAGAAGAAGGTGGTCTTGCGGATGGCGGAAAAGGTGACACGGCCCTCCTCGACGGCATGCACGATGGTGGCGAAGTGATCGTCGGTGAGCACGATATCGGCGGCTTCGCGGGCAACGTCCGTGCCGGCCCGGCCCATTGCAATACCTATCGACGCGGCTTTGAGAGCGGGGGCGTCGTTGACGCCGTCGCCGGTCACGGCCACGATTTTGCCGGTGCCCTGCAATGTGCGCACGATCCGCAGCTTGTCCTGTGGTGAGACGCGAGCGGCCACGTTGGTCTCTTCGAGGCGTGCGACCAGCATATGGTCGTCGAGACCGGCCATTTCGGCGCCGGTCAGCGCCCGCTTTCCGGTTGCCAGACCCAGCCGATCGGCGATGGCCGTAGCGGTCACCGGATGGTCCCCGGTGATCATCATCACGGAAATCCCTGCCCGCCGGCACGCCTGAATCGCCTCGGTGACTCCCTCCCTCGGCGGATCGGTCATTCCTTGCATCCCGAGGAAGGTGAGCCCCGCCGGCGGCTGCAACGGAACAGTCAGCCGCTCATCGTCGCCGAGGCGCCGCGAGCCCGTCGCGATGACCCGCAGCCCCTCACGCCCCATTTCCTCGTTGGCCGCGTGAATCGGAATTGCGTCGAGAGGCTCGTCTCCCCCCGGTCCGGCCACGGCAACGGATGCCTCAAGGACGGCCTCCGGGGATCCCTTCACGTACAGGGTGCGGTGGCCGTCGGCATCGGCGTGTACGGTCTGTGAATACCGCAGCTCTGGTTCGTACGGCTGGTGCGCCACGGGTTTCATCGTGCGCTCCAGCTCGCTCACCGCACCACGGCCAACAGCAACCCGAGCCATTGCGGCGTCCACGGCGTCGCCGAAATATTCGTTCTCGTCTTCGGAAGAGATGGTGGCCTCGTTGGTCAGTGCGCCGGCTCGCAGCGCGGCGCAGACGAGATCCGTGTCTGGGCCAGGGCCTGAACGTGCCGTGATCCCCAGAAAGCCGCTCGTCGTCCAGATCCGCTCCACGGTCAGCCGATTCTCGGTCAACGTGCCCGTCTTGTCGGAGCCGATCACGTTGGTGGAACCGAGAGTCTCCACCGCCGGCAGGGTGCGGATGATTGCGTTGCGTTTCGCCATCCGGGATACGCCCAGGCTGAGGGCGACGGTGAGAACAATGGGCAGAGACTCGGGAATCGTCGCGACCGCGAGGCCGACGGCCGTGCGGAACATCGTCGACGCGTCATTTTCGAGAACGATACCGGCAATGAAAATAAAGACCAGGGCGCCAAGGACGACGAGGCTGATGGACCGCTCCAGGCTGTTGGTCAGCAGTTGCAGCGGCGTTTTGCCCGACGGCCCCTGGACGAGCGCGTTGATCTCACCCAGCGAGGTGGCGGCTCCGGTCGCAATGACGACGCCTTTGCCTCGGCCGCTGCCCACGAACGTGCCGCTGAAGGCGATATTCGCCTTATCCGAATTCCCGACTTCCTCGGGAAGGACGCCGGTGTGCTTGGTCGCGGCGAACGACTCACCGGTCAGCATCGACTCATCTACTTCAAGGGCATTAGCCGAGAAGAGCCGCAGATCAGCCGGAACCCGTTCGCCGCTTTCCAGCAGCACGACGTCACCCACGACAACCTCCGGCCCCGGCACCACCCGTTCGGTGCCGTTGCGCACAACTCGGCAGGAAGGTGTCGAAAGCGACTGCAGCGCCCGCATATCGGATTCCGCTTTGCGCTCCTGCACGAAGCCCAGAGCGGCATTCAGGCAGAGGATCAGCAAGATCGCACCGGAATCCACCCAGTGTTGCTGGAGGGCGGTGACGATCTCGGCCACCAGCAAGATGGCGATCAACGGGCTGACAAACTGACGCAGCAGAACCCGCCACCAGGGCGTCCGGCGAGCCACAGCCAACTCGTTGGGGCCGTCGCTGCGAAGCCTTTCCGCGGCCTCAACACCGTCGAGTCCGTCTGGTGAGGAAGAGAGCCTGTGGAACACGTCATCCGTGGTCAAGGCATGCCAGCTCGTTACGGGGGCGGCAACCCCAGTGGCATCGATCAGCGGGGGTGTCATATTGCCAGCATTCAGCAAAGCGATCGGCCCGGCAACCCCG
>Ga0314774_1001594_pt1 | contig 14150 bp, 9 predicted proteins | sample MetaGCBIA2018_FD_204515 | JGI IMG/M metagenome (GOLD analysis project Ga0314774, IMG submission 204515) | Cryopeg brine microbial communities from Beaufort Sea near Barrow, Alaska, United States - CBIA 2018 | ecosystem: Environmental > Aquatic > Marine > Coastal | place: USA: Alaska | collected... | reverse complement strand
GGAAACAATTGCGTTCCGATATTTATGATGATATCTATAAAAATGGATGGAATGATGAAGTTCAGGCATATACTCAGTATTACGGATCTAAAGAACTGGATGCTTCAACCTTGTTGATGGAGGTATATGGGTTTTTAGATGCCAAAGATCCACGTTTTATAAGCACTGTCAATGCAACGGAGAATGAACTTTGCGTGGATGGACTGATGTACAGATATAAAAATAAGGATGATTTCGGTCTGCCTGCATCGTCATTCACCATTTGTACATTTTGGCTCATCGACAGCTTGTATAAAATAGGGGAGAAGAAAAAAGCAAAGGAGATGTTTGATCAACTGCTTTCTTACAGCAATCATTTAGGACTGTTTAGTGAAGACATAGATTTTAAGACCAAAAGATTATTGGGAAATTTTCCACAGGCATATTCTCATTTGGCACTTATAGAAACTGCAATGAATTTTTCTACCGGGGTCATGGGGCAGGAATGATTAGAAAAGAATAAAGTGGAAAGAGGAAAAATGGAAAGTTTATTTGATTTTTGTCTGCGGAAATCTTCGGGATCTGCGGGAAATAAAAATATGAGCCAAGAGCCAAGAAACAAGACTATGCCCAGTGAGACGAGATAAGTTGATTATTATCTGCAAGATTTCCTGAACCTGCTGAGTTGTCTTCCGGGTTAATTGATTCTTTTTGCATTTTTTTTCAGGTTTTTGAAAAATAGGAATAAAAAAGCCTGTTTGGATTTTGTTTTATCAAAATCCAAACAGGCTAAAATACTGATTATGATAATTTAAAAAGTGTATTTATTTTCTGAAGTCAGTTTTTCTGCGATAGTATTTCTCAATTCAACGACATTTGGCTGATTTTGATATTTCGTAAAGCGTTTTAAGCCCATCAACATCATGCGTTGTTCATCTCCCTGCGCGAAAGAAATAATTCCTTCCTTAGCTTTTTCATTAATTTTATCTACAGCGTGGTATAAATAAAGTTTAGACATGGCGATTTGTTCTTTTTGTGTATCCTCACCAAAGCGCTTCGCGTTCTTTTCGGTGCGCAAAAGGCTTGATTCTGCCATGTAAATTTCAATTAAAATATCTGAAGAAGCCAATAACAATTGTTGTTCTTCTTCCAATTTTTCTCCGAATTTTTGAACTGCACTTCCGGCTACCATCAAAAATATTTTTTTCAGATTTTGGAGTATTTCCTTTTCTTCGGCAAACAATTCAGAATAATCGGGTTTGTCAAAAGAGGGGATCCCGGTAAGTTCATTGGCCACTTTTGTAGCTGGCCCCAATAGATCTACGTGACCTTTCATCGCTTTCTTTACGAGCATTCCCACGGCAAGCATACGATTGATCTCGTTGGTTCCTTCATAAATACGAGGGATTCGGGCATCTCTCCAGGCAGATTCCATAGGAGCATCGGCAGAGAAGCCCATTCCTCCAAAGATCTGTATTCCCTCATCACTGCAATATTGTATATCTTCAGAACAGGCTACTTTTAAAAGTGAGCATTCAATAACATATTCTTCCACCCCTTTTAATTCAGCTTCAGACTGTGAATTTCCGCTTTCCAGTCTCAGGCTTATTCTGTCTTCAATGTTTTTCGAGGCGCGATATACCGCAGATTCTCCTGCGTAAGCATTGCATGCCATTTCGGCTAATTTCAATTTGATAGCCCCGAATTTTGCAATTGGAGTATCAAATTGTACCCGTTCATTTGCATATTTTACCGATCCGTCAATTACCCTGCGCTGCGCTTCCAAACAAGCTGCTGCCAGTTTAATACGTCCTATATTTAAAGCATTCATCGCGATTTTAAATCCATTTCCTCTTTCAGAAAGCATATTTTCTACAGGAACTTTGGTTTCATTAAAAAATACCTGGCGGGTGGAGGAGGAGTGGATACCGAGTTTTTTTTCTTCTTCCCCAAAAGAAATTCCGTTGGGATTTTCTTTATCGTATTCCAGAATAAATGCAGTAATGTATTTATCGTCTTCAATTCTGGCAAAAACATTAAAAATTGTAGCAAACCCGGCATTGGAGATCCACATTTTTTGTCCGCTAATGCTGTAATATTTTCCATCTTCTGAAAGTACTGCTTTAGTCTTTCCGGAATTGGCATCACTTCCAGCACCAGGTTCGGTCAAACAATAAGCTCCAAACCATTCTCCTGAAGCCAGTTTAGGAATGTATTTTTTCTTTTGTTCCTCATTTCCGTAAAGGACGATTGGCATAATTCCAATTCCTGTATGTGCCCCAAAAGCCGTGGCCAGGGAACCCGTTGCACCTGAAATATAATCGCAAACAAGCATTGTTGAAACAAATCCCATTCCCAATCCTTCATACTCTTCAGGAACTGCAACGCTTAAGAAACCAAGTTCTCCCGCTTTGCGCATTACTTCTTCGGTTAGGGCATAATTTTTCTTTTCAAATTCTGCTTTTTTCGGCCAGACCTCACGATCTATAAATTCCTTAACCGAATCTTTCATCATTTTTTGCTCCTCATTAAAATTTTCGGGAGTAAATACATCTTCACACTGGGTTTCCTTTACCAGGAATTGACCGCCGCGGATTAGTTCTGTTTTTTGTGTTTCTGTGCTCATTTTGTTTGTTTTAGGAGTCAAGAATCAAGATTTAAGAAACAAGATTTTACTTGTTTAATCCTTCTAGAAATCCTGATATCATTCTTTGAATTTGTTGAATTTTTGTTTCTAAATCTAGAAATTTTTCTTCTGAAATATATTTTTCATTATATGCGACTATAAGTTGAGTTTCCCATTCAAAAGCGGATCCAAGGCTATTTTCCAGGTAATTTTTAAAGTGTTTATCTGTACTTTTACTTGTCCCTTCTGCAATATTTGAAGGAATAGAAACCGCACATCTTATTAATTGAGAAACCAAATTGAACCTTTCATAGTTAGGAAAATCTCTAACTATTTTATATGTTTCTGTAACCAAAGACATACTTTCATGCCAAATTTTTAATTTCTTGAAATTATGCCTGGTCATCGTCTACATCTTTTGTCTTGGTTCTTGTCTCTTGTCTCTTGTCTCTTGTTTCTATTTTCTTAAGAAAGAAACTCATAAACCCCCGCAGCCCCTTGTCCTGTTCCCACACACATGGTTACCATCCCATATTTGTTTTTAAGGTCACGTTTGCGCATTTCATCAAATATTTGAACCGAAAGTTTTGCCCCGGTGCATCCAAGAGGGTGACCCATCGCGATGGCTCCTCCATTGACGTTGACTTTATTTTGATCTAAGCCCAGTTCCCGGATAACGGCTAATGATTGTGAGGCAAATGCTTCATTCAATTCGATTAGTTCCATTTGATCTTGTTTTAATCCTGCTTGTTTTAAGGCTTTTGGAACCGCGTAAATTGGTCCAATTCCCATGAATTTTGGTTCAACGCCAACAGGTGCATAGCTCACCAATCTCGCTATAGGTTCAAGATTCAGTTCCTTTACCATTTCTTCGCTCATCACCATTACAAATGCAGCGCCGTCGCTCATTTGCGAGGAGTTTCCTGCGGTTACGCTTCCGCCATCAGCAAATACAGGTCTTAGTTTTGCCAAAACTTCTTTGGAAGTGTCTGCACGAGGACCTTCATCTTTGGTCACGGTGTAAGATTTGGTTTTTTTCTTGCCTGATTCGTCAACAAAAGTTTGTTCGATGCTAATAGGCACGATTTGATCCTGAAACCTATTTTCTTGCTGGGCTTTTAATGCCTTTTGATGAGAGTTGAAAGAAAATTCGTCCTGATCTTTACGGCTTACATTGTATTTTTTTGCTACAGCCTCAGCTGTAAGACCCATATTCCAGTAATAATCTTCGTGGCCTTCATTTACAATTTTATAATCCGGCATAGGTTTATAACCCCCTATTGGAATATAACTCATGCTTTCTGCACCTCCTGCTATGATGCAATTGGCCATTCCGCTTTGAATTTTTGCAGTTGCGATAGCGATTGTTTCAAGTCCCGATGCACAATATCTGTTTACGGTCATTCCGGGAACATCTTCAATTTTTAATCCCATTAAAGAGATCAATCTCCCCATGTTTAAACCCTGTTCTGCTTCTGGCATTGCATTTCCAACAATAACGTCATCAATGCGTTTTTTATCGAATTGAGGCATTTGTTCCAACATGTACCCGATTGTTTCTGCTGCGAGTTCATCAGGTCTTTTAAATCTGAACACTCCGCGAGGCGCTTTTCCCACGGCGGTTCTGAAGGCTTTTACTATATAGGCTGTTTTCATTTTATTAGTATTTAGATGTTAGATTTTAGATTTGAGAAATGAGAGTTGAGAAATGAGAGTTTAATTTGATTTTTTTAGTTAAAAGAATCTGTTATCTCATCTCTGGGATCTCACGTCTAGTTTCTATTTTGAAAATTTTTTAATTAAAGTGTAATTCATTTTTTGAATTTCTATCAATTCATCTATTATTGGTTGTACCTTTTCTATTGAAATTAAATTAAGACGTTGAGATAAAATTAATTGTGTGCATAATTCATTTGAAGAACCATTGGCGATTCCCAGGAAATTTTTGAATTCACCATCAGTATTTCTTCCAGAACCTTCCGCTATATTTGAAGATATAGAAACGGCGCTCCTTCTAATCTGACTTATGAGTCCGAATTTTTCTTCTGGCGGAAATTCTGCGGAAATCAAATATGTTTTTACCACAATATCCATCGCTTTTTGCCAGATTTTTAAATTTTGAAAATTATGCATCCTTTTAAATTTTAATGAATCTAGCATCTCATTTCTAATATCTCAAATCTAATATCTCAAGTCTAATTTCTAAGCGGTTTCCCCGTCTTGATCATTTGCTCCAATCTTTCCAAAGTCTTGCGTTCTCCGGTGAGCGATAAAAATGCTTCCCGTTCAAGATCTAGCAGATATTGTTCGCTTACATAAGATGCTTCTGAAAGGTCTCCCCCGGCCATTACATATGCCAGTTTGTTTGCAATTTTCTTGTCGTGTTCGCTGATGTAATTCCCGGCAACCATTTGGTCTGTCCCTACGTAGAAGGCTCCAAGGGCTTGTTTTCCAAGAACCTTGATATCAGTTCGCTGGATTGGTTTTGTGTAGCCATTTTCAGCCATTAATAAGGCGTGTTTTTTAGCGATTGCCAACTGACGGTCCTGGTTTACAACCACGATATCTTTCCCTTTTTGAAGGATATTGGTATCATAAGCTTCATAAGCCGATGTTGAAACCTTTGCCATTGCGATGGTAAGGAAATTTTCCCTCAACCGGTTGATTTCCAGATCGTCTTTTTGGTAGGTATCTGATGCCCGCAAAGTAAGTTCTTTGGAACCACCTCCGCCTGGAATCACACCTACGCCAAATTCTACCAAACCTATATAAGTTTCAGCAGCTGCAACTATTTTATCAGCGTGGAGAGAAAGTTCGCATCCGCCACCCAATGTCATCCCATGTGGTGCGGAAACGGTTGGAATTGATGAATATCTCATCCGCATCATAGTATCCTGGAAGTATTTGATGGCCATATTCAGCTCATCATATTCCTGCTCAACGGCCATCATAAAGATCATTCCGATATTGGCACCTACAGAGAAGTTTGCGCCGTTGTTGGCAACAACCAATCCCCGGTAATCTTTTTCGGCCATATCCAGGGCTTTATTTAATCCGTCAAGAACATCACCACCAATGGAGTTCATTTTGCTTCGGAATTCCACGTTTAAAATTCCGTCACCCAAATCTTCAATTACAACCCCGCTGTTTTTGAACACTTGTTTGGATTCCCTAATGTTGTCCAAAATAATAAAGGCATCCTGACCCGGAACCTTTACCTGTTCTTTTTTAGGAATATCGTAATAATAAGTATTGCCGCTTTTTATGGTGTAAAAACTTTTATTTCCTTTTTTGAGCATTTCATTGACCCAGGCAGCAGGTTCATGACCTTCTGCTTTCATCAATTCAATACCTTTTTCAACGCCTACGGCATCCCAAATCTGGAAGGGTCCATGGGCCCAGCCAAAACCTGCCTTCATAGCGTCGTCAATTTTATAAAGTTCATCGGTGATTTCAGGGATACGATTTGAAACGTACGCAAAAAGGGCCGCAAAATTCTTGCGATAAAATTCCCCCGCTTTGTCTTTCCCTTTTATTAATACCTTAAACCTGTCTTCAACATTATCAATGGTTTTTGTGAGTTCCAGGGTGGCAAAGGAGGCTTTTTTAGGGCCGCGATATTCCAACGTGTTCAAATCAAGGGATTTGATCTCACTTGAACCATCCTCATTTTTGACTTTTTTATAGAAACCCTGACCGGTTTTGCTTCCAAACCATTTGTTCTCCATCATGGTATTGATGAAATCGGGGAGAGCAAATAACTCGTGTCGCTCATCATTCGGAACGCCTTCATGCAAACCATTGGCTACGTGAACCAAGGTATCTAATCCTACCACATCCACTGTTCTGAAAGTGGCCGATTTAGGCCTTCCAATTACCGGACCGGTTAGTTTGTCCACTTCTTCAATGGTCAGGTCCATCTCTTTAACCATATGGAAAAGACTCATAATGCTAAAAATCCCAACGCGGTTCCCAATAAAGGCAGGAGTATCTTTAGCTACGACCGATATTTTCCCGAGGAATTTTTCTCCGTACTCATTTAAAAATTCCAGCACTTCATCTGAAGTATCAGGACCGGGAATAATCTCGAATAATCGAAGATATCTTGGCGGATTAAAAAAATGTGTCCCGCAAAAATATTTTTTAAAATCGTCACTTCGACCTTCGCTCATTTGTTGGATGGGAATCCCTGAAGTATTTGAAGAAATAAGCGTTCCTTTTTTACGGTGTTTTTCAAGATTATCAAAAACTTTCTTTTTGATATCAAGTCGTTCTACCACGACTTCTATGATCCAGTCTGCCTCAGAAACTTTGGAAATATCGTCTTCCAGGTTTCCTGTTTTAATTCTGTTGGCGAAATCCTTGTGATAAATAGGGGAGGGTTTCGATTTTAAGGCAGCCTGAAGTGCATCATTTACCAGGCGGTTACGCACTGGTTTATCTTCAAGGCTTAATCCTTTTTTCTTTTCCTGTTCATTGAGTTCCCTTGGCACAATATCCAGCAAAAGTACCTCCACGCCAATATTGGCAAAGTGGCAGGCAATCCCGCTTCCCATGATCCCGGAGCCAATTATTGCAACTTTATTGATTTTTCTTTTCATATGTGTTTTATATTAAACCTAACAGGTTTTTAAAACCTGTTAGGTTTGGTTTGTTGTGTAAATTATTTTAGTCCTATCTCATCTGGATAGATCTTTTTACTTGAAATAAGTTCCATAATGGTTTCTGCTACTTCTATAAATTTATTCAGATCCTCTTCCGGAACTTCTTCTTTTACCGCTTCATCAAACCTGAGCACTATAGTTTTGGAATAATCCCGCATTTCCCTGCCAAAATCGGTGAGGTAAAGCAATACACTTCTTCCGTCAAGCGGATTTTTCTTTCTTATAATAAGTCCTTTTTCTTCCATTGATTTTAAGATACGCGACAGGCTGGTGGCTTCCATTCCCATTTTTGGTCCCAGCGAAGTAGAAGGAGTACCTTTTTCGGGATCCATACTCAAAAGGGCAAATCCCGTAGCCATCGTGCTTCCGGCCTTTCCGCCTTCTTCATTATACATTTTTGATACCGCCATCCAGGTGGCTCTTAGTACATAATCGATGGTTTTTTCCTTCATAATTATAGTGGGTGAACTCAAAGTTAAGGAAAAAATATTATGCACGCATAATAAATTGACATAAAAATTCCTCCTTAGAGGTGAATTCCTTAAATTTAATTATAAAGCATAAAAAAACTCCTCAAAATTGAGGAGTTTAACAAATTCTTAATGTTTAGGATGCTGAATTCTAATGTCCGTAAATCTTGTTGTATAAATCTTTATATCTTTCTTTGATCTTTCGCCGTTTAAGTTTCATAGTAGGAGTGAGCTGATCGCCTTCAATACTCCAAACCTCCGGAGTCAATTCGAATCTTTTCACTTTTTCCCAGCTCCCGAATTTTTGGTTATAAAAATCGACTTCTTCCTGAATACGTTCAATAACCTCAGGTATTTTGATCATTTCCTCATTAGTGTTACCAATATCTACATTTTTACGTTTGGCCCATTCGTGAATAAATTCAAAATTAGGTTGAATAAAAGCTGCAGGCATCCTTTCCCCATCTCCAATCACCATGATCTGCTCAATAAATCGGGATTGTTTCATTATATTTTCAATGATCTGTGGAGCGACATATTTTCCGCCGGAGGTTTTGAACATTTCCTTTTTTCTGTCGGTAATTTTCAGGAAGCCTTCGCTGTCAATTTCTCCTATGTCCCCGGTATGGAAAAAGCCATTTTCATCTAATGCTTCTTTGGTTTTTTCGGGTTCTTTATAATAACCAATCATCAAATTAGGTCCTTTTGTAAGGATCTCTCCGTCTTTGGCAATTACCACCTCAACGTTGTCGATCACTTTTCCTACCGTTCCCACTTTAAATCCGCGGTTGCGTTGGTCATTTACGGCAATTACCGGAGAAGTTTCCGTAAGACCGTAACCTTCCATAACCGGGATTTCTGCAGCGGCAAAGACCCTGGCCAATCTGGGTTGCAAGGCGGCGCTTCCGGAAACAATCAATCCTATATTACCTCCTAAACCTTCTTTCCATTTCGAAAAAACAAGTTTCCTCGCCAGGCTTAGTTTCGTCTCATACCACCATCCTTTGGCGCCATAAGGTTCAAATTCCAAACCAAGTTCCACGGCCCAGTGAAAAAGTAATTGTTTGATCCCGCCTAAAGCACTTCCCTTGGCAATGATCTTGTCGTACACTTTTTCCAATAACCTTGGAACGGCCGTAATTACGTGAGGTTTAACTTCTTTTAAATTATCACTGATTTTATCAATAGATTCAGCAAAATAAACTGATACACTGTAATATTGGTACAGGTATAAGATCATTCTCTCAAAAATATGACATACAGGTAAAAAGCTCAAGGCAACATAAGTCCCGGTTTCAAATGGAACCCTTGGCGCACTTCCCATCACATCGCTCACTATATTTTTATGTGAAAGCATTACTCCTTTTGGTCTTCCTGTTGTTCCCGAAGTATAAATTAAAGTGGCCAGATCTTCAGCCTTAATCGAATCTTTCAATTTTTCAACTTCATCCTGGTTGCTTTTATCTTTTCCAAGTTCAAGGACTTCCTTCCAGTTTTTACAGCCTTCTATTTCATCAAAACTATAAACCTCTTTAAGTTTTGTATTGTGCTTAATGGAATTGAGCTTTTCTAAAACTTCTTTATCTGAAACAAAACAATAAGTAGCTTCGCTGTGATTCAACACATATTCATAATCTTCCTCGGTAATAGTTGGATAAATTGGCACATTTTGGGCTCCTAATTGTAAAACCCCGATATCCAGAATATTCCACTCCGTACGATTTGAGGAGGAGATCACCGCAATTTTTTCATTGGGTTTAATCCCCAGACGAAGTAAACCACGGCTTATCGCATTGGCTTTATCTATATATTGTTGGGTGGAAATTGTCTCCCATGATCCATTGTATTTGGTACCCATGGCTTTTTCCAAAGGAAAATTTTCCAGTTGATAATATGGGAAATCGAAAAGTCGTTTTACTTCAATCATTAGGTTAGATTAATAGGATATTCTATTGCAAAATAGCAATTTTAATGGTATTCCAATTCTATTTTATTAAAAAAAGCAGGAATATTTTCATATCCCTACTTATATAATACTGTTATTTTAAGAAACCAATCAGTACTCTATGTGCCTAAAGTCTGATGCACTTAGAGTTAAAAGAAAAAATTATTTGACATTTACCTGCTAAAACAGAAAAATTTAATATTAAGTTCCGCTTTAGGAAATTGTATAAATTTCTTTTTTTGACCGCAAAGTTGGGATTTGTCAATCCATTAATTTGGGATCCATCGCGACTAAAATTTGCCACGAACCTGCCTTTGCCGGCAGGCAGGTGCCGAATATTTTTCTTTTTGTCTTTTGTCTTGGTTCTTGTCTCTTTGTTCTTGGTTCATTCTTTCAGTTCCAGCCATTTTCTGGCATTTACAAATGCCTCTATCCAGGGAGAAACTTCATCTTTTCTTCCTTTTGGATAATTTGCCCAGTTCCATTGAAAGGTAGAACGTTCAAAATGTGGCATAGTCACTAAATGTCTTCCTGTTGTATCGGTTAACATAGCGGTGTTGTAATGTGATCCATTGGGATTGGCAGGGTAGCCTTTATACCCGTATTTTGCAACGATATTGTATTTTTCTTCTTCAAAAGGAAAACTGAATTTCCCTTCCCCGTGTGCTGCCCAAATTCCAAGTGTACTGCCTTCCAAACTGGAAAGCATTACTGAATTATTTTTTTGAATTTCTACCGAAGTAAAATTACATTCAAATTTATGGGATTTGTTATGCAGCATTTTTGGTTTTTGAGTATGGTCAGGATTTATCAATCCCAATTCTATAAACAACTGGCAACCATTACAAGTACCAAGGGAAAGCGTATCGGCCCTTTTAAAGAAATTGTCTAAAGCCGTTTTTGCTTTTTCATTATATAAGAATGCCCCGGCCCAGCCTTTGGCACTTCCCAGAACATCTGAATTAGAGAATCCACCTACGGCAGCTATAAATTTAATATCTTCCAATGTTTCACGACCGCTTATTAAATCGGTCATGTGAACGTCCTTTACGTCAAATCCGGCCAGGTGCATCGCTCGGGCCATTTCTCGTTCACTGTTGGAGCCTTTTTCACGGATTATGGCCGCTTTTATTCGTGGTTTTGAATGGTCCAGTTCAGGCAGTTTTCCATCAAAATTCTTCGGAAAAACAAACTTCAATGGCTGATTTTTATAATTGGCGTAACGTTGGGTAGCCATATCTATCCCGCTTTGTTTTTGATCCAGCAGGAAGGAGGTTTTATACCAAACATCTCGCAAGGCGGCAATATCAAATTTGAAGTTTTGATTGCCATTCTTTATTTTGAAGATGTTTCCTTCAGCCGGAGTTCCAATTTTAAAGAACTCGATGTTATTTTCTGCCAAAATTGTTTCTACGGAAGCATCTTTGGCCTGAAAAACAATTCCGCAGTTTTCATTAAATAAAAGCTTGACCGAATCCTTTTCATTTAAAACCGAAAGGTCCAGGTTTGCAGATAAATTATTATCGGCAAAACACATTTCCAACAAAGTGGTGATCAATCCGCCGGAAGCCACATCATGTCCTGCCAGGATCAGATCTTTTTTGATCAGGCTCTGGAAGGTATTGAATGTTTCTACAAATTGTTCTGCATTTTGAATTGTGGGAGTTTCACGTCCTATTTTACTGCGAATTTGAGCAAAAGAAGAACCTCCCAACTTAAACGAATCCTGTGACAAGTTGATATAATAAATTTCTCCTTCCGGCTGAAGAACGGGCTCCACAACTTTGGTGATATCACTACAATGTCCGGCAGCCGAAATAATCACGGTTCCCGGAGCCAAAACTTCCCCGTCTTTATATTTTTGCTTCATAGAAAGCGAATCCTTCCCTGTGGGAACATTGATTCCCAATTGGATCGCAAAATCTGAAACTCCTTGCACTGCCTCGTATAAACGGGCATCTTCCCCTTCGTTATTGCAAGGCCACATCCAGTTTGCCGAAAGCGAAATAGATTTCATTCCCTTTTCAAGCGGTGCCCAAATAATATTGGACAAAGCTTCCCCAATGGAATTTCTTGAGCCGGCAACCGGATCTATTAAGGCCGAAATAGGGGAGTGTCCAAGCGAAGTTGCCACGCCGTTTTTCCCTTTGTAATCCAGCGCCATCACCCCGCAGTTGTTTAGCGGCAATTGCAACGGCCCCGCGGTTTGCTGTTTGGCGACACGTCCGCTCACGCAACGGTCTACTTTATTGGTGAGCCAGTCTTTACAGGCAACGCCTTCCAGTTGAAGTACCTGCTTTAGGTAATCCTGTATTTTATCTTGTGTATAATAAATCTCTTCGTAAGTTCTATTGACAGTTGTATCGGTCATCACCGTTTTGGGAGAACTCCCAAACATATCTTCCAAAGGCAGCTCCATAGGTTTTTCACCGTTGCTCTTGCGCTGGAAAATAAATTTCCGGTCATCGGTTACCTCGCCTACACTGTAGAATGGGGTTCTTTCCCTGTCTGACACCCTTTTCAGGATAGCTATATCTTTTTCGGCAATAATAAGCCCCATGCGTTCCTGGGATTCGTTCCCAATAATTTCCTTGGCAGAAAGGGTTGGATCGCCAACAGGAAGTTCGTCCAGGTCGATTGATCCCCCGGTATCTTCCACCAATTCGCTCAGGCAGTTTAAGTGTCCGCCGGCGCCGTGATCGTGAATGGAAACAATTGGGTTGTGTTCGCTTTCCACCATTCCACGAATGGCATTGGCAGCGCGTTTTTGCATTTCTGGATTGGCGCGTTGTACCGCATTTAACTCGATCCCGCTGTTGAATTCCCCGGTATCAGCCGAAGAAACCGCGGCACCGCCCATTCCTATTCTATAATTATCACCACCTAAAACCACTATTTTATTCCCTTTTTTGGGAACTTCTTTTATGGCCTGATCGGCTTTTCCATATCCAATTCCTCCGGCCTGCATAATTACCTTGTCGTAACCTAAAACCCGGTTTTTTTCTGAATATTCAAAGGTCAAAACAGATCCGGTGATCAAAGGCTGGCCAAATTTATTTCCAAAATCGGAAGCTCCGTTAGAGGCTTTTATCAAAATATCCACAGGACTTTGGTAGAGCCAGTTGCGTTCGGCAAGTCGGTTTTCCCAGGGCCTGTTTTTGTCCAGTCGTGAGTAGGAAGTCATATAGACCGCGGTTCCGGCCAATGGCAACGAACCTTTTCCTCCTGCGAGCCTGTCGCGTATTTCCCCGCCGCTTCCGGTAGCCGCTCCGTTAAAAGGTTCAACCGTGGTGGGAAAGTTGTGGGTTTCGGCTTTTATGGAGATCACCGAATCAAAATCTGTATTCTGGTAATACTCCGGAACATCGGCCAATTTTGGTGCAAATTGTTGCACTCTCGGGCCTTTTACAAAAGCCACGTTATCTTTATATGCCGAAACAATTTCGTTAGCGTTTACTTCTGACGTTTTCCTGATGAGTTTAAAAAGTGAGGCCGGTTTTTCTTTTCCGTCTATAACAAAAGCCCCGTTGAAAATTTTATGCCGGCAATGCTCTGAATTTACCTGTGAAAAACCAAATACTTCCGAATCTGTTAAAGGACGTTCCAGTTTTTTGGAGAGGTTTTCAAGGTATTCGATTTCCTCTGAATTCAGGGATAAACCTTCCTGCTGATTGTAGGCTGCAATATCTTCAATATCCAAAACAGGATCCGGGATTGTGTTTACGGTGAAAATTTCCTGATCCAGGCCGTTGTATTTCTGGGAGAGCATGGGGTCAAATTTGGTGAAATTTGAATCCACCTGCAGGAATTCTTCAATTCGCAGGATTCCTTTTATTCCCATGGTTTGGGTAATTTCCACGGCATTGGTGCTCCAGGGAGAAACCATGGCGGCACGTGGGCCAATAAAAAAATCTGCCAGTGCAGATTTGTTGAGTTGTTGGGCGGCGCCAAAAAGCCAGTTTAATTTTGTGATGTTGAGGGCAGATAATGCCGAGTGGGTTTCTACTACGTAAACCGTGGTGGTATGTGTTCCGAAGAAAATTATCATTCTACGTTGTTTAGGATTGTTGGATAAAAACCAAATTTAAGTTTTTTACGCTTAAATTATGAGGTTTAAAACATAAAATTAGGAATAAGAAACTGCGGAGTTTTAGGATAGTTGCTGGGAAGTTTTTTGGGATTTGGAAGGTAATAAATTAAATAATAGGCAATAAATTGAAATAATTTTAAGAGAAATTAGAAATATGGTTGATTTTTTGTTAAATTAAGTTAAATTTGAGAGGAAATTAAATGACTTGGTTTCCAGAAGTGTAATAAATGAAGTGTACAGTATAAACATAGTTAGAGGTGTCTACCTAAATACATATATTTGTTAGGTAAAATAAAAGGAAAATGGAAAAATTCAAGGGCCAAGGGATTCTGGAATATTTTGATAAATTTAAAACCGATTTAGATTGTTTGGAATA
>Ga0314774_1001593_pt1 | contig 14152 bp, 9 predicted proteins | sample MetaGCBIA2018_FD_204515 | JGI IMG/M metagenome (GOLD analysis project Ga0314774, IMG submission 204515) | Cryopeg brine microbial communities from Beaufort Sea near Barrow, Alaska, United States - CBIA 2018 | ecosystem: Environmental > Aquatic > Marine > Coastal | place: USA: Alaska | collected... | reverse complement strand
AGCTGGATAGAGTACTGCCCTCCGAAGGCAGTGGTCACAGGTTCGAATCCTGTCGGGCGCGCCATATTTTTCAAGGCCTTACGTGAAAGCGTAGGGCCTTTTTATTTGGCTGTGCCCAAACGGTGCCTTGGGTGTGCCCAAGATTTCAAACTGCTTTTTCTTCGTTCGGTGATTCTGACCTTTGCTCTGATGTTGGCACATCACGCTTCGGGCACAGGTTTGGTCACCTGTTCCCAACTTTCTAACCCATCAATAAATCCAATTATTGTGAGCTAACGGCATTTTATTCAGAAGATTCCTACGTTCTCGCCAGTCAGGCAAATGCTTATCCATATAGGCTTTAAAGCGCTCGTTGTGCCTGCGTTCCAGTAAGTGAACTAGCTCATGCACCAGTATGTATTCGAGGCACTCTGGGGGCTTTTTCGCGAGTTCCAGGTTCAACCAAATGCGCTTAGCTTCCGCGTTACAGCTACCCCACTTGGTCTTCATTTTCTTTACACCCCAGCCATGGGCTACAACGCCAATTTCTTCTTGCCAAGGTTTCAAAATCTCGCCAATACGTAATTTCAGGGCGGCGCGGTAATATTGAGAAAGCAGTAACGCTCTATTTTCGATGGATGTGCCCGCATTCACATGCAGATAGATTTTACCTCGTCCGACCTTAACCTCGTGTCGCCCTGCCTGTTCCACCACGCATAGGCGATGGTGTTTGCCCCACAAGTAATGACTCTCACCACTCAACATCTCCCGATCAGACTGTCTGGGCTGCCTGGCGAAGTCACCTTGTTGCTTTTTAATCCAGGGAATGCGGCTGATAACTGCCATACGAATCGCTGTATCTGTCATCTTTTCCGGTGCCGACACACGCACTCGGCCATCTGGCGGCATCACACTGATGTGCAGATTTTTAATGGGCTTGCGATTAAGAAAAAACTCAACCCTTCCGATTCGCATATTGGGCATCAGTGATAACCCTTCTGCGCTTTCGCCAGCTCCATGACAGTTTGAATATCAACATCATAGCCGGTCGTTTCTTCACGCAACGCATTAGCAATTTCACGCTCTTTAAAACGATCGCCAATCCAGTCGGCTTTTTTGGTGTGACGAATGGCACTGTCAATTTTCGTCACTAAAATTTCATTATTGCCAAAATTATCGTAAAACGCGCGTTTCGCGGCAGTATCCATCGAAGCCGGATAATGAGCATTGGCATGCTCTGGGTGAATCACCTTGCGAGACAGCTCGCGAATTTTCTCCAGATACTCCTGATAATCAATGGCTTTTTGCCTGCGCTGCGCGATTAGCTGGTCCAGCAACACCGACATTCGATCGTAGTACTTCGGGTTGACCGGATTTTCATCAACAATCGTTTTCCGAACGTTGTTTTCAATCGTCTCTGCCATAGCCTCCGGGCTGTTACGGATACCCTCTGGCAGTGCGTTTATGGCGTCAGCGCCTTTTTCCACAATCAGCTGTATTAAGCCGAGCTCTTCAAAATCCATCAGCGTTTCGCTGTCGTCGGCGCGGATGTACATATCCAGTAAATGGCGCATCGCAGGCTCGAAGCGCTTCATATCCACCAAATCGCCACTGGCCAGCTTCACCTCATCGCGAATTTTTTCGTAATAGGCAACGTCGTTACGCACAGACTCAGCATCCTGAACGTTATAACCCGCATCAGGCATTTCATTGGCTATATTGCCAAAGGCTCTTAATAACTTGGCCACGCTTTTGTAAAGCGTTAGGCGCAACGATTCTTTTTCGCCAAGTTCATCCGGGTTAGCGCCCGACTCAGCACAGAAATAATGGATGTAATCTTGAGTATTGCGTGGCGCTTTAACAGGCTCACACAGGGCCCGCACCATCTCCAACGCGTTATCCAGGTCCTGCGTCGCCTGTTCTAAGCGGTCTTTTAGCAGGCCAGCCACGTCCTCTTGGTCGTAGCCATCAAACGCACCTTGGGTGTAGTCCGAAATGGCCTTATCAAGCGAGCGGAACAGATCTTTATAGTCAACGATGTAGCCGTATTCTTTATCGTCGCCATCCAGGCGATTGACTCGACAAATCGCTTGAAACAGGCTGTGATCGGCCATTTGTTTGTCAATATAAAGATAAGTCGCAGAGGGCGCATCGAATCCTGTCAGTAATTTATCGACTACAATAAGCAGCCGCATTTGACCCGGCTCGTCAATGAACTGCTGCTTAACCTGTTTTTCAAATTCTTCAACCAGACCCGCCGCTTTGTCCTCGGGCTGCTCAAAATAATCTGCCAACATCTTGCGGTAAATATCGTACTTAAACAGTTTTTCGGTTAAGCCCTCACCGGTTTCTTCACCTTTAATACTGGTCGCTGTTGGCTGAAAACTGGTGACAATCGCTACCTTACCGGCTAAATCCGACTGGCTAAACATTTCATAGGCTTTGCAGGCCTGGTAGACACTGGAACACACCAGCATCGCATTACCATAACCGCTCATCAGGCGCGGTTTGGTGTCCATATCCAACAGAATATCGTTCACAATCTGCTGCAAGCGGGACTTGCTCGACAGCACTTTCTGCATGGTGCCCCATTTTTGCTTCAGTTGTGTTTTACCCAAATTGGATAAGCCACGGGTTTTCGCCTCAAACCAGTCATCCACTTTTTTCTGCGAGGTGACATGTTGATCAATATCACGGGCTTCGTAACGCAAGTCCAGCACCACGCCATCGGCCACGGCTTCGTCAAACTTGTAGGTGTGGATGTAAGAGCCAAACACTTCGATGGATTTTTTCTTGTCTTTTTTCATCAGTGGCGTACCGGTAAAACCGATAAACATCGCCTCTGGCAAAATCATTTTCATAGCATCGTGCAATTTGCCTGATTGAGTACGGTGACATTCATCCACAAATACAATCAGATCGCCCTTCGCCCTGAAGTCCGACGGCAGTGATTTCCTCAGCTCGTTAATAAAGGCATCCGTGGCGGCATCATCGCTACTTTCTGACTGTCGACCGAATTTGTGCACCAGAGAACAGATCAGTGAAGGTGTCGGCTGGTTCAGGGTGGCAATCAGATCGGCACCGCTCGCGGTGCGATAGATATCTTCGTCTACTCCAGTAAAAACTTTTTCAATTTGCTCGTCCAGCTCGCTGCGGTCGGTCACAATCAGCACACGACTGTTCGGCCTGTTTTCCCGCACCCACTTAGCCAACCAGACCATGATCAGACTTTTACCGGAGCCTTGGGTATGCCAAACAATACCGCCTTCCCGTTTCGCGACATGACGCCTGGCGGCTTCAACGCCAAAAAATTGGTTATGGCGACAGGTTTTCTTTACGCCCGCATCAAACACTATAAAATCATGAATAATCTGTAAAAAGCGCTGTTTATTGCAAATGCGGCTTAAGTGAAAATCCAGTTCACTGGAAAAGGTATTAGGAACATCTTCTTTCCACTTCAGATAGTATTTTGAAGGCGTTTCGATGGTTCCATAACGGAGCCCCTGGGTATCGTTACCTGCCATTACCAATTGCATGGTGGTAAAGAAATTGCGGATAAAGTCTTTTTTCTGATTGTCCAGATTTTGGTGAATGCCTTCTGAAACCGATACAGAAGACCGCTTCAGTTCCAGAATACCGAGGGCGATACCGTTTACATAGAGCACAATGTCAGGGCGTTTTTTGTTCACTCCCTTGATGGAAACCTCTTCTGCAATGGCAAAATTATTGGCCTCAGGGTTTTGCCAGTCGATCAGCCAGACGGTCTGATTCAGCTCGCCGGCGCCTTTCTTGTCTTTTACGCCATAACGTAGCAGTTGATACACCGCTTTATTGGCGTAGTAGAGCTTCTTGCCTTCCCCCAGCGCAGCAGCAGCCTCTAGCTGACGTACAACCCGGGTAATCAGTGCATCGCTTATCTCGCGCTGGCGCAGCCAGTGGATAAGCAAGTCAGCATCAACATTTTTATTACCATGCCTGTCCTGCCAGTTACCAAAGTAGTGATAACCCAGCTCTTCCTGAAAAAACTGGACCACACGACTCTGTGTTTCGCGCTCACGCTGGCCTACTGTTGTCATAGCTCATTCCCTTGGATAAACACTTACCAGTCAACCATCAGTCAACCAATTATTTGACTTGTAGACCAACACCTTAGCCAGAACATCAGAAAAAAATCACTGGTTTTTGAACGCCAAATCAACCACCCATCAACCAAATCAGGCCCAGAAAGGAATGTAACGAAGAGCCTTCGAGCCTACTTCCGGGTCGTACGCCCGGATCAATCTCATACTGAGTGCGTCTTTGATCACCCGGCTGACCATTGACATACTTTTTGGCTCGATACCAAACCGCTCACGCAAACTCGGGTTGTTCATTGGCTCCCGGTTTACATATTTCAGGCAGCAATGCAGATAACAGGCATGAGCACGTTCTTCTTTGTCCATCTCAGCAAACGTTTTATAGCTGAACAAAATGCTGCGGGTGTGGTGACCTGTTACCTCAAATACCGGTGCTGGTAGTTGATAAAGCTCCGTCTGGTACACCACTTTGTCGATGCCGGTACCGCGCTCTTCACAGATATTTATGCGACGCATAAAAGACGCCAGGGCTTCGTTGCGGCTGCGGGGTGGTGAATCTAAAAAGCGGTCCGTAGCTACCAAGGGAACGCCAGGGTTGGTTATTTCCATGCGGGTATCGAACAGCTCAATCATCGGGCCCGTGCCGGTAATACTGAAGTCCTGATGGATGAGTGCATTAGCCACCAGCTCGCGGATCGCCAATTCAGGGTACATGGGCTCTTCTTTGCGAAAGGCTTTGCCGATTTCCTCATTGGAGGGCAGCAGCGTTTTCAGGTAGTCAATCAACCCTTCAAAGCCCACCGCGTAGCCCTTGTTCCCCGGAATTTCACGTATCGTTTCGATACGACTGTTACCCCTGTACAGAATCAGGCGCACGGCCTTACGGCCCAGGTGCTGAAAACTTTGCAGCTTGCGGGCAAACATGATGGCGCCCAGGCTTGTGATGCTCCAGCGGCCACCCACGGTTTCTTCTATCAGTTGGTCAGCCGTGAGCGCCGCCAGAATGCCGGTGCGGTTTTCTGGCAGCGGTAACCCTGTCAGGTCAAAATAGGCCGGGTACTCAAGCAGCTTCAACACTTCATCGGCGGTTATATTGGTCGCTGCTAACTGACGCTCAAATGGGGTTTTATCAAAAACCCGCCATAACTCACGTTCTTTTTCCGGAAACTCTTTCAGTTTCTTTTTGTAAGAGCCAATGCGCACATACTCCACCCCGTCAAACTGCACCGGTTGATGTGCTGCTGGCTGAATTTCCAGAATCACGACCGGAAGATTGTCTTCTGGGCCGGCCAGAAACTCATGAAAACGGAAGTGAATTTTTGGTGACAGTTTCTGTAACAACCAGTTTTCGATTTCCTGCTGTTTGTATTTCTGCTGTGAAGGCTTAAACGTGGTGCCCACCACTGCGTGGGTAGCATCTTTCAACCCATACACCAGATACGCCGTCTGCTTGCCCAGCAAAGCTGCCGAATTAGCCAGTGCAGAGATATATTCCCCGAGTATGAGAACATCGGCATTGTGCTTGAACTCAACCCACTCCGTCTCTGCCGGCAAATTGCACAGTTCTTTCAGTAGTGCGCGTTGTTGTGTTAGCGTCATATCAATCGGCATTGTCTCAACCTCGCCAATATGGCTGCAATGGCCAACTATTAACAGTCAGCAGATCCGGCATCATGCTATCCCTACCCCACTTGGCCCTTTGCTAGCACTCAAAAACACAACGCGCATATCTTCTTCATGCTCCACGATTTCATCAGCCCACCACGCATTTTTACTTTTCCGCAGATTTAGCATGGCGTACAACTTCAGGCTATCGATCTGTTTTTTATCGATATTTACGGAAAAGTGTTCCTGCTTGGCGCTTGGCTGCAGGTTGCTCAAACGGGAGTTTTTACTGTGGCTGATCAGGCACAGGTTGCCAAAGCTATGAAGTGAAGAATCATCCAGTTTTTTATAACCGTCCATGGGGTGCTGAGGGGAAAAGTGTTCTACTGAGCTGCGAAACGTAAACTCAAACTCTTTAACAACAGGGTCGCTATCCTTTCCTTGCAGCCACAACAAGTAATCCAGATAGTTGAATACGAAGTTGTTCTCAATAGCACCAAAGCGAAGCTTCTCAGACGGTAGTGAAGCAGGAATATCTCTCCGCCCCCATGCGCCAGCATCCGTGCCATAAATCATTCGGTAATAACTTTCGCTCTCGCCGTCGGCCAAGAAGCGTTTAAATACGAACTGTCTGGCCAGCCCTTCAAGGTGGCGAAGATAATCACCAGAATTCACCGGCTGGCCAGGCTCAAGCGCATCAAACAGGTAATGAAGGGCACCGTTTAGCCAGTGTTTATAGACCAGCGTTGGCGTAGAAACGTGGAACGCAGCCAGCAGCATGAGAATCCGTCGATTAGAGCCGTCAAAGCCGTCTTCGCTATCAACGTTTCCATCATTAAAGCTGTTGATATAACTAACGCTCTCTTTGGAGTACCAGTGCAACCGCTTCAGGCTCCAACCATCACTGCCCTGAGCAAACTCCCGCTTGATGATGAACTGATCAAACAAGTATTTGCATTTTAGCAGGGCAAAAACAAAGCCCTTAGCCGCGTCAACGGGTTCATCAGCCTTGATCACACGCGCCTGAAATTCATCAACGAGCTGTTTATCATCCAACGGCACATCTGCTTTGCTCCAAGCGCGCAGCACCTGCAATAAGAAATTGGAAAAATTGATGATGCTATTGAAACGCTCGGAGGCCGTATCCGGATCGTCTTCTTTATCGTTGTTTTTCGGCGCGGCTGGCTTCTTAATGATCTCTGCCAAACTTAATGAGGCTGTCTCACCCGCTGTGTTTTGTTCAGTGGTTGGCGTGAGCAATTCCGCAAGCTCACTGAAGTTAGCCACAGTAAACTGCCCCCAATCGTGCTCACCAAAAAGGCGGTGACGCTGCTGGGGAGTGAAACCATACTGAACATAACGCTCCATATTGGCGCAGGCATCCCAAACCAGGCTCAGTGTTTTCAGGCTACGGTCTCTGTCCTGCTGGTTGCCGATATCATTTAGTACCGACATCAGCTGCGCCTTGATTATTTCGTGTTTTTCCAGCTGTTCACCGCGATTATTCATCACCTCAAAGTAGTGATTCAAGTCCGTATCGGCAGGCACTTTGATGCGGGTGATTTGTACGTGCTCAAAAAAATAGTCACAAAACTCAGCAAGCTTGTCGCCCACTATCTGATTAAGCGCCTTGCCTATCAGTTCATAGCCATTGACCAGATCATTATTAAACATCTTATCGCGCAGTTTGTGCGGCTGAACACCCTGAAAAAGACTGGCAAAGGTGTCCCTGGATACTTTTCGGCTTTCAAAGGAGAGGTTTATGCTGCGATACCAATCCATGTTTGGCCCAGCATTAGCTGAGTCTCGATTATTTTTCAGCCATATGGCCAGCAGTGACAAGGTAGTAAAGCGCTGCTGGCCATCAATCACCTCAAAGCGGCCATCATTTCGGCCATAGACTACGAGGGTGCCAATGTAATAGGTTTTAGGGTTGTTGCTGGCACGGTCTTTTTGCTGATAGTCCAGCACATCCTGCACCAGCTGGTTGATCTCACCCTCACCCCAAGCGTAGTTGCGCTGATACATTGGCACCAGGTATTGGGATACATCGCTTAGCAGGGCTTTAATGGTGAACGCCTGAATATCACTGCTCATAATAACCCAGCCCTATAAATAGCTCCGTCAGTTCATCTTGCGATGACGCACCCGTGTGGCGATTATTTTTGTTATCTGCATGTTTGATGCTTGGCAAAGGTAAAGTGAGCACGTCCTTGGGTAGCGTGGCTTCTTTGATGGTTCTGAACAGGTTATCCGCCAGCACGTAATTGTCCATGGTTGCCAGTTGCACCGCTTGCCGCTGGATTCGACAACGGTACGCCCAGATAAACATTTTCTCGATCGCGAGTGACAGATCCTGTGGGCCAAATTTGTCGATATAAAATATCAGCGCACAATCGAACATAGCGCGCACATACCTATCGCCTGTTCGGGTACGTTTTGAATAACCATTCAGAGTGCATATGATTTTACCGGCCTGCTCACTGAGCTCTGCGCCTGCGATAACCAAAGGTTGCTGAGCAGATGCCGTGCTAGATTCATCAGCAACAATTTTCGACACCTGCTGCTGATAGTGCTCTGCCAGCTCAAAGAAGCGCCGGCCGTTAATAACCATCTGATCCAGATGAAACGGAAACACTCGCTTTTGGCCGTCGATTTTGCGCTGATACTGACTGTTGTAGTCATCTACAAAATGGTGAGTAATGCGTAGCGACTCCACGTAGGGGTAGTGCCCCACCTTGTCCAGATTTACGCCTTTGAACAGGTCAACCTGATTTTTGCGAAAGTAACGGGCAGAGTTACCTTTTGCCCATTGGCGAATGCGGTACAGGTAGGTGGCAAACAATTTTGCCAGGTCATGACTGGGCAAGTTTTCCCAGTGAGCGACTGATGCGGCTTTCAGCTCACTCTCATGCTCGGCAAACTCCCGTAAATGGAACGCTTTGAGCAAGTCGTGTGGCTCCAAGTCACGGCCACGGGCATTTTGCGAGTCAAAGAATTGAAATGCCTCAGACACATCGTTCAACGTAAAAACAACCACCTGACACTTATTCAGCAGAAAATCGATGTGTTCCGCAGTGAAGTCATTGCGCGATACCAGCCGATGTAATTCAAGATAGTTCTGACGCAGATTGTGGTGCGACTCTTCACTCGCGAATTGTTGCCGCGCCATAAATTGCTCGATGGCTGGCCTCAATCGGGTCAGCGCAGTTCTAAGATCCTGTCGATCCAATTCAGCCAGGCGTGATTCGATAATCGCCCACACCGCCAGCACTAAAGTAAGGGTGCGCTGCTGGCCATCGACAATGTCCAGTTGTGGCGTATCCGCTTCGGGCTCATGTTGATGAAAAACGATCGAGCCTAGGCGATACGCTGATTTATCCTGATGGGTGAGTACATCCTGAAACAACTCGGAGACGTTCTTAAGCGTCCATTTGTAGGGCCGCTGGTACGCAGGAATAACCACATTATCAAGACTCAACAACTCCTTTACCGACCGAACCGATTTGTCGAGAGCTGCCGTCATTCCCTCACCTGCGGCTTCACCAAGCGTGTTTTACCGGTGAGCAATTCCTGCATCATGCCTTGCTTGATGTGGCGGATTTTGTTGAGGCGTTGATCGAGGGTCTGAATTTCTTCGTCCATATCGGAGAGGACGGTGGTAATGGCGGTTTGCTCTTTCTTGGATGGCACGGGAAGTAAGATATTTTTTAGGTTGTTTTTTGAAACACCATAAACTTTCATGCCTGTTGCCATTTTATCAAGAGATTTTTTCACTTCAGGTATGCTATGCACGTACCCGCGATATCCATCTGACAACTGTTTTTCTTTGTCTCTCAGTAGAAATGTATGCAGCCCAGCAACAACCTTGTCCTTGCCTACATTGCTCACCTCCACACTTTTACCGATTCCTTCGTAATCCTCTGAAGCATCAGCCATAATTACATCACCATCCTCTAAAAAAGAAGAAGACACTAAATCACTAGAAATCCTTGGCAACTCAGAAGTATTTAAATCTAACCTATTGTGCCATTTGGTATGAATATCCCCATAATGCACATAACCATAATCGCCGGTCGCATACAAATCAGCTCTTGAGTTGGTTGATGTTGAAAGGAATAAAAATACCTCTCCATAAGTTCTGAACTCCCAATCCTCCGGCACCTCTCCCAACTCACTTTGCTTATAGCCTTTGGGCGATCCATCTTCCCGCAGAGAAAATTGAGGTAAACGGGTGCGGCCGGTTAACAGTTGCTGCATCGTGGCGATTTTGATGGCTTGTTTTTTGGCAATCAGTTTTTCTAATTCGCTGAGCAGTGCATCGACATCGGATAGGGCGTTGGCGATGGCAACTTGTTCCTCTTGACTCGTCGGGATTACAATCAAAAACTCATTCAAATCTTTTAGAGTTAGACCCGGCTTACTCTGTCCTGACTGACTTGCTAGTATTTGAAAATTACCAATAGAGTGAGGGGATAAAAACATGCATACGTAGTTAGCAATCTCAATATTTTTAAGCCGAACAAGACCAACATGTTGACTTATATACGCATCTCCTAAGTCCTGCTTCACCAATGCAACATTACCCACGCTATTTCCTGTAATCGTAATAAGCAAGTCATATAATTTCAAACGAGTTCTATCGCCTTCAGCTCCGAGTTTAGGTGTGACAAATTGGCTATCTTCTAAATCAAGCTTTCCATTACGGACATTTTGGCTGCGAACAAACAAAGCACCTTGATTAGAATAGAACTTAGCCCAACCACGAGAGCCGCTTGTAACAAAATTTGATAATTGACCCAAGCTATAAGCAAACCAATCCTCAGGTATCATCCCAACTTCAGTCTGCTTATACCCAACGGGCACAGCCTGCTCCGCAGCCTCAACCAAATACGGCTGATTCATAGCGTTAAGCCCATGGTTTTAAGGTGCTCGGCGACTTTGTTGTTGAGCTGCTCAATCGATTGGGTGATCGCAGGCATTGACTCGGCGTAGCGTTCATCCAACTCTTTTATACGGTTAGCGAGTTGTTGGGTGATGCGTTCTATTTCCGCTTCGATCTGCCCGCGCAGGGTGGCGAGCCACTTGTCATCAACGATCAGTGCTTTAACGTCGGCTTCGGACAGACTGGGGTAATGTTTGAACACACCCAAGTCCAACGCATCCTGGGCCTCTTTCACTGCCTTTTTGTGGCGAGCGTCTGCATCAAAGAGCCTTTGCGCCTGTGTTAACGCGGCATATTCTTCTGAATCGGTGGCCAACTTTAAACGCGCCGTAACGCTGATTTTGGTGACTTTATCCTTGTCGTTCAACGCTTCCGCTAAGCTACCGTCCTCAACACTGTGTTCTTCAATAAAATCGGCCAGCTCTTGCGTGGTATTGTCTAGCCTGGCTTGCAGCGCATCGAGCTCGGTCTGTTTCGTAGCAAAGTAACGCTGCACGATCAAGGCTGGCGGAATTAACTCGGCTTTGTATTTGATTTTATTGATGGTCAGGTCTGGGGTTTCTTTGAGCTTCTCGCCTTTTCTGGCCACCAGTTCACGCAGCATCTTACCTGCGGGCCAGCCGGCTTGCGTCAGCACATACACATCGTCTTGCATTACCTCTGCCCAGTAATCCATAAGGATTTGGTAAATTTCGTATTTACTCAGCAGGGGCATATCTGCGTAACCGTTCAGCAGTGCTTCACTGATGTCAAAAATCAGTTGCTTGGGTTTGTCGCCGATGGCGATGCCCTTTAACGCAGCGCTCTCGCTCCAGGCGGTGAACGGCTGCAGGCTTTGTGTAGCGAAGGTTTTAAATTCACTGTGGTTTAAGATACTGCTTTTCACTTCATTAGCCGCTACCAGGCTTTTGCTGTAGCCCGCTCGGTCATCCGTGAAGAGTGTGGCGCGGATGCTGGGGAACACCTGCCAGTAGTGGTCCAGCGCGTCGATGTCACGGTTGGGGATGCCACCCTGTAAGTGGCCGCTCAGATCATGCAAGTCTTCGAGCTCACTGCTGTCAATGTAACGGGGAATATTGAGGTTGTAATCGTTGCTGACAATTTCCGCCAGCGGCACCATGCGGCTGTAGCGTGGCAGCGTCAGATACTTGGTAAACACATCCACTATCTTGTGAATATCCTGGCTGCGCAGGCGGTTTTTATTGCCTTCTTTCATAAAGCCTTTGCTGGCATCCACCATAAACATGCCTTTGCGAGCCTGCGCGTCTTCTTTATCGATCACGATAATGCAGGCGGGAATACCCGTGCCGTAAAACAAGTTTGCGGGCAGGCCGATAATGCCTTTGATGTAGCCCTGTTTGATCAGGTTTTCGCGGATACGGGCTTCGGCATTGCCACGGAACAATACGCCGTGGGGCAGAATCACAGCGCCTTTGCCGGTGCTTTTCAGGCTTTTAATAATGTGCAGTAAAAAGGTGTAATCGCCATTCTTCTCGGGCGGAGTGCCCCACACAAAACGGCCAAATTCGTCTTCGCTGGGATTAAGGCCGCTGGTCCAGTTTTTATTCGAAAACGGAGGGTTGGCCACGGCGAAGTCGAAGGTTTTCAGTTGGCCATTTGCGTCTTTCCACTCCGGACTGCTCAGAGTGTTGCCCTGTACGATTTTTGCCGTGGCGTTATCGTGCAAAATCATGTTCATGCGTGCCAGGGCGCTGGTGGCGTTGTCCATCTCCTGGCCGTAAATACTCAACCCGCGCGGTGCTTCATCGTTGGCTTTCAACAAGAGCGAGCCTGAACCACAGGTTGGGTCGTAAACGGTGGCATCTTGTGGGGTTTCACTGGTGATGCCAATCACTTTGGCGAGGATGCGGGACACTTCCGACGGGGTATAAAACTGGCCCTTTGACTTGCCCGACTCGGTGGCAAAATGGCGCATCAGGTATTCGTAGGCGTCGCCTAAAAGGTCATCGCCATCGGCTCGATTGGAGCTCATGTCCAGCCCTTCAAAGGTGCCGACCAGCTTGGTGAGGCGGTCCACCATTTCTTTGCCTTTGCCGAGTTTTTCCTCATCGTTGAAATCGGCCACGTCGATCACGCCTTTCAGGTCGTTTTCTTCGGCCAGTCCGCTGATGATCTTATTAATCTTGTCGCCGATTTCTTTGTCACCCTTAAGGGCAACCATGTCATCAAAACTGGCGCCTTGTGGCACCACAATCATGCCGTAAGGGTCGCCTTTGTACTTGTCAGACACGTACTTCATGAACAGCAGAGTCAGTACGTAATCTTTGTACTGACTGGCGTCCATTCCGCCGCGTAACTCATCGCAACTGGCCCAAAGGGAGGAATAAAGTTCATTTTTCTTAATGGCCATTTAGAGTCCTTAATGTGCGTATCGTTTGCCCGCTTCCGGATAATTTCACCGGAAAACAGCGAAGCAAAAATAGAGTTTTCTGCAATTGGTTGCGATGGCCTGTGTGCTGCACACACGTTGATGAGATCAAAGGGTCAAGCTTCTGCGATTACTGCGTGTGATCGTCCTCAATCACCTCGATATATTCGGCAACATTCTCAAGTGGTACGCCAAAATATTCGCACAGCTTATTGAGGACATCTGTAGTCGTATTGTAGCCCCGCTGATTGGCGATTTTGGACAGTGTCGTCCTGTGAACACCAGTGTGCTGAGCAACCTCATCCAGCGTAACCCTACGACTTTCCTGAAACCCCTTCTCCGCAATTAGTTCTTTTAACCGGAATCTGATCATCGTGTTGTTGACCTCTTAGTAGGCCAATGAGTCTACCAAAGGCGATGCCCCTGCGCAGCTAATGTTGAAAATAATCTACAAAGGACGCTTGACAACGACTTCAATCAATCTATTATGTAGCTTGTACGCTACAAAAGACGAAAGAAAGGCGCATATGATGAAAACAGAATACATGACAACAGAAGAGCTGGCTCAGCGGATCCGGTACGACGCTCGCACCATTCGCGAGCGCCTGAAGGACTCGGTACTTATTGAAGGAATTCATTACATCAGGCCATTCGGTGGCCGCAAGACTCTCTACATGTGGGGGCCAATCGAGCGGGACATGGGCCTGCATTCAGGCCATCACTCACTTTCAATTCCTATGGCTAACGGAGGACAGATGAATGGGTAGTGTTCGAGTGCGTGAATCTACGCAAAAGTTGTTTATTGACTTTCAGTACCGGGGAAAGCGTTGCAGGGAGCAGACCGCTCTCGACAACACCCCCGCCAACCGGAAAAAGCTGGAGGCAAGCCTCAAGAGGCTTGAAGCAGAAATCACTCTGGGATCGTTTGAGTATCACAAGTACTTCCCCAATAGCCCATTGGCGCAGCAGTTTACAAAACAGGCGCAGATCCAGAAGGCTCTGGAGGCTCACGACACGCCTGTCTTTGAGATGTTCTCACAGGACTGGGTGGGGGAAATGAAAATACAGTGGCGTCAGTCTCATGTCTCGACAGTCGAAGGCACACTGAAAAACTACCTCAATCCCTTTTTCGGAAAAAAAGAGGTCGGCCACATCACC
>Ga0314774_1001592_pt1 | contig 14156 bp, 10 predicted proteins | sample MetaGCBIA2018_FD_204515 | JGI IMG/M metagenome (GOLD analysis project Ga0314774, IMG submission 204515) | Cryopeg brine microbial communities from Beaufort Sea near Barrow, Alaska, United States - CBIA 2018 | ecosystem: Environmental > Aquatic > Marine > Coastal | place: USA: Alaska | collected... | reverse complement strand
AGTAAGGCATTGCTTCGCAATCGCCAATTTAAACTCTCGTTTGTATTTGGACATAAAAAACCCCCAGAGTTGGTGTCCAACTTTTGGGGGTCACTTCATTATGCGGGCTTTTTTGTGCCCTAAAAAAGGGAACTGATTGGAAATTTGAATAGATGTTATAGGGAGTATAACTTCTTGTTATGTATTGGATTTTAACAAACTGTTACAATGCTTTAAATACCTCTAAAACTTAGGAAAACCATGGCTTCTACTGAAATATACAACTTTGAAGTTTCTCAAAATAATTTTAATTCTATTGTTTTAATCAACTCTTACAAGCTACCTGTTTTTGCCTTATTTATGAGTCCAAGTATTGGTGACTGTATAAAGTTAGAGCGTAGATTATCCGACTTTACGGAAGAGTTTGCAGGGCAATTTATTTTGGCGCGTATTGATGTTGATATGGAGAGTGACTTAAAAGAGCAATACGACATTGTCAATGTACCTACTATTAAGGTGTTTAAAGATGGAAATATGGTTCATCAAGAAATCGGTCTGTTGGATGCAGATGAATTAACGGATTTGATGAAGGCTCATGGACTGTTCCGTCGATCCGATGAAATGCGTGATGAAGCACGTGCCCAACACCTACTGGGAAATACACCACAAGCGATTAAAATCCTCACAGAGGCGGTGAATAGCGATCCTAGTAATGCTCGTATCGCCATGGATATGGTACAAATTATGCTCGACATTAATCTGCTTGATCAAGCTGTCGATTTATATAATAAGTTGCCCGATAGAGAGAAAGAGTCTGAGATCGGTAAAGCATTGCTTGGGCAAATTACCTTTAAAGGATTGGCTGCAAAGACACCAGGCCTGGTAGAGTTGCTGGAACAAGTAAATCAACAGCCAGATAACTTCGATGCGCGTTTTGGATTAGCAATCTGTTATGTGGCTGAACATGGCTACGAAGAAGCCATGAATCAGATATTTGAGATTTTAAATGTTGAGCCGACTTATAAAGAAGGAGCAGCCCAAGAGTTGGCTGTGACGATTATCAATATGTTAGAAGCGAATGACTCGAAACTAGCCCAAGATTCTCGCCGTATTCTGAGCAATATGTTGTCACAGTAATTGAGTTTATTTAGGCACAAAAAAGGGCGGTTAACCGCCCTTTTTTGTGAGATGACGATAATTAAAAGTAATCGCTGCTTTCAACATCATCTAAATCTGTACTGCTAAAACGACAGACATTAACGCTGATATAGTCGTCGTAAGCGCTACCAGATGACACCCAGTTTTTAACTTTATTCTCTACGGCTTGCGGTAATACTTTTTCATTTAGAACCAAACAGAAACCATATTTGAATTTTGGACTCTCTTTAGTTTCAAGGAGAACGTTACCATCCTCTGTAAATAATTTTACCTGAGCTTGTTGACCAGGCATCGTCACGAAAGCATTCGCACCATGCTCTTTAATAAAGTCTAATAATTGTCTATTAAAGTGCATTTTACTGATTGGATTGTTCTGATAGTATTCCTCAATTAAATCCGCTGCACGTTCAATCAATGATGCCTTTAAAGCATCAGTTGAATCAAACGTTTCATCGCCCATTTCAAAAATGACATAAGCCTGCTGGATTTTACCTAATGTTAAGGATTTATCTTCGTGTATGACTAAAGCAGCACCTTCTACTATGGCTTGATAGTTTTCATCCGAAAAGTCTGTTAAGGCCTGTATAAATTGTTCTGCATTCATTTTATGAATTCCTAATAGTCTTGTAATTCAGCGTATTTTAGCAGAATTACAAATAAAAAAACCTTAGTCAGAGTCTGACTAAGGTTTATGTGGAGTCAGTTAGATTGACTGAGAGTGTTAAGTTGTTAGGTTTGCAAACAACTGTGGTAATTTCTCAGGCAGTTTTAATACATCATCAACGATAGCATAACGATTCTGTCCAAAGATATTTTGCACATATTTATCTGCGTATTGGTCAATCGTTAAACAATACGAGTAGATACCATTCGATTGTAACTCTTCAACGGCTTTTTTAGCATCTTGTTTGAGATACTGGCCATCCTGTTCATCGATATCTGCGGGTTCTCCATCTGTAATCACCAGCAGCAATTTTTGCTTGCTGTTCTGTTGATTAAGATAATGGCCAGCGTGACGTATTGCGCCACCCATACGGGTCGAAAGTCCACCTTTCATACCGGCAAGTCTGGCATGCACTTCGTCATCAAAAGGCTCATCAAATTGTTTAAAACGTATATATTGTAAATCGTGTCGTCCATCCGATGAGAAACCGTGTACTGCAAACTGATCACCGATGCCATTAATGGCATGAGAAACTAGAATGGCAGACTCTTGAGTAACTTCCAATATTGTTTTGTCTGCACCTGAGACCTTTTCATTGGTTGACTCAGATAAATCCAAAAGGATAACCACCGAAACTTCACGCGATCGAATTACGTTTTTCATGGTGATACGAGGGTCTGGCTCTTGTCCCATGCGGATAGCTGTAATGGCTTCAACACAGGCGTTTAAATCCAATTCATCACCATCTTCTAAGCGACGAATACGCTGTAAACCAACCGCTTGTAATTTATCAACAATTTGTTTGATACGGTGTGCAATGCCTTTATTTGCATCTAAGATACGGTTATAAAGGGTAGGGTCGCCTTTTTTGGCACGACGTTCATATAAAGTGACCCAGCTTGGACGATGCAGTTGAACACGGTAATCCCACTCATGGTAGTGATAGGGATCAGAAATGGGTTCAATCCCTTCCATCTCATTCCAAGAAATACCATTATCTTCGTAAGGCATCAGTTCAGAGCCCAGCACCCAGATTTCATCATGGTTAACATCAATCAACTCAGAATCAATCTCGTTAATCATTTCCATCACAGAAACATGTTTACGTACGGTTTCCTTGTTGCCACCGGAACCCGCATCCATTTCTGCCCACTCTTCAGATGCCCACACAAAGCGATTATCATCTCGATAGCCAAAACGTTGTTTGCTCAAGTCGGTTAATGAGACCCATTTATTGGTTGCAAGGTTCATTGCATTGAACATTAAGATACCGACATCCCAAGACCATTTTTCATTGTCAAGGTTGTCTTCTATCTCAGCATAGAATTTATCAGCAACAAGTGATAACTGCACATCTTGTAAATCATGCTCTCTGTCCATCAATTTAAGCGCAAGTTGTTCTATTCGATAAGCATCTGATTTAGGGTCAAGTTGTATCTGTTCTTGGTTTGCATGGATTACTTTCATCCACAAGCTTCTTAGCCCTGGGAAGTTCTTAATCGCATTGTATTCAACACGCGCATCTTCAATAATTTCGATAAAGAACATCTGTTGCGGAGAGAGTTGCTCCATTGAAATTGCCGCTTTGCTGTAGCAAAGGTGAGAGGCTAAGTGAGCGGCCATTGCACGATAAAGTTCAGCCCCTGTGACATCGCCTAAATCATTTAGTGCGTCTGGCAGGTGCAGAGCCATATTTTGAAAGTAGGGCTTAAAGTCTTCAAAGTCAGCAGCTGCCGGACGAATAAAGAAGTCACGTGCCCAAAAAGCGCGCAGGAAGAAGTTTACCGGACGGTGAAAATCGATAAACAAGGAGCCTTTACGCTGCTGTTGAAAGACAGCTTTTGAGTCTTCAGACTCTAAACCAAAGTATTTGATTTGTGCCGGAAAGTTACGTGCGTGAGCTTGTGCGCCCCATTGTGCCCAACGTCTTAAACCAGAAACGGTTAGTTTAGACATCATGTCGTCAATGTTGCCTAACATTGGTCGCATTGCACGGGGCGTTTTAGAGCCAATTTGGTAGATAAGCGCAAGATACTGTCTAGTCAGGTCGATATCGCGAGTTTTTTCAGCAATAATCGGCAACGAGTTTAAAACCAGCGCAATGACTTCACCCGACATAACGGAAGATAACTTCATGACGGTTTCTTGGATATCATCCAGAATTTCATCTTCAATTTTTGCGACGACTTGAGGTACCGCTTCAAGATAACTGACAACCACTTCCTGACCTTTACCAAGGTAGGAAAGCGTATTGGCATTAGCCAGCCACTCTTCACGAGAGTGTTCATTCATGTAGTGTGAAGCTTCTTGAATCAATGAATCCAGCATTTCCTCAAGTTGAGGAACGCTTTCAATCAGTGATGCTTTGACTTCTTCTAGATCAAAACTCATAACATTATCCTATACATTTTAAATTCAACGGCGAGCCCAGGATGCAATTCCAATTAATGGTTGCACCAGGCCTGGTGGATTTATTCAAAAAATGTATCTACGGTCGTTAACAAGGTATCTAAAATATCATCATCATCTGTAAGCGGTGTGACAAGCGCCATGTTACAAGCTTTCTTAGGATCAACACCTTTGTTGATTAGTTGTGCTGCATAAACCAATAGGCGGGTAGACATACCTTCGTCTAGACCGTGACCTTTAAGGTTACGTGAACGCTGTGCAATCTGAACAAGTTTCTCTGCTGTTGCCAGGTCAATTCCAGCTTCTTTGGCGACGATTTCAGCTTCAATGTCCGCTGCTGGATAATCAAATCTAAACCCACCAAAACGCTGTTTGGTTGATTGCTTAAGATCTTTCATCATCGACTGATAGCCAGGGTTATAAGAGATAACCAACTGGAAGTCAGGGTGCGCTTCTAATAATTCACCTTTTTTGTCCAAAGGTAAAATGCGACGGTGATCCGTTAAAGGGTGAATAACAACCGTTGTATCTTGGCGTGCTTCAACGACCTCATCCAAATAGCAGATAGCACCAATTCGTGCTGCCACCGTCAAAGGTCCATCTTGCCAGCGCGTACCGTTGGCGTCTATTAAGAAGCGACCTACTAAGTCAGATGCTGTCATATCTTCGTTACAAGCAACGGTAATAAGAGGGGTATTTAGCTTGTGTGCCATGTATTCAACAAAACGTGATTTACCACATCCCGTTGGCCCTTTAAGCATAATTGGCATTCTTGAAGCGTAGCCCGATTCAAATAGCTCTACTTCATCCGCGACTGGGCGATAGAATGGCTCATCTTTGATAATGTATTGTGATGGATCTATTGCATTGACTTCAGACATGATTGGTTCTCCGTGACAAGTTATATTCAAACCGTGTTTTAAATTTTTTTGGTTTCATCACTTTATAAAAAATGAGTAAACCAAAAAAATAAAATGCCAGCCGGATTTCGGGACCAGCTGGCAAGTGTCATCTGTACACGAGGTATAGAAATGTACAAATAAACCAGGTTAAGAAATAGGCTAACGGTGTGTTAAGCCACTTCTCAGAATGTGTGTCGGCTAGAAGATCGCTTCTAACCTAATCTATTTAAAAGTAACTTCTCGGTAACTTACCAGACCTGGTAAGTTACCCGAGACGTTAACTTTAAAGCTGATTTAAGCTTACATGTCACCACGCTTAATAAGCATGTTGGCACCTTGAGACTGCGAAAAGTTATCATAACCAATCAAACGAACGTGGTTGTTTGGGTTGGCTTTGATACAATTCTGAACTTCAGCTAGTACTGCGTCTGCAGAAGTCTCACCGAACAACGGTAATTTCCACATATACCAGAAATAATCTGTTGCACGCTCAGGCTCTGAGTGCTCAATAGCAGGGTTCCAGCCTTTGTCAATGATGTACTGAACCTGAGCTTTAACTTGCTCACTAGTCATAGCCGGAAGGTAAGAAAAAGTTTCTGCCTTACGTGACTTAGGATCAGAGATACGTGATGGGTAATCTTGTACTTCACTCATTATTTATTCTCCAATTTATCAATTACTTATGCTTAACGTCAAGCTTATCAACAGTATCGAATTCGAACTTGATTTCTTTCCAAGTTTCCATTGCGATCTTAAGTTCTGGGCTATGCTTAGCAGCGTTAGTAAGGATTTCTTTACCAGTTTTCTCGATTTCTTGACCTTCGTTACGTGCTTGTACACACGCTTCAAGAGCAACACGGTTCGCCGCTGCACCAGCAGCATTACCCCATGGGTGACCTAGAGTACCACCACCGAACTGAAGAACAGAGTCATCACCGAAGATAGAAACTAGCGCAGGCATGTGCCATACGTGAATACCACCAGATGCAACTGGAATAACACCCGGCATAGCACCGAAGTCTTGGTCGAACATGATTCCACGTGCACGATCTTCAGCGATGAATGAATCACGCATGATGTCGATCCAACCTAAAGTTGCTTCACGGTCACCTTCTAACTTACCAACAACCGTACCTGAGTGTAAGTGATCACCACCAGATAAACGAAGTGCTTTCGTTAGTACACGGAAGTGGATACCGTGATGTGGGTTACGGTCAATTACACCGTGCATTGCGCGGTGAATGTGTAACAGTAGACCATTCTTACGACAGTAGTTCGCAAGACCCGTGTTAGCAGTGAAACCACCCGTTAGGTAATCGTGCATGATGATTGGAGAGCCAATCTCTTTAGCGAATGCAGCACGCTCATACATTTCTTCTGGCGTACCAGCCGTCACGTTTAGGTAGTGACCTTTACGCTCACCCGTTTCAGCTTCAGCTTTTGAGATTGCATCTTGACAGAAAAGGAAACGGTCTCTCCAGCGCATAAATGGCTGTGAAGTAACGTTTTCATCATCTTTAGAGAAATCTAAACCACCACGTAGAACTTCATATACAGCACGACCGTAGTTTTTAGCAGAAAGACCAAGCTTAGGCTTGATAGTACAACCCAACATTGGACGACCATACTTGTCCATTTTGTCACGTTCTACTTGAATACCGTGTGGAGGTCCACCACACGTCATAACATATGCTAGTGGGAAACGAACGTCTTCTAGACGACATGCACGTAGTGCTTTAAAGCCGAAAACGTTACCAACTAACGAAGTCATTACAGAAACAACTGAACCTTCTTCGAAAAGATCGATTGGGTATGCAATGAACGCGTAGAAACTCGCATCATCACCAGGAACATCTTCGATTCTGTACGCACGGCCTTTGTAGTAATCAAGGTCGGTTAATAAGTCAGTCCAAACAGTAGTCCATGTACCTGTTGAAGATTCTGCAGCAACCGCAGCAGCCAATTCTTCACGAGGAACACCGTCTTGTGGGATTAGTTTAAAACATGCTAGGAAGTCTGAGTCTTTAGGCTCGTAGTCCGGCATCCAATATGTTTCGCGGTATGCTTTAACACCAGCGTTATAGGTCTTAGCCATTGGTTTTACCTCTTTAGGTTTAAAAAACTTAAACTCTGAAATCAAGTTCATGGAATCGTTTAAATCCATCTTGTTCTCAGTTGCTACGTATCTTAAAATCAAATTCTAAGACCTGCAATCCATCGTTTGTTATGTAAATCATAAACAAATAGTTATACAATAAACTCCTTGTATCCTATGTACTTACGTTTTTAAGGGTTATTATTTTATGCATAGATTAAACGTCACAGCACAACAAATTCGTATCTTTGAGGCCGTTGCGCGAAATGAAAGTTACACTAAAGCCGCTCAAGAATTAAGCCTTACACAACCTGCCGTTTCGATACAAATGAAACGTCTTGAGGAGAATAATGATGTGAAGTTAATTCAGGTGGTAGGCAAAAAATTGTTTCTGACCCCTGCGGGTGAACGTATGTTTAAAAGCAGTCAGAACATTCTTAATGAACTGACGGAATTGAATATTTATATTAAGTCTGAACAGAGCCGAATTGAAGGTGAATTACGTATAGCTGTGGTGACCCCTGCTAAGTATTTTATCTCCTATATCTTGAAGTCTTTTCTCAATCGTTATCCAGACGTTAAGCCCGTTATTACGGTAATTAACCGCCGAAGGATTTTAGATGAAATCAAACAGAATCAATATGATTTAATCATAATGGGAAGGGTTCCAGAAGATTTGAAAATGGATTCATATCCATTCTTCAAAAGTGAATTAGTGGTCGTTGCTCCCCCCCAACATGCATTAGCAAAGAGACGAAATATACCAGTTGATGTGCTTGCTAATGAACGTTTCTTAATGCGAGAAGTGGGTTCCGGCGTTAGAATTTCTTGTGAAGAGCGGTTTTCTCAAGATGGTGTCAAAATTGAACCATATATGGAAATGGGCAGTACTGAAGCGATAAAACAAGCCGTGATGGCAGGATTAGGAATTTCAATTTTACCCAAGCAAGCAATTCGTTTAGAGACTCGCTATGGCCACATGGATGTTCTCGATGTTGATGGGTTTCCTTTGACACGTGATTGGTATGTTGCGAATAAATCAAATAAAGTGCTTCCACCCGCTGCAGAGGCTTTTTTAGAATTCCTGAAAAGCGTCGATGTGAATAAGTTATTAGTCATGTCTGATACCCGCTAGCGTTTATAATAAAAATTATTTTTTATCTTTTAATCTTACTTAGGAAGAATATGCCTGAGAAAATATCCGTTCTAGCTAGAAGTGCCACCTTGCGCCAGTTGCAAGTGTTTGAAAGCATTGCCAGACACCATAGTTTTTCTCGTGCAGCTGAGGAGTTACATCTCACGCAACCAACCGTTTCTATGCAGGTCAAGAAACTGGTCGATATTTTGGAAGCGCCATTATTTGAGCGTATTGGAAGAAAAGTATATTTAACGGCTGTGGGTCAAGCTCTGTATGCTTCAGTGGATGGCATATTAGGACAATTGTCCATTGCTGAACAAAAAATAAACCATTTGAAAGGCTTTTCTGGTGGCAGTGTCAAAATGTCGGTAATTTCGACAGCACAATATTTCGTGCCGAAAGTTATTCATGAGTTTATGCAATCTTATCCAGATGTTTCGGTTATTTTACGAGTGGGTAATAAAGAGAGTTTGTTAGAAAGAATTGCGCAAAATAAAGACGATTTTTATTTATTGGGGCAGCCGCCAGAGGGGTTGAATATTGAGTCTACATTATTGGCAGACAACCCTTTAGCCTTTGTGGCCAACAGCTCGCATCCCCTTGTGGGGAAGAAGTTACATATAGAAGATTTAGCAAGTCAAACCTTTTTAATGCGCGAAGTTGGTTCAGGAATTCGCTCCCAAATTGAAAAAGTTTTTGAGGAATTAAAATTCCAACCCCGTTTGCAGATGGTATTAGGAGGAAATGAAGTCATTCGCTTAGGATTGTTACAGGGCTTAGGTGTGACCGTGACGGCAGTTTCAACGCTTATAAAAGAGATCGATGCAGGTGAAATTAGCATCTTGGATGTAGAAGGATTTCCAATAAATAGACATTGGTATTTAGCCTATCCAAAGGGCAAGGTATTATCGATAGCAGCAGAGGAATTAATTAAACTATTAAGGCTAGAAGGTAAAAGCTTTAGTCAGCAGGTCTTTAACAAGTTTTAAATGAATCTTGTAATATTGATTTAAATTAATAGATATTGGATTTTGTATAGACTAAAGGCTATACATGACATAAAAAAACTTGATTTGTATAACGTTTATTTATGAATATAATAAGTATTCAAATTTCGGGGGTTGAATTTTTAAAGTTCAGCCAAAAAGTAAGGATGCCATTCAATATAAGAAATAGTGCGTCCCTTAAATTAGAGGTATAGAAAATGGATCAGTCGAATCGTTATGCTGACTTATCGCTAAAAGAAGAAGATTTGATTAAAGGTCAAAATCACATTCTAGTAGCTTACACAATGACTCCTGCTGCTGGGTATGGTTACCTAGAAGTAGCTGCACACGTTTGTGCGGAATCTTCAACTGGTACTAACGTTAAAGTTTGTACTACAGATGAGTTTACTGAAGGCCTTGATGCAATGGTCTATGAGATCGATGAAGCAAATAAGACCATGAAAGTGGCTTATCCTTTTGGTCTTTTCGATCGCAACAACATCGATGGTAAATCAATGGTTGTCTCTTTCCTAACGCTTTCAGTTGGTAACAACCAAGCTATGGGTGATGTACACCAGCTTCAGATGGTAGATTTCTGGATTCCAGAAACTAAGTTACACCTATATGACGGTCCTGCTCAAGACATCTCTTACCTATGGAAGCTTTTAGGTCGTCCAAGAGTTGACGGTGGTTATATCGCGGGTACGATCATCAAGCCTAAGCTTGGTCTACGTCCTGAGCCGTTTGCAAAAGCTGCATACCAGTTCTGGCTAGGTGGTGATTTCATCAAGAATGATGAGCCACAAGGTAACCAAACTTATGCTCCAATGAAAACAGTTATTCCACTAACTGTAGATGCTATGAAGCGTGCACAAGACGAAACGGGTGAGACTAAGCTTTTCTCTGCTAACATCACAGCTGATGATTACCATGAAATGACTTACCGTGCTGACTATGTTCTAGAGACTTTTGGTGAATTAGCTCCTCAGGTTGCATTATTAGTTGATGGTTATGTTGGTGGTCCAGGTATGATTACGACAGCACGTCGTAACTATCCTTCGCAGTACTTACATTATCACCGTGCAGGTCATGGTGCAATCACTTCGCCTTTGGCGAACCGTGGTTACACTGCGTTTGTTCTTGCTAAGCTTTCTCGTCTTATGGGAGCGTCAGGTATCCACGTGGGTACAATGGGCTTCGGTAAGATGGAAGGTGGGAACGACGATAGACACATCGCTTACATGATCGAACGTGATGAGTGTCAAGGTCCTGTTTTCTATCAGAAGTGGGAAGGTATGAAGCCTGTTACTCCTATTATTTCCGGTGGTATGAACGCGTTACGTCTACCTGGTTTCTTCGAAAACCTAGGTCACGGTAACCTAATCAACACTTCTGGTGGTGGTGCTTACGGACATATCGATTCTCCTGCGGCCGGTGCTAAGTCTTTGGCTCAAGCATTTGATTGCTGGAAGTCTGGTGCTGATCCTATCGAGTATGCTAAAGACCATAACGAATTCGCTCGCGCATTCGAATCTTTCCCAGGGGATGCTGATAAGCTTTATCCTAACTGGAGAGAAAAGTTGGGTGTTCATAAGTAAGAAGTTCGTTAATGAATTCTTATTAGAACAACCAAAAGGAACCTCTGCTTTCGAGCAGGGGTTTTTTTTAATCCGAATGCAATAAACCTACCAAAGTACTAGGTTATTTAGTCATTGATTTTTGAATTAAGATAGCTAAAACATCTTTTGAAAATGAATTGTTAAATTACTTACTTCCAACCATAAATGTTACGGGGACTGATATGGATATTTCACAGTACAAGATAGAAAACGAACCATTTTATGACGCACAATCAAATGAAGTAGCGCTTTATGAAGCTGCATACAATGCGCGTTTACCAGTGATGGTAAAAGGGCCTACCGGTTGTGGTAAATCACGTTTCATAGAGCATATGGCATGGAAGTTGGGTAAGCCAATTATTACCGTTTCATGTAATGAAGACATTACCGCTTCTGATTTAGTCGGTCGCTATCTTTTAGATGCTAACGGAACGCGTTGGGTTGATGGTCCTTTAACATTAGCAGCTCGTTACGGCGCTATCTGTTATTTGGATGAAATTGTTGAAGCGCGTCAAGATACCATGGTTGTTATCCATGCCTTAACAGATCACCGTCGTGAACTGTCTTTGGATAAGAAGGGTGAATTAATTAAAGCACATCCTGACTTTCAGTTGGTTATCTCATATAACCCTGGTTATCAGACCATGCTGAAAGATCTGAAGCAATCAACCAAGCAGCGTTTTTGCGCACTTGATTTCGACTATGCAGAAGCATCGGTAGAAGCAGGTATTCTTCAGAAAGAAGGTAATGTTGATCGTGATACAGCCAATAAGCTGGTCAAGATTGGTGAGACTGCACGTAATCTAAAAGGCCATGGTTTAGATGAAGGTATCTCTACCCGTTTGATGGTTTATGCTGCAACCTTGATTAATCAGGGCATTGCTCCTGTTGAAGCTTGTAAAATGGCGATGGTTCGTCCGATTACAGACGATGCTGATATTCGTGAAACATTAGATACCGCAATCGAATTGATTTTCGGCTAAAGCACCATTTGACTTTTACTGAGTCTAATACGCCCCCTAGTTAATCATCGTTAGATAAATGGGTATCGACCTTTTATCTAACTGGCTAGGAATCAAACTCAGGCGTTTCAAACGAAGTTTCTATTTTACAAAGCTTTTCGCTTTGCTTTTATCTACAAAAATGAGTTGAACATCATGGATGCAGAAATACTTTCCCAATACCAAGCACGTTTTACCGCGGGTTTTCCTGAAGCAAAAGAAGCGTTTCCACACTGCCTAGAAGACGCCGTTAAAGTCTTGAGCCCAGAAGGTATTAATGCCTATATTGACGGTGCTAACTTCTTATTTAAAATTGGTATTGGCGTAGAACCTGGTTTGGCCTTTTTAGTTGAAATGCCTGATATTGCGAAATATGTGGGTGAAGAAGCCAGTCTGAAAATTGCCGATTTTATCTATACCATTGTTAGAAGCCCGAGTAAAAAAGCGGTACTGCCTTTTTTAGAAGCGCTGCCTGCGGTCAGTCGTATTCTGAGCGATGCAGAAGATTTTCAGACTTACTTAGACATTATGGATGATTACCGAAAAAGGTCTGAGGAAGTGGTCCAGGGACACTATGCTGCATACGAAAGCCCAGGTCTTATTTCATTGTGCGAGTCCATGCCGCAATTGATTAGTTTGCTCGATCTTGAAGGTCTTCGTAACTTCATTGATTTTGGTGTGCGCAATTATCAAAACTTACCCGATCCCCAAGTTGAATATTTTTCATTGGAAGCACCTGATGCCCGTGCCATCATTCAACGTGAAAGAGCGGGTACCAGTTTTAAAGGTAGCGAGCGCCAACTGTCAATGATGAAAGAGGCTTTTTGGAACTGTGAATTGCCATTCCAATCTTTCACGACGGGCTTTAAGCAACTGCGTAAACCGGTGCCTTATGTAGATCAAGCCTCATTAGCCATTCCTGACGTATTTCAGGATGAAAATGGCGTGCCTGGGATTAAAATCTATCAAGCCACTATTGCCCATATGATGGCGCATTTACGCTGGTCTGGAGAGTTGATGGCCGATAACTATGCTCCGCATATGCAGTTATTCGTTTCTACCTTTGAGGATTGTCGTGTTGAGTATTTAGCGATTAAAGAATTCCCTGGCTTAAAGAAACTCTTTTTAGATCTACATCCCGTACCTGGGAAAGGCGCATGTGATCCTAAAATACAAGCCTGCTTACGGTACCGGGCCACACGGTTATCAAGAGCGATTATGGATGATAGTTTTGATGCTGATAATGAGTTGATTGCCACCTTTAAAAAACGCTTCCATGACCTTATGGAAGAAAAGGGTGAGTTGAGTACAACTGAAGATATGGCGCAGTTGGGCAGTGATTTTTATGTTAAATCACGTAAAAAGACAGATAGTTTACCCAATATGTTTTTTGATGATACTGAGATCTCTTACCGTGATGACAACCGTGTTATGTGGATGCATCATGAAGAGAGTGATGAAGCGGAAGATTATAAGCATAATGAGTATGAAGCAGAAGACAAGTTAGTTGAAACTGATGGTGGCTTACCACCACGTCGCTATGATGAGTGGGATTATCTTTCCGATTCATACCGTCCAGAGTGGGCAACGGTTTACGAACGCCTGCATCCTTCTGGGGACGCAGGAAAAATTGATCGTTTAATGGCTAAGCATGATGTCTTGGCTAAGCGTTTGAAAAAAATGATTGAAATGATGAAGCCTCAAAACAAGAAACGCATTCGCTTCCAAGAAGAGGGTGAGGAACTTGATTTGGATGTTGCGTTGCGTTCAATTGTTGATTATAAAAGTGGCCAGGTACCCGATCCTCGTATCAATTATAGTTATACGACGGACAATCGAGATATTGCAGTTATGTTGTTGGTTGACACGTCTCAATCACTTAATGAACGTAATCCTGATACAGGACAAACATTGCTTGAACTGTCTGAAGAGGCGTTAGCGATTACCGCGTGGACGGTTGAGCAGTTGGGTGATAAATTTGCGATTGCTGGATTCTGTTCTGATACCCGTCAAGAAGTGCGTTATGAACATATTAAAGGCTACTCAGAGCGTTATGGCGATGAAGTTAAAGCACGTATAGCGGCGATGGAAGCTTCTTTCTCAACGAGAATGGGGCCTGCAATGCGTCATGCCGCACACTATCTTGAAGCACAGAAAGCTGAGAAAAAAATCATGTTGATTCTAACGGATGGTGAACCAGCGGAT
>Ga0314774_1001591_pt1 | contig 14165 bp, 8 predicted proteins | sample MetaGCBIA2018_FD_204515 | JGI IMG/M metagenome (GOLD analysis project Ga0314774, IMG submission 204515) | Cryopeg brine microbial communities from Beaufort Sea near Barrow, Alaska, United States - CBIA 2018 | ecosystem: Environmental > Aquatic > Marine > Coastal | place: USA: Alaska | collected... | reverse complement strand
GAAAAATCTGGAACCGGATTTAGAAAATAATACATTCAATAAAACTGTTCATCTGGATTTCCAGACACCGGATTCTCTTATTGTACCCGCATTTTGTTCTGTTTCTCTCCTCTTCAATGCTAATGAAGACAGTAAAAAAATCATTATTACAGCACTTCAAACGGTAGTGCAAAGCAAAGAAACTGAAGCAGTATTGCAAAAAGCTATACAAAATGGAAAGGTGGATCAAAAAGTCCGAAAAAAAGCGGGTAAGCTTCGTGTTCTTCGAAGAGAATCCGATGTTGCCAAAATAAGGGAGGTATATCTATATATCCTTAAAAATTTAGATGAACCTTTACTATCCTTAAAAGAACTTGCACATTCTTTTGGCACCAACGAATTCAAACTGAAATATGGATTTAAAGAATTGTATAATACCTCTATCTTTCGTTTCCAAACAGATGAACGCCTTAATAAAGCAAGCCTCTTAGTTCAAAACTCCGAAATGCCCCTCAAGACCATTGCCTCTATAACGGGATTTAAAAGCTTTCCACATTTCTCAAAGGCCTTTAAAATGAAATTTGGGTACAATCCCAGTGATTTACGAAAAGCGTCAAGAAAAAAATAGCTTTGTTCTTTCTTTATTTTCCTTAAATAATTGTTAATCCCTCTAAGGTAATTGTTAATCCATAACAAGTAATTCCTTTTCATCAACTTTATATCATAGAAAACAAGAAGATGATGGCTGTGAAATTTAGAACAACAGGGATGAGGAATTTGATGATAGAAATAATAGGCTATCTCTTTATAATACTCTTTGTTTATGCTGCTGTAACCAAATTTATAAATTTTGAACATTTCAGGTTGCAACTAGGACAATTTCCCTTTTTGAGTGCCTTTGCAGATTACGTTGCCTGGGGAGTGCCGATGTTAGAAATCCTTGTTTCTCTTTTGTATTTCTTACCCAAATTAAGATTAGCAGGGTTATGGGCTTCCTTTGCGCTAATGGTAATATTCAGTACTTATATAATTTTCGTTCTTTTTGCAGATTCTATTCCCTGCTCCTGTGGAGGTGTAATAGCTTCTTTATCCTGGAGCCAACAATTAATTTTTAATATGGGATTCGTGTTTTTAGCCCTACTCGGCATATCCCAGATTCAGAAACAAATAAAAAATAAAAAGAATAGAGCCAAAAGTTTAACCAGGCCTCAAATGGAATAAATAGTCTAAAACGATTTTGTTGCAACAAAAGCAGGGTACGCTGAAAACCTGAATAAAGAGTAGGCACATTTATTAAACAATTAAATCTTTATATTATGAAAACTAAATTTTTATTACCCGTATTGGCAATGATTTTTGCCATTGGAATGTCCTTTACTGCTGTAGATTTGAATGCAGATCCAAATATGGATTATGTACTTACTGAAAGTGGGGTTGTTCCGGTTCAGGAACTTAATTGTGGCGAGGGAAGCGTTCAATGTGAGGCAAAATTCTCACCAGAAGGCGACTCATATCCAGTTTATGATGATGCAAATCTATCCATAAGAAAAACCGGAAATGGTGAAGTAATTGAATTATTTTAATAACTCAGTTTTAAAAAAACAAGCCGGGAAATCCGGCTTGTTTCGTGAATCTCAATATGGAAGATTAAAATTATTCCTGATCTTGTTTAAGTACAAATTCAAATAAATATTCATCTTTAAAGTATTTTTGGGCACTTTCTAGTATATCCTCCGGAGTTAAGGTTTTTATATATTCGTGAATTTCAGCAGTATCAATCCACGGAAGATTATAACGGTAATGAGAATATAGTTTTTCCAGCATTGTCCTTTGACTATTCCCCCTGCCTTTTGAATCTGACAGCATAAGATTTCGCATTAAACTTTGGTTTAGAAGATCCTGTGAAATTAATTCTGATCTTAATCTTTTATAAATTGTTTTAAATTCTTTTCTTATCATTGGTAATTCCTTCGGATCAGTATTAAAATTACCCGATAATAAATATAGATTTTCTCCCTCATTGTAGTTACCGCCAAAACCAGTGTTGTAAAGTGAATAACCTTTTTTAAAACGCAATTCCCAGACTTTCAGATTGGTAACAGCCGCCAAGGCTTCCATTTTTATCTTTTCTTCCCAATCATATCCTTCAGATTCTTTTATAAAAAATGGTTTATAAAGAATATTACTTTTAGTATAATTACCGGGGAAAAAAAATTCTTTATAAAATGGCCCTGCTGTAAGCGCTACTTTTTGATTTTTAACTTTATTGATTTTTCGATTAGGTCCGATAGCCGGAAGGTTACCGAAATATTTTTTTAACAAAGGTGTTATTGAATCTATAGAAAAATCCCCGCTGATTATAAATGTGAAATTCTGGGAATTCTTAAAAATATGGTTATAAATTTCAAATCCTCTTTCCATATTAGTTTTATCCAATCCCTGAAAACGTGCGGTGCCTAATAAAACACCTGAATTATCTCCAGTTTTTTCTTTAACTATGGTTTGAAGATCTGTAGATTTTATATCTCCAGGTGGGTCCTTATAAAGTTCTTCCTGATTCCGCCTCCAATCATCAAACGAAACTTTAGTAACTATTGCATCCGTGAAATATAAATAAACTAATTCCAACAAAGTTTCGAAATCTTCTGGGGAAGAGTGCATTTTTATCCCTGATTCTAAATTGTTTATATATAAATCAGTCATAAACCATGGAATGCTTTTGGTCGATAAGAAACGCTGTAACTCAAATTTATCCAACTTCCCTACTCCACTATTTTTAACAAAACCAGGCGCATTAACAGCAGAAAAATAATCTCGCTCAGGGAAATCCAAAGCACCTGTAGGTGAAAATCCATGTAAAAAGATCTTGTCCTTGTTTATACCAACAGGCTTAAAAGGTTTTAATACGATTCTAACTCCGTTGTTTAGCAAATATTCCTTAGCTCCAGACTCTCCATATCCGGATTTTACATTGTCACTTATTTTGAGCTCACCTTTTTCATCTTTACTTAATAACTGATTTGGAATTTTTGGTGGGTTGTAAGGCTCCGGAGTCTTTCCATATGTATCTTTTATTTTTGAGCGTATAACATTCTCTGAAATATTGGAGTCCATTTTACCCGAAGAAACAATTATTCCAATGTCATCCGGCATTTCCAGATTTAAAGTTGTGAAAAATTCATTAAAATCATTCCGGGAAAAATTGGATAGATATTTTTTTATTAATTCCTGTTTGTTACCTGGAAAGGGTTCTGCATGACTAAAATGAGATTGGATTTCATCCACCCAATAATTTGCATTCCCAATATTTCCATTATCTAGGTTTTTAAGTTGGGCTTGAACAGATTTCTTGAATTCTAAATCGTGAACACCATATTTGTGTATTTGTTTAAGAATTTTTATTGCTTCTTCCAGGGCTTTCAAATTTTTATATCCCCGACTTTTTACTAAAATTTTTAATGACGGTGGTAAGACCTTTTGCGCATGGGTGTACTCTCCGTGAAGATCAAAAAAGCTATTATATACATTGGACTTTTCCTTAAATCTGGAATTTAAAATATCCAATAAAAGCCTCCACTTGATAAGACGGTACTGTCCCTCCATATCGGATAATTTTGAATGGGTTTCTTTATCCCTGAAATACAAATGAAATTCAAGTTCCTGTTTAGAAGAAATTGAAGAATCGGAATCCGATTTTACAATGGCAAACTGCGGATCTTGATCATAGAATATCGAATCATGGTCAACTATTTTTCTGGTGTTTTCCTGAACCGGAATCTTTGAAAACTGTTTTTTTAATGCAATTTCCAAACTGTCAGCGTTATAAATGTTTCCAACTATACTCACTCCTATTGAAGAGGGTCGATACCAATCATTATAGTAGTTTTTTAATACTTCAGGTTTGAAACTGCTGAGATGATCAAAAAAATTTCGCACATCTAAAGAGCCAGGGAATAGTAAATAAGTAAGATGTTGGTTTTGAAAGAAATCCTGAAAATTATCACCTCCTCTTATTATATGTTCCTGCTTGAATATTCCTCTTTCTTTATCAATATCTTCCTCAGTTAATTTGAGACCACGGTTAGCAATATCCTTAAACCACAGTAAACCTACGTTAACAGAATTTAAATTTTTGGATGAAGCTTTGACGTTATACTCAGTTATATTAGTTCCGGAATGACCGTTTATAGCAATTATAGATTTTCCTGAATCCCCCAAAACCTTAGGGTCATAATGAATTCCCTCTGGAAAATTTTTACTAGCATTAAATGCCATATGTTCTAAATAATGAGCCATACTTGCTTGGTCTTTCCCCTCGTGGCGATTTCCGGCTTTCACGTATAAGTTTAAAAAAATATCTGTTTCAGAGCCTTCTATAGGTTTGATATAATAGGTAAGCCCGTTTTCTAATTTTCCATATCTAATATCGCTATCAGTAATAGGTGGGTTTAATTTAGGAGTCCCTTGTCCCTTGCACGAATTTAAACTTAGGACTAGGACTAATAAGGTGAGGATGTAATTATTAAGATTCTTCATATTTAATTTAATAGCCTGGGTTTTGATTTAAATTTGGATTTTTCATACGTTCTTGTGCTGGGATCGGAAAGAGCACATCTGTATCTTCCCAATCGGAAGGTTTGTTAGGTAAAATAGATGATGCCATTCCCGTACGCTTTAAGTCGAGCCAGCGATGGCCCCATTCTGTAAAAAGCTCTTTCTTCCTTTCTTCTCTAATTAATTCGATCAACATCTCCCTATCAATATCCATATTGGCATTAGAAATCAAATCCAATCCTGCTCTTTCTCGTATTACATCTAAATCTGTAATTGCCTCAGTTAATTTTCCCTGCATTGCGAGAGCTTCAGCACGTATGAGATATTGTTCTGCAAAACGTAATACCATAGAATATTCCGTAATATTATTCATGCTACTTCTATCCTTGTATTTAAAAGCATAGGAATTACCTGTACTTTCATGGAAACCGATCCAATGCTCAAATCTATTATCTTCCTCCTCGAAAGAATTCACCAGTTCCATTCTCAGTGCTATTTTGTTGATACTTGGAAAAAAAGGGTGAAAAATAAAAGTAGATGCCTCATTAGTATAAGTAAAAACACCACCACTACCTCCTATAGGTGAAATTTGCCAAATGGCTTCTCTACTATTCGCCAAGAAAACTTGATCTAAATCAGAAAGAATTTCATAGGTTCCAGTTGCTGATAAAACCTCGCTACTTAATCGTTCAGCTTCGACCCAATTTTCTAGATAAAGGTGAACTCTCGCTAACAGGGCCATTGCAGCATATCGGTTTACATGGATTCTATTATTCTCTTTATATGTAACATCAAGAAGGGAGACTGAATCAGTTAAATCATCAATTATTTGCTGATATATTTCATCTATATTAGCTTGCGGCGCCAAAGCATTTAAACGATAGTCCGTGGTTGTAATCAATGGAACTTCTCCATAGAGGTTAACCAGATAGAAATAGGTAAATGCCCTAATAAATTTCGATTCGCCTTCAAGGCTTCCCTTAATATCCTGGGAAATTCCCTGCGAAGCCTCCAAACCTTCGAGTAAAGAGTTGGACATGTAGATAATAGAGTAAGCACTGGCCCATAGAGAAAGATTTCTTTCATTGGCAGGTTGAATAGCATTTTCATCAAATTCCAACAATGAAAGATCATTGATCCTTATAGCTTTTAATTCATCAGAGGTTAGCCCTGCCAATACGTGGACACTATTTTCCCAACCACCACTATAAGATGCACGAAATAACTCATTATAGATTCCGGTCATTGCACTTTGAGCTGTTTCATCATTATTAAATACAGTTGCGCTAATTATTTTATGATCTGGCGCTTCGACTTCGAGGAAATCTTCACAGGAAGTGAAAAAAAATACAAAAGCCATTAAGAGTGCGCTATTTATTATTTTATTCATTGTAATAGTTTTAAAAATTAAGTTGAAATCCTCCAGTAATAGTTCTGTAGCCTGCAAATGAAGTTCCTCTTCCGGGTTGTTCCGGATCCATTCCCTCGTAAGGAGTGAATGTTAATAGATTTAGTCCATTGAGAAAGATCTGCCCAGATTGTATACCAACGGTTTGTAAGAGTTGTGCCGGTAAGGTATAGCCAAGATTTAAAGTTTTTAATCTTAGAAATGAGGCATCAACAATTGGAAAATTAGAATTTAAGACATCATTATAGGCACGTGAGGCAGCTATTGAGGTAGAGCTCTGCTGATATTCACTGGTTTCCTCCAATGCCTTGAGAACCTCTGATCGCTGCATCTCTAATGCCCCTGCCTTAAAAAGGGTCAACAATCCCTCTTGTTTAACAAACTCAAATAAAAAGTGTAGGGAAAAATTCTTATAACTTAGGGTATTATTAAAGCCACCAAAATATTTTCTGCCCCGGTCCCAGGGGATTTCTCTATCCCTAAAATCTATTCTACCATCATTATTGATATCCACAACATTGTAAAAACCTGTTTCAGAATTAATACCCTGGTACTCATATAATAATGAGATATTAAGAGGCTCTCCCACTCTATAGGTATTGGCATAGGATGACTGCTCAATGCCGGGGTAACTAATAAGTTTATTCCTTGGAAGGGTAAGATTAAAAGATGTCTGCCAACGAAAATTATCTGACTGGAAATTATAGCTGGAGAATTCTATTTCAAGTCCGGTATTTTCCACAGTCGCAGGTAAATTTGCTTGTACCGAAGTAAACCCTGTAATAGCAGGTAATGAATAACCCACTAATTGATTTGATGATCTGTTGCGGTACAAGCTAAGCCCAAAGTGAATTCGATCCTCCAGAAAGCCAAACTCCACAGCCGCTTCCAGTTTTTTAACTATTTCCCAGGAATAATCGGGATTTGAAAGTTGGCTGGGGTATAATCCACCTGGTCCTATAGTAGTTTGGTAAGCGTCTAAATATCCATAATCTCCAATTTGGTCATTTCCAGTAGTTCCATAACTCCCTCTTAGTTTGGCAAATGATAAAAAAGGAAGGGTTTTTTCAATAAATGCTTCTTCAGAGATTATCCAGGCACCTCCTATTGCTCCAAAATTTGCAAATCTGTTATTCGGTCCAAATCGGGAAGATCCATCTCTCCTTCCGGTTAAATTGAGATAATATTTGCGGTCCCAGTTGAAACCAAAGCGTGCAAAAAGTGCGTTATATCGATAATCTGCATTCTGATTGGACAAAGAAATAATATTTTCCGCAGCACTTAAATTTCCAATCAAAGATTCTGAAACATATCCCTCTCCCGATAGGGCCAAATCACTTGTTTCGCTTTGCTGAAATGTTCCCCCAATTATTGCATCAATATTTCCCCTACCCACTTTCGAACTGTAAGTTAATTGAGGTTCTATAATCCAGGAATTTCTTTTTATAAAAAGATGGTTGGAACGATTATTAAGACTTTCCCAGGAGGAAGGATTGTTAGATCTTTTAGGCCTGTTTACTACTTCATCACTTTGGAAATTAGTATATCCAAAATTAGATTTTAGCCTTAAACCCTTTGCAAGTTGATAGGATACTAATAAATTGGATATCAAATTATTGGAACGGGTTAAACTGTTATTATAAAATCCTGACAAAGGATTATCCAAACCTACAGTACTCCAATCTTCCCAATTTAAACTTCCATTTTCATTGAAAATTTTGGGTGCATTTGGGGGTAATCTGAAGGCACGTGAAGATAAATCAAGATAACCAACCAATTTATTAGTGTCTACCCCGTAATTAACTGCCAGGTCTAATTGCAGCTTTTCATTATCTGAAGAATGTCTAATTTGTGCCCCACCCGTCACTTTTGTATAGTTATAATCTCCAATATAAACTGTTCCCTGAGTATGAAAGGACCCATTAAGTCTTATACTAGTGTTTTCATTACCACCGTTAGCATTTATACTAATATCAGTAACCGGTGAAGTTCCACCGAAAAATAAATCCTGCCAGTCAGTATAACGATTCGGGTCCCAAATCAATAGATCATACGCATTGCTTTCTGTAGGTTCAATCCCATCATTCTCAAAAGCCTGCTCCCTTACCCGTAAATATTCGTCTGTGTTTAAAAGGTCTAATCTATTTGGAACTTGAGAAGCTCCTGTGTACAATCTTGCTTCGATATCCATTTCACCTTTCTTCCCTTTCTTTGTGGTGATCAAAATAACCCCATTGGCACCACGTGACCCATAGATGGCCGTTGCATCAGCATCCTTTAAAATTTCAATACTTTCAATATTTGATAAATTAAGAGTGTTTAAAGGATCTATTCCCACTGCCTGTAAATTGCTGAAACTACTTAGTGGTGCTGAATTAATCGGAACTCCATCTACTATATATAATGGTAGGTTCCCTTCATCCCTCAAACTATTGGTTCCTCTTATTCTAATAGTGGGTGCAGACCCAGGCAAATCTCCATTTGGAACAATCTCAACCCCAGCCATTCTCCCCTGGAGTGCCTGTAATGGGCTTATCACAGGCTGCAGTTCTATCTCCTCAGCCGTGACCCGCGAGATATTCCCTGTACTTTCTCTTTTAGTTGTACTATAATAGCCAGCATTAATTTGTACTTCCCCCAGGGAGGAAATATCTTCCTCCATCGCTACCAATATCTCCATGCGACCATTAACAGGTTCTTCCTGGGTTTTAAAACCTATAAAGGAGAAAATAAGAACATCTTCCGGTTCTATGGCAATGGAGTATTTACCGTCAATATCTGTGGTAGTGCCCCGGTTATCGCCTTTTACTATTACCGTGACACCGGGCAAAGGCATTCCACTTTGGTCACTTACTATTCCTCTTACTTCATGTTGGGGCATTGCATTACCAACGTAGAAAGGGGCATTGGCTGCTTTTGCCTGCACCGCAAAAGCACAGAGAAAAAGCATAACTGAAATTAGTACGATTAACATTAACCGGCCGTAGATTTTTTTCATAATATTGTAATGGTTAGATAAACCTTTTAGGTTTTGTTTAATTGGGCCTCCTATCTCCCTGTCCAAAGATTGATTAGGAGGCCTTTTTTTATTTTTAGTATTATTCTTACTGGCATAGCAAGCAAAAATGAATGCTTGGGTTCCTCCAGGGGGGAGGATATTTTTTATTTTATCATAGGCATTAATTTTATGGTCAATAATTATTTTTTACACCCTTTTATTCCCCATCAGGGGGTTAGGGGACTTTTTTTTCCCACCTCCTACCCGCCATTGCAGCTGCATGGGGACAGCTTTGAATAGCTAATGCGGGGCTAATCCTCCCCATTGTTGTTCCTGACACTCTGCAAACTAGTATGGCTGCAAAGCCGTGATGAATTAGAAAAAGTATTTATTAAATGCAAGGCTTCTAAGGCAATAATGAAGCTGTGCTTTGAAGAAAGGTTGGCACCGTGGGCACCTTATGTGTAGACACAAAAAGGCGTGGATACTCAGCTTACCGACTTGAGGTACTGGTATACCCTGCAACGATAAGTGAGCCCACGCCCGGGTCGTGAGCACTTACACTTATCATCTCGTTGCATAAAAATTACCAGTTTTCAAGTCGAGATTCAAAGCGAATGCTTCTAAATATTATTCTAAAAGAAGAATCGCAATCTATTAATAATTAGCCAAATATAACAATTTATTTTAATGTGGGGCTAAACACCCACAAATTTTTTGTTAAATATTTTCAAATTGGCTGTTGGGATACGAAACCATGGAAAGTTTGAATAAAGAAAATTTTCTGATTCTGTTTGGTCAGCAATTGAAGAAAATAAGGAAAGAAAAAAAACTTAGCTATCGCGAGCTAGCACAACGCTGTAACGTTGATTACAGTGATATAAGTAAAATTGAAAAAGGGCAAATCAAAATACAACTACCTACTGTTTATGAACTTTCGATGGGTTTAGATGTTCATCCAAAAGATTTATTTGATTTTCCTCTATAAAGAAATTCCCTGTCGAAAAAAGAAATTCTAAAAAAATTGCTATGGAAATTAAGGTATTTATTTCATTTTGCTCTACTTACCCACTTTTTTTGAAGAACCAAACTTTTTTATTATATAGATAAACGAATACTTTCGAGCAAAAAAGGGCAGAGATAATAGAACTTTCGAAGGCGGAAATTGGCGAACTACTCCTTTCCAAATATGCAATCCACCTTTAAACCAAACGGAAAATAAACACCCATGCCACTACCAAATTAAATGTAGCAGAACTGTAGGAAGGCTATAGCAATAGAATTCGAAGCAGGATGCTGGAACTGTTTATTAAGATCTCTTTTAAAAGGGTTGGGAAAAGAGGAAATAAGAAGTATGTTGTTTACTATGTCACTTTAGGCAATGAAAGCGGCTATGAAAGTTATTATCTTATTGAAATAGCTTTAAGCATATATCAAAATTGTGACTGTAAATTTTATCTTTGTACAAAACTAAACTTTTTTTGCGATTTTCTCAGACATATAAGAATGGCCTAAGTTCTCTCGGTTTTTACCAAGAGACCAATGAATGCCTTTTTCTTACTGAAGATTATAAAAAAACAGAGAACTTATCAGTTAAATTACAACTTGAAAAAGCTTTAAAATTTGAGGCTTCAGCAGTTTTTTTTAGGAATGAGATTAACAACCTCAAAGCCCAAATTTATCTATACGACCATACTCAATCAGACTCTGATGAGCGCCACTTGAGCAATATTCAAAAAATGGTATGGAGCAACGGAGCTGTTCCAATCGTTTGTGTTTTTTATAAAACAGAAATAAAAATTCTCGACTGTACGCAACACATCAAAGACAATAATAAGCCAGTATATTTGGCAAGTTTAAAGAATATAGCCAAGGCCCATCAATTGTATAATGAAAATTTTGCTGTTAAAATAAAGACAGGAACGTTTTGGGAAGAAACTGGAGTAAAAAACAAATTTAAATTCAACGCTTCTTCTTACGATATTCTTATTCGATGGATAAGGGAAATTGCCAAACAAATCGCATTTTCCAATTCCAATGCAGATGAACTAATAATAAAAAAAATCATTATCCAGTCAATAATGATAAAATATTTAGAGGAAAGGAAGGATCTAGACGGTAATAGCTCATTCAACCAAAAATATTTTCAAAAGTATGGCAGTTGCCAAGAATTTGTTGATGTTTTGTCTAACGGCAATTTTGTTGCTCTTTTAGAAGATTTGCAGCAAGATCTAAATGGAAATCTTTTTGATTGGAATTCTGAAGAAAAGAATCTAATACCTACCCTAAATCTGAACGGACTGGTAGAGGCCTTAAAAGCCTACAAAAGACCTGAGGAGAGCCACAACCAAATTCTGGAATTAATTAGGTATTACGAGTTTAGCTATATTCCCGTAGAATTGATAAGCCGTATTTATGAAGAGTTTTTAGCTGGGGGGGATGACACTTTGTTTAGTCAAAAAGAGAAAAAGCAAAAAGATGGTATCTTTTACACACCATCCCATCTCGCTCAGTTATTAGTTGATGAAATTATGCCGCTAAATCAGTATGGCAGTATCGATATCAAATCATTTACAATTTTGGACCCTGCCTGTGGATCGGGAATTTTCCTAGTATTAGCTTTTAAAAGGTTGGTGCAGTGGTGGCGTTTACAGAACGGTTTGCGACAACCAGATATTCAGACATTAAAGACTATTCTTGAGTGTATCTATGGTGTGGATAAAGAATTCCAAGCAACTAAACTTGCCGCGTTCAGTCTTTGTCTCGCTCTTTGTGATGAGCTTTCACCAAAGCAGATTATTAATGAACTAAAGTTCAGTGATCTTACCGAAAATCAAATTTTACATTCTGACTTTTTTATCGAACACTTAATATCAAAGGAAAGTAAAGGTATAGATATCTCTAAGCAAAAATCTGCCTTTAAAAAAATAAAGGACAAGAAGTTTTCAAGAATTATAGGGAATCCACCTTTTGACCGAGGTGCCCTTAATTTATATAGTAAAAGATGGGAAAAGGAAAATATAGAAATTCCACAAGGTCAGATCGCCTTGAAGTTTTTATCTGAAGCTTTGGAGTTTTTAGAACCGAACGGACTGCAATGCTTGATTATCAAATCATCTAGCCTTCTCTACAATACAAGTTCGAAGGAATACAAGGAAAAATTATTCCTAAATTATAATGTGCTTCAAATCCTCGATTTTACACCTCTCGGCCGTAACAATAGTTTATGGGACGGGGCCGATGTAGCTAGTGCTGCCATTTTCCTGCGCAACGAAAAACCAGATTTTAGCAAGAATATCTTACACTTGATTTTTAGGAGAACTAAGGCGGTTAAGGAGCGTATACTATTTGAAGTAGATGAATACGATTTTCATTTTGTGAACAGAAATGATGCTATTAACAATCCATTTATTTGGAAAATAAACCTATTTGGCGGAGGTAGAATTAGCAGCATAATAGCCAAATCCCAAGTGCTAAATTCGTTTGGGGATTATCTCGATGATAATAATTGTATTTCAATGGAGGGATATCGAAAAGGACTTAAAGGGAAAAAACAGCCTAAATATATGTTCGAGATGAAAAGTTTACCATCTACAGCATTAAGCTTTAACAATATCGATTTTGAAAAGTTAGAAACAATACCAGAAAACACGGTCTTTGTTAAGGTTCCTGAGAAGATGTTTTTTGAATTTCCAAACGTCTTATTATATGAAAATTTAGGTGTTGAAAGAATACCTGTTTTTCTAAACAATACAAAATCGTTTTCTTTTAAGGCCAATATTATATCATTGAAGTCTAAAACTGATGATTTAGATATTCTAGAGAGTATTGCAGAGAATTTTGAAATCAATTCAGATTTTTATCGATTTTTTATTTACTGTACAAGTAGTCAAGTATTAATAAATTTAAATTCAGCGATATTGAAAAAAGATTATATGACCTTACCTTACGTTGAGGACAAAAAAGATTTTTTCAGCCAAATGGACCTTAATATTATTAACGATGTCAACTCGAATTACCAAAACTTTCTACGCCACGGAGAACGTTCTGAAATCTTGGATAAAATTGAGGCAATGGCTATAAAAAAAGCAATCACATTTTATGGCACCGAATTCTGTAATGTTCTTAACCAAATGCAGGATAATCAAGAATTAATCTTTAGAATTGATGAAGTATGTGAATTGTATGACAGTACTTATATATGTGTAGTTTTTAAGTATGGTTCGTCATCTTCAAAAAATGAGATAAGATGGAGAAATGATAGTCTTAAAGAGATTGAATCCATTTCCAATTTCCAGATTTCAAGTAGATTAAACTCACAAAGGATTGTAAGATATTATCATTCGGACAATACAATAGTTATAATTAAACCAAATCAAAAAAGGTATTGGCTTTCCCATATAGCCTACAGAGACGCTGATAAGACCTTGTTTGATTTAGTAAGAAATCGAAATTAGGAATGGTAGTCGATAATTTTCCTGAAGAAAGCGCCAAAGCTTCTCTAAATATAAAAGTCTCTGAAGAAAATATTCGTCAGAAAATTTTGCAAAGTATTTTTAATACTGCTAAACCATTTGTAAATGCCGTCCACAATCATACAAATACCCTTTGGAATGAGGACAGTCTAACTCAAGTCTTTATAGGGCAAAACACAGTACAACTGCAAAAGCTTTCTACCTCATTGATGGTAGCAGCTCAATACAGGGATATTTATCACAAAACAAAAGGAATTCCGGATGTTTTTTATTCATTGATCGAAGAAGGCAGAGACCATAAACCTGCATTCTTAATGGAAGCGAAACGATTGCCCACCCCCACAAGTACGCGAGAAAAAGAATATGTGGTAGGCCTGACACCATCAGGAAATCCCAATGGTGGTATTGAACGATTTAAATTAGGAAAACATGGTGCCGGTCACTCACATTGTGGTATGTTGGCTTTTATAGAAAAAGAAGAATATCAAGATTGGTTAGGTAATGTAAATTCTTGGATTACTGAATTATTCCCTTCCTGGACGGATAATGAGTTACTAAAACTGCAAAGAAAGCAGTCCCATTACAACCACTATCAGTCAAAAATTGAAAGAGAGAAAGACGAAGTTGTTACCGGAAAACAAATATGTCCGGTTTTCGGCAAATAAGGATGTACTAAAAATGGAAAATAAGGATGTATGATTTTGAGTCCAATTTAGGTTAATTTTCTTTAATAGCAAAAATGGTTTTCCTG
>Ga0314774_1001589_pt1 | contig 14173 bp, 15 predicted proteins | sample MetaGCBIA2018_FD_204515 | JGI IMG/M metagenome (GOLD analysis project Ga0314774, IMG submission 204515) | Cryopeg brine microbial communities from Beaufort Sea near Barrow, Alaska, United States - CBIA 2018 | ecosystem: Environmental > Aquatic > Marine > Coastal | place: USA: Alaska | collected... | reverse complement strand
TTATTGTATCAGATGCTTTAAGATATGAAGTAGCTGATGAAGTAAGAAATGCTATTGCTATTGAAATAGATGGAGAAACTACTTTAGAAAGTATACAAGGCATTTTACCATCTACAACAAAATATGGTATGGCTAGTTTATTACCACATAATACTTTAGAGACAATTGATTCAAAAGTTTTTGTTGATGGTATTGATAGTCAAGGATCGGTTAATCGTTTAAAAATTCTAGAAAATTATGCTGAAGGATTGTCATTAGTTTTAAAAACAGACGAAATTTTAAAAATGTCTAGAGATGATTTGCGAGAAACATGTAAAGGTAAAAAACTAGTGTATATTTATCATAATGAAATTGATGCTGCAGGGGACCATGCTGCAACAGAAAACACAGTATTTAATGCATGTGAATCAACTATCAACACGTTAGAAACTGTTGTGAGAACTTTAAAAAATAATATTTCAGCTACAAATATATTTATAACAGCAGACCATGGTTTTATTTATAAACAATCAACGCTTAAAGAAAGTGATAAAACTTCAAAAGATTTAGATGCCATTAAAATGAAAAGACGCTATGCTTATGGTTTAAGCAACAAGGACTTTCAAGGCATTCATGAAATGCATCTTGATCACTTAGAGAAAAATCATAAACTATTTGTGCCAAAGGGTATGAATGTATTAACGAAAAAAGGACCAGGGATGAATTTTGTTCATGGTGGTATACAATTACAAGAAATTGTTATACCAGTGATTTCTATTAGATGGAAACGAAATAAAGAAGAGTATAGGACATCAAAAGTAGAAGTTGAAGTGATTAGTACTAATCAACGGATTACTAATAAACTCTTTAATATTCAACTGTATCAAGTAGAAAAGATTTCTGAAAGAGTCTTACCACGAAAATTTAAAATATATTTTCTTAATGAAGCTGGTGAAGTTATTTCAGACATTGTTGAGTACAAAGCAGATAGTACTGCAGATAATCGTATGACAAAACTACGCTTTACATTAAAAGATAGACTTTATAAAGAGAATCAGAAATGTTATTTAGTTTTAGATCAAGATGAAAAAGCACCAGATAAATATAAAAAGATACCTTATGAAATCAGTTTATTAATTACAGATGATTTTGGTTTTTAATAAAGATTTCTAGTAGTTTCAAATGATTAGTTAAGGAGAAACATGGATAATAAAACAGATATTTTGATTTATCGAATGGAAGATGGACAAGTAAAAGTTGATGTAAGATTAGAAGATGAAACGGTTTGGATGACACAGAAATCTATCGCTGAATTATATCAGAAAAAAGTAAACACAATAAATGAACATATTAATAATATATATGATGAAGGTGAACTTGAAGAAAAAGCAACTATTCGGAATAACCGAATAGTTCGAAATGAAGGCGGCAGAGAGGTTTCGAGGGAAATTAGTTTTTATAATTTAGATATGATTTTAGCCATAGGTTATCGTGTGAGATCCACTCAAGGAATGCATTTTAGAAAGTGGGCCACTGAACGATTAAAAGAATATTTAGTCAAAGGTTTTACTATGAATGATCAGCGACTGAAGGAAATGAAAAATTTAGGTCAAGATTATTTTGATGAATTACTTGATCGTATTCGAGATATTCGAGCCTCTGAAAAAAGATTTTATCGAAAAATAACAGATCTTTATGCACTATCAATAGACTATGATCCAAAAGCATCTGAAACAAGAAAGTTTTTTGCTATAGTGCAAAATAAATTACATTTTGCAATTACTGGTCAGACTGCTGCAGAGTTGATCTCTGAGCGTGCTGATTCTACAAAAGACAATATGGGATTAACGACATGGTCAGGATCAAAAGTAAGAAAAAAAGATATTGCTGTTGCTAAGAATTATTTAAATGAAGATGAAATAAAACAACTGAATCGAATAGTAACCATGTACTTAGATTATGCTGAAGATCAAGCAGAACGAAATAATCCTTTATACATGAAAGATTGGGAAGAAAAACTTAATAAATTTCTTCAATTCAATGAAAGAGAAATATTAAATAATGCTGGTAATATGAGTAAAGAAATTGCAAAAACAACGGCAGAAGATGAATACGAAAAATACAATCAAGAAAGAATAGAAAGTCAGGCATCAAAAAAAGATGACTTTGATAGATTTCTTGAAGAAAATAAAGATTTAGAATAATGAATGGGCTAATAAAGGAGGCACTGATGGAGGATCTAAATAGTAAGCTTAACACTCATTTCAGTGGGAAGGTTGTTAGAAAAGATTTAAGTAAAAAAATCAAAGAAGGCGCCAATGTGCCTGTTTATGTTTTAGAGTATTTATTAGGTATGTACTGTGCTACTGATGATGAAGAAGCCATAAAAGAAGGCGTGACTCGGGTAAAGAAAATACTAGCAAAGAACTTTGTTAGACCTGATGAAGCAGAAAAAATCAAATCAAAAATCAAAGAGTTAGGCCATTATACAGTAATCGATAAAATTACAGTTAAACTTAATTCAAGAAGAGATATTTATGAAGCAAGTTTTTCTAATCTAGGGTTACGACATATCTTTATTTCAGGAAAGTATGTAAGAAAGTTTGAAAAATTATTGGCGGGTGGTATTTGGTGTATTTTAGATATGTCTTATGCTTTTGATGAAGAATTAAATGAAAGTCCTTTTATTATTGAAAAGCTTAAACCTATACAAATTCCAAATATGGATCTTGAAGTAATATTTAAAGGACGTGAAAACTTTAATAAAGAAGAGTGGATGGACGTACTAGTAAGATCTTCAGGACTAGAACCAACTCAATTTGAAGAAGAGACAAAATGGCATATTATTGAAAGACTTGTTCCACTAGTAGAAAACAATTATAACTTATGTGAACTTGGCCCAAGAGGTACAGGTAAGTCTTATGTTTATAAAGAGATATCACCAAACTCAATTTTAATTTCTGGTGGTCAAACAACAGTAGCCAATCTCTTTTACAACATGAACACAAAACAAGTTGGTCTTGTAGGTATGTGGGATACAGTGGCCTTTGATGAAGTAGCAGGTATGAAGTTCAAAGATAAAGATGGTGTACAAATTATGAAGGACTTTATGGCATCGGGTTCATTTGCAAGAGGAAGAGAAGAAAAAAATGCCAGTGCATCAATGGTTTTTGTTGGAAATATTAATGAAAGTGTTGAATCAATTTTAAAGTCATCGCATTTATTTTCACCGTTTCCAGAGGCAATAGCTCATGACACCGCTTTTTTTGATCGTATGCATTACTATTTACCAGGTTGGGAAATACCAAAGATGCGGCCAGAATTTATCACCGATGAATATGGTTTTATAGTTGATTATTTAGCAGAATTCTTAAGAGAAATGCGAAAACATTCTTATACAGATGCTATTGATGAATATTTTAGCTATGGTAATAATCTTAATCAACGAGATGTCATTGCTGTTAGAAAAACAATCTCTGGCTTAATCAAATTGATTTATCCTAATGGACAATATTCAAAGGAAGAATTAGAAGAAGTGGTTCGATACGCTCTTGTAGGCAGAAGAAGAGTAAAAGAACAACTTAAAAAAATTGGTGGCATGGAATTTCATGACGTTCATTTTTCATATATTGATAAAGAAGACATGAGTGAAAAATATGTCTCTGTTCCTGAACAAGGTGGTTTAAGTCTTATTCCTGAAGGCATGCCAAAACCTGGTCATATTTATACAGTGAACAGAAGTCCTGAAACAGGCTTGCCAGGTGTTTATAAGATTGAAACAATGCATATGTCTGGTAGTGGTAACTATGAAGTATCAGGTGTTTCTGGTAAAAGAGATGTTAAGGAATCAATTAAAACGGCTTATAATTATTTCAAAGTGAACAGCAATCAAATCAGTTCTTCGATTAAATTTAATAATAAAAAATACTTAATTGATGTGAATGACTTAAAAGGTGTCGGTTTAACAACTGAATTGAGTTTAGCTGCCTTTATTGGACTATGTTCATCAGCATTACAAAAACCTGTTAAAAGTCAAATGGTAGTTTTAGGTTCAATGACAATCGGTGGCACAATTAGTAAAGTAACAAATTTAACTGAAATCATGCAAGCAACTTTAGATGCAGGTGGAAAAAAGCTATTATTACCAATGGTATCTTCAGCAGACTTTGCACAAGTACCACCAGAGATTATGTCACAATTTCAAATACTATTTTATAATACACCTATAGATGCGGTTTATAAGGCATTGGGTGTTGATTGATTAATATTTCAATAGAAATATGTCTGTAAATAATAACAGCAGTTATAGTATATAGAGCTTGTAGGTGAATTATGGAAAATAAAAAGAAAGCTCAAAAGACCTGGAAGAGATTTGTTCAAACAATAAAAGAAGAAAACAGATTTTTTATTGATAAAGATATTACTAATGATTTTATTAAAATAATCAATGGATTTAAAATATATTTAATTCAGGAGCATGTGTATATAGAGCTAGAATAAATAATAAAGAAGTTAATGAAACTTATGAAATTAAAGACATGGGTGCTCCACCTAATGAAAAAGTATCCGATGGGCGTGGAAATCCTAAAGGAATATCATATTTATATACAGCTAATTCAATAGAAACTGCAATATATGAGGTAAGACCTTATCTAGAGGATAAAATAACTGTTGCAGAAGGAATTACAAAAAAAAGATAAAAATTGTTGATTTAGAATTGCCAGCAATGTTTAGTGAAGAATCATACTTTGAGTATCTAGCATTTCATGTAACAACATCGTTTTCTAAAGCTATTAAAAATACAGATTATGATAAGCTTGATTATCTACCAAATCAGTATATATGTGAATTGATTAAAAAAGAAGGTTTTGATGGTATTAAATATAAAAGTTGTATGAATAAAGAGGATACTGCCTATAATTTTTTGATATTTGATGAGAAAAAGATTGAATTCATAAAGACATCATTGCATAAAATTTATTCTACAAATTGTTCATATGAAACTGAGATGATTAATCATTAGATTGTAAATAGAAATAATAGTTTAAGGAGGAGAGTATGAAGTTTACTGAGGAACAATTACAAAAGTATGCAGCACCTTTAAGTGATAGTGAGGAATCAAGATGTAAAAATGCAATATCAATGTTAAGAGATGCCATGAAGATAATCGGTTATTCTGATAATAATAAAGAAATTGATTTGTATGAGAAGGGAACATTAGCCTACTCTTTGAGAATGACTAAAGGGAATATTGACTTTACTATGTTAGTACAAGGTTCTTACGCAAATAATACTAATGTGAAGACTCATAGTGATGTTGATGTAGCAATAATTCTTAATTCTACTTTTATTGCATCGTATAGACCTGGCGTGAAACGAGAGCAGTATGGATTTTCAGCAGGTGATTTTGGAGTAGAAGAATTTAAGAATCAAGTAGAAGAGGCTTTAGTAAAGAAGTTTGGTCGTACAGATATTGAACGTAAAGATAAGTCAATAAAAGTAAATGGTAATAGTTATAGAGTAAATTCTGACGCTGTGCCAGCATATAGATACCGCGACTATCGAAATGATGCTTCATTCGTTTCTAATAACTATATTGGTGGCATTGAAATTAGAAGTGATTCAGGACAGACAATACGAAATTATCCTGAGCAACATATAGTCAATGGAAGAAGAAAGAACGTTGATACCAAACATTATTTTAAGAAATGTGTAAGGATAATAAAGAAGATGAAAGAGTTAATGAAGGAAAATGGAATTAGTTCTGCTGATAATGTCTCATCGTTTGCTCTTGAATCTTTACTTTGGAATGTACACAATGAAATGTTTTATAAGTATACATCGTTAAAGTATAATTTTGAAGAAGTATTAGATTTTCTTGTAGATAACAAACGTTTGTTATCAAGTTATAAAGAGGCAAATGGAATTAAAGAATTGTTTGGAAGCAATAACCATTTAAGTCATTATGTTCAGTTTGTTGATAACTTGGAAAGCTTCTATGAATATGTGTAGGTGGTCTATGAATAATATAAAGAAAAACCTAATGCGAATGTTCTTAGGAATTACCATTTTGATATATATTGCATTGATTACTTTTAGGCCAAGTGTAGGTACTGTATCGAATTTATCAATGACAATTTCACTTTCACTTATTATTTATGTTGTATATACTCAATTTCTATGGAAATATAATCCAATGCATAAATCAATATTACTCGCTAAGAGATATAAAGGGCGACTGATTTCTGAGTATGATGGAAATGAAAGAGATGTGAATGTTGAAATAAGGCAGACGCTGTTTACTGTCCAAGTTTTTCTTCAAACTGATGAATCAAGGAGCTCAACATTGATGAGTGATATTGTAGAAGAAAATGGAGAGAAATTCTTAGTCTATCATTTTATTAATAATCCACAAGCTAAGTACAAGTTGAATAGCCCAATACATTATGGACTTTGCAGATTGAGTATCGAAGACACAAGTACGCTTTCGGGACAGTATTTTACTTGTAGAAAGACGATAGGTGATATATTTTTAAATTCATATTGAGTTGCCATATCATACTTCGGCTAACGACAGGCGTCTTTGCGATTATTTCACGGTGAGCTTCAGCGCACAAGCACAATTTCGCATTCAACAGAGAACTTGCGATATGGACAATCATTCGCAAGGATGTCCACATTGTAAGTTCACAAAATGTTAGACGACAGTAATAGCCATAAATTTCAAAAAATCAATAATAGGAAATTTTAGTTATAAAGGAAGGATATACTATGGCCAAATATTCACCACAAACTAATTATTTTAAGACATCGAAAAAACTCACGCGAATATATAACTATATATTTTGGATTATATTTTTATTGTCAATAATATTATCGTTACAAAATGAAGCATTTTGGGTCAATTGTTTGAGTATTTCGTTGATTATCTTGCTTAGTATTTTTGAGTTAGTATCAAAACATTTTAAGAGTAGGGCAGATAAAATACGAAGAATGGACTTTATTGACAATTCTCTTGGTACTAAACTTGTACATGATTCTTCAGATGAATACTATGACAATGATGAATTAGAACTTGGACTTAAAAAGATTACTATTAATTTATTTGAAAATTCATTTTTTTCAATGAAAATATCAGAGAAAATGAAAAAAAAACTTTTTTGTAGAAACATACTTCTTACAATTATCATTATTGGATTTGCAATTTATGGATTTAGTAATAGCGTTATAGCTCTACCAATTCTTCAGCTTTATTTATCTCAATATTTTATATTAAATATGATTAAATTAAACTCTTTCTATAGAAATGTTGAAGCAACTTTTAATGATTTAAAGAGTATCACAGAGAACTTAGAGTATAACAGAAAATTAACTAAGAATGAATTTATGTTGATAAAAGTTTTAGTTGATTATGAAGTTAATATTGCAGAATCAAATTTGTTATTAGATACAAAGATTTTCAATGAAATGAATAGCAGCTTGACAGAAGAATGGCAAGAAATTAAGTATAAATATTTAGTTGAAAAGGATGATTAGAATGAGTGTTATTAGTTATATGGACAACTTATCAAGCAAATTAATACTTAAAGGAACAGAAAAAGATAACATAGATAGATCAATTTCAACACTAAAGCAAAGATTAAATTATCATTTCGATTCTATTGAGAAAACGTTTATTTTTGGATCATATATAAGAGGCACAATATTACCTAGAAAAGCTGATTCAAAATCTGACATTGATTATATGATTGTCTTTGAAAATAGTAATGATTACATGCCACAAACTTATTTAAATAGGTTAAAGATGTTTGCAGAAAAATATTATTCTACATCAGAAATTTTTCAATCATCACCAACAGTTGTTTTAAATTTAAATCATATTAAATTTGAGCTTGTACCGGCATATTCATATAATATATTTTGGAATGAAAAATACTATATACCAGCGCCTGCAAGTGATTATATCAAATGGATTGAAACAAATCCCAATGGATTTAATAATGAGTTGATAAAGAAAAATCAGAATGAAAATTATAAAATTAAACCAATGATTAGATTAGCAAAGTATTGGAATACTTTAAATGGTCATTTTTATAGTTCATATTTATTAGAGAAATATATTATAGACATGTATTATGATTATTATAATACTTCTATTAAGGATTATTTTTTTGAATTTGCATTAGGATTACAAACATCTCATTTAGGTAAAACCAATTCAAATAAAGTTAATAAATTAAAAGAGAGAATAATAGAAGTAAAACATCTTCAAGAGCAAGGAGAGGAACTATTGGCAGAAATAAAAATTAGACAAATACTTACTGATATATCTTGAAAAATGTAATTATTTAGATTCGAGTATGTATGTTTGTAATATTAATTATTTCACATTAACAACGGGCGCCTGTGGCGCAGTGCCACATCACTTAACTTAACTGCTACCTGACAAAAATTCCACTTGTGCACTGAAGTTAAACGTGGAATCGTCGCAAGGCGGCCGTAAGAAGATATATTGAATTATATATTTAAAACATGTAAATTGGAGGTTTATTTATGAATGAGAAAGATTTTTTGGCAACATTAATTGCTTATATAGAAGTTGAAGAAGAGTTTGAAATTTTGGATTTGATGAAAGATTGTGAGTTAACGTTTAACTATACAAGCATATTTGCCTCAAAATCATACCAATACAGGGCATATGTAGACCTAAGGGTTCCTATGCAGAATATGAAGAAGTTGAAGGCACATATAGTAATACTTAATAGATTGTGTAAGGATATATTTATCGAAGATGAAGAGTATGCATTATATGGCATCGATATCAAACCTATGATGTTAAAAGTTGCAAAGAAAAAACCTGTTCCGGGTATGGTCAAGGCAGTAAGTCAGCTTGGAGAGGTTATCTCATCTCAGTTATATAAGCAAGAGGAATCCACTCAAGATTTTAAAGTGTGCGACAAGAGTGTTCAATGTATAGCCATATCAATTACTGGAGATAATCAAAAAGCTCCCTATAAATCAGGATATAATCTAGTAAAGTTTTTTAACCAGTTTGGATTTGAAGATATCTATGGTCAATATTTTCCGTCAAGAAAACAGTATGCCATTGATAAAGTCACTAAATTGAACTATCAAGGACGCATTAAGGATGTACTTAGTGCCTTCTTAGACCCAAGAGATTTTTTTGATTTAGAGTTTGATATTGATTCTTTAGTTGATTACATTAATAAGTTCTTATTCTTCGACAAGCTAATGCTAGAGAATAAGCAGTATGAGTATAAATTAGTTGATTATAGTAATCTGGATTCAAGTGAACTGTCTATTGAGGACGTAGAAGAGGATGCTACTGAGGATACAGTTAGCGAGAAGAGAAAGTTAAAATTATTCTTTTCATATTCTCATGTCGATGAAACTCTTAGGAATGAACTTGAGAAACATTTGGTTATGCTAAAGCATAAGGGGATAATTGATACTTGGCATGATCGAGTAATAGACGCAGGAACAGAATTTGATACTAAAATCGATAATAATCTTGTAACTTCTGATATTATTTTACTACTTGTAAGTGTTGATTTTCTTGCATCTGATTATTGTTACAATATTGAAATGACAAAAGCTCTTGAAATGCATGAGAATAAGCAGGCGGTTGTAGTACCTGTAATATTGCGTAATTGCGACTGGCATAATGCGCCATTTTCAAAACTTATGGCTGTACCAACAGATGGTAAGAGCATCACAACTTGGTCCGATAGGGATACAGCATTCCTCAATGTAACTAAGAGTATAGAGAATGTTGCATCTAATTTAATAGCCAAGTTATAGGTATTCGTATGGGGAAAAGTTAATATGTCTTCTAACAGTGAATGGACAACATGGTCATTAGTTTGGAGGGATGGCACGCCTCTTAAAGTGAAGATAGAACATTGCCTAAATCATAGTGATTACAGTAAATCATGAAGCATATTCAGCCCTGTTAATCGGTTTCTCTTCGAATAAAATTTAATGCAGATGATGACATATTTAACGTTATGGAAGTCAATACTAAAGAATCGAGAAGAAAGGGAGAAAGAAAAGTATGAATCATTCAAAGGAAACAGTTTGCAGATATGTAGCGCTGGGTCAGTATTTGTAAATTTTACTGAATGATACCTAAATGATAACAAGAAGTAATCACAAAATACTATTATAAAGCACTTATTCTGAGAGAAAAAGAAATGAAATAGAAATAAAAAGTGATTATGAGCGATTGATTGAGGGAGTAGAGATATATACCTGAAGAGCATAATGTGGGAAATCCCACGTTGGGATCTGTGCCAGGCCGAGGAGAAATAGCTGGCTATATGATGACGGTGAAATTATATCTTATCTATTTGGAGGGTTTTTATGAAATATATTAGGGAAGTCTTTGGAATACAAAAACGATTTTATGGTTTTTTCAACAATTTTTATCAATTATATATTCTTGTTGCATTAATGGCTTTAATAATTATTTATGGAGTATTTGAAGTGACAAGTGATGCCCTAATAGAAGTCAATGAGATTCAAATATTATACATATTTTCTGCATCAGCACAATGTGTTTCAGGATTATTTGGCTTATCATTAGCAGGATTTATATTTCTGATGAATTCTTTAAATAGAAAAGTAGAAGAAGATGAAACGTTAATTGATGCTGTACAGTATTTGAAAGACATATATTATCGTATGATAGGAATGATGGGTATATTAACAATATTATCAATTGCATTAAGTCTATTATTAATGGCATTAACGTCGAATGAGCTATTTATATTCGATGTAGTTATGAATATAACTATAATTATAGTAGTAAGTACAATTGGTTTTATTATATGTTTTGGATTAAATATTGTTGATCCAAATAAAATTGAAAATATTAGTGACATTTTAAGAGAACAAGAAGAATTGGAAGAAATAATGGATGATTTTGAGGGAAAAATTAGCTTTCGTTTCATAAAAGATATATTTAAGTTTCAAAAACGCAAAGATGTTGACAAAGTACAACAGAAGAAAGGTGATTTAAAAAAATTCTTAATAGATTACAACTCATTGGAAGAGATATTAAGAAACCAAGTAGATGAAATTGGAAATGAAAATAAAAAACTTATACGATCCATGCGAAGCATTGCTGAGTTATTATATGCTTCAAATAAAATTTCGCAGAGTTTGTATGATGAGTTAAAAACAATAAATAAGTATAGAAACTATATTATACATAGTCGTGATGTTTCAATTGGTGAAAAAGATAATCATATAATGTCCAAAATACTAGTAGAAACAAAAAATGCGTTTGACTAATGTATTCTTACATATACCATATCTGGCAATAGCGATTTAACAAGAAGGACAATTTATCGTAGGGACACCCACCTAGTCAACACTCAGACTTTGAATCATCGTAAAGCAATCGCCATTATAAGATATATAAATCTATATAAAAACAAGGGGAATTTCTTGATAGTTATTAATAATATTAATGGTTTATTAGAAATAATAAAGAAGGTGTATTATGAAAAAATATTTTGGTAAAGAAAATGAAAAAAATATTGAAATTGAAAAATTATCAAGAACTAAGATTGAAAAACTAAATGCATTGAAATTGTGTAATGAGTTTATAGTTTCATCACTTTTTGAAGCAGCTTACGGTGAAAGTTATTCATTATTTGGTAGAATGACAGGTGCATCTGAAAAACTACCTGAGAATTTTGAAGATATTGAAGAAAAATCTTCTTTGCAAGGTAGTGACAGAAGAGTACAACCATATATTAGAAGCCAATTATTTATTGCTTTAATTGCTGAAATAGAAACATATTTTTTTGATTTATTAAAAATAGTTTTAGAAGATAACATAACTGATAATGACGAAATTGAAAAAAAGTAATAAGTATATTTTATAAAAAACCAAAAGATTATAGAAAAAAATAGAAGAAATATTGTCAATAGAATTAGGAATTTTAGATCGAATTTGGCCTATTTACATAGAAATGAAAGCTAGAAGAGATTTGGGAGTACATAATGGCTGGATTAAAAATAGAGTTTATGAAAAGAAAGTTTCTGAAGTTAATCATAATTTTATAAAAAAAGGATTTTTAACTATAAGTGAAGATTATTTTGTAATGGTGATAGTATAAAATGGATTTATGTCAAGAAATTAGACACATTTAGTTATATGAAAACATTTTTTAGTCTTGTTGTTTATTTATTGATGAATACAAAAATAAAATTATATGATTCTAATAAATATGTAAGCTTTAATATTGTGAATATAATTACTATAAATTATGAGATTTTTTAAGTTATTTTTAAAAGATCTCAAATATATGTTTATAAATCTGAGTTGCAGAAAAATTACTATGGTTAACTGGCTTTTGAGTACTTCTAAGATTTCTAGTCTCACTTAAAAGTCTTGTTGCATAGGTATGACGTTACTGATGAGGAAAAACTTTACGATCAAAAGATTTTTTTGAACATTTTTAAAAATTCTTCCTTAAATTGCCTGGGGAGAGTTTTTTTATTCGTGAAAGTTAATGATATGCCCCTTATATACGCAAGCAGAGAAATCATTTGGACTATTCATAGATTTAGACCCTGAAAAAAAGTGTACTTTTTACACACTTAAAATTCTGGCCTAAAACACATGAATAAAGTAGATGTTTTTGTACTTATTTCATGATATAATAAATATAGACTTTATTTCAGTATAAAAGGAGAAAACATGAAAAAAATATTTGGTTATGCTAGAGTCAGTTCAAAAGATCAAAACTTAGATCGACAAATTAGAATCTTAAAAGAATATGTTGAGTCAGAAAAAGATATCTTTACTGATAAACGAAGTGGTAAGGATACTGATCGTAATGATTATCAACGCCTAAGAGAAATCGTCCGAGAAGGTGATATTATTGTCTGTACAGAATTAGATAGATTTGCCAGGTCAAAACAGGATATTAAAAATGAGTTGCAGCATTTTAAAACTCAAGGCGTAAAGGTTGTATTTCTAGATATCCCAACAACAAAAATTTTCTTAAGTGAAAGTAAGAGTTTTGATCAAGTGGACGATATATTTGATATGGTCAACAATATTTTAATTGAAGTCATCGCTACTATAGCAGAAAAAGAACGTAAGAAAATAAGAGAACGTCAACTACAAGGTATTGAAGAAGCCAAAAGAAATGGTGTTAGATTTGGTCGACCTAAGAAGATTGATCTTAATGATTTAGAAACAAAAAAGAAAGTTCTAAAGCTTATTAAAAAAATAGAAAATAAAGAAATGACAAATCGTGAAGCAAGTGATGTTTTGTCTATTTCAACACGATACTTTTATACATTAAAGAGTGATTTAAATAACAATTTCAGTGGTTGATTATTATTTAATTGTAAGGAATATAATGTTTCAGATATGTATTCAAGTATAATGATAAAAATGATAGAATGTTCTTAAATGGCTTAAGTAAGTTGCAATATATGTAAACAGCGCCTCTAGCAATTTATAATTAATAAACATATACAAAGGGTATACTTCATTAAATCATGACATTTTGATAATTGATGAAATCTTAGAAATAAGAAAATGAATATGAAACTGATATACTAAAAACTTTAGAGATAATATTTCCATATTATTATAAATATAAAATCCAAATTCTCATGTAACTGAAATATTTAATTTAATTAGTATTCTAAAATCTTTGTACTATGAATTTATTTGACTGTTTTTGAGTAATTAAAAAAATTATAACTAGATGTATCTAAATTCTTTATCCTGAATTATTCATTTTCTCTTAAAAAAATATATTCATGTGGATAACTTTTACCGAAAATGTACCATAAATCAATAAAAATTTGTTACTAAAAGAAGAAAATATTCCTTAGTTTTATGAATTTTCAAAACTTAAATTTCAAATAAGTTTTGAAGTGAAATTTGGACATAGATACCCAGAGGTAATATTACATTAATATTTTTTTACCAATGCTTAAACAGCTGGAATAGCTTTTATATTTGATAGTATTTCATAAAATATTTCTTTATAGGGATAACTTGTAGCTAATTTATATGTGAAATATCCAGAACCTTTGATACATCGACTAGCAATTTTAAAAACCTTATTTCTGATTGTTTTAATTGTATATTTCTTTTCCTTTTTAGGAAAAGTGAGTCGTTTAATTAAGTTGTTAAGAT
>Ga0314774_1001587_pt1 | contig 14174 bp, 10 predicted proteins | sample MetaGCBIA2018_FD_204515 | JGI IMG/M metagenome (GOLD analysis project Ga0314774, IMG submission 204515) | Cryopeg brine microbial communities from Beaufort Sea near Barrow, Alaska, United States - CBIA 2018 | ecosystem: Environmental > Aquatic > Marine > Coastal | place: USA: Alaska | collected... | reverse complement strand
ACTCGCTGTGCGGGACATCCTCGCCGAGCAAACCGTGCCGACTCAGCCCGTGCAGCTCGTCCATCGCAACTCGGCCGGCGATCTCGCCGCTGCCTACGCCGATCTTGCGGCGCGCGGCGTCGACCTCATTCTGTGGGACGCGACGACGGCCCTGCCGGCGGATGCCGCGGCATCGGCTGGCAACGCGGCCATCGTCGCTCTCGGCGACTTCACCGCCGATGGCACTCCGCTCGCGGCCGACGAGGCGTTCACGGCACGGCTGAAGACCGCCGACCCCGGCCTGAGCGGATCCGTCGGCGGCGCTGAAGCGTACGACGGTGTGATCACGGCTGCCCTGGCCGCCGTGATCACCGGTGACGACGGGCATGCCTCGCTCGAAGCCGGCTGGCCGCAGGTGATATCGGGAAACGCCGTGTGCCTCACCTGGGGGGAATGTGCATTTGCGCTCAGTGAAAATCAGGTCATTGATTATCAGGGAATGGCCGGGCGCCGTTCGTAACGATTTGGTCGCTTTACACGGTTGTGATACATAACGCTAGGTTTCAGCACGCCCGATTGCCTAATCTGACACCACGGCAGTCAATCGGCTCGCCCATCTGTCTCTAGCAAGGAGCAACATGAGCGTTTTCGCGAAGGCCTCGGCCTCCCGCTCGGTTCGTACCCTCTTCACCGGAATCGCCCTCGTGGGCGTGAGCGCCTTGGTGCTCACCGGCTGCAGTACTGATGCCGCTACGACACCGAGCGATTCCGCGGCACCGTCTGCGTCAGCGGCCGACTTCAATACGGTTGAGGCGGGAGACCGCGCCCTGACACTGAAGATCGGCACGATTCTCCCTCAGAGCGGTGCGCTGGCGTTCCTCGGACCGCCCGAAGAAGCCGGCGTTCAATTGGCCGTCAACGACATCAACGACGCGAATCTGGGCATCACCGTTGAGGTGACGTTCCGCGACTCGGGCGACACCACCACCGACACCGCGACTCCCGCCGTGACCGACCTGCTGTCGAAGGACGTCACGGCCATCGTCGGTGCGGCCTCCTCGGGTGTTTCCAAGACCGTGATCGATAAGATCACCGGCGCTGGAGTAGTTCAGTTCTCACCGGCCAACACGTCGCCGGACTTCACGACCTACGCCGACAACGGTCTGTACTGGCGAACCGCCCCCTCCGACCTGCTTCAGGGTGAGGTCCTCGGCAACCAGATCGCCGATGACGGCAACGCCACTCTCGGACTGATCGTGCTCAACGACGCGTACGGCACTGGCCTGGCCAAGGCCACTCGTGAGTCGTTTGAGGCTGCCGGCGGAGAAGTCGTCGCCGAGTCGCTGTTCAACGAGGGCGAATCCAACTTCGCCTCGCAGATCGCCGACGTCACTGCGGCAGCCCCCGACGCGATCGCGTTGATCACGTTCGACCAGTCCAAGATCATCGTGCCCGACCTGGTAGCCGGCGGTTTCCCGGGCGGTCAGCTCTACTTCGTTGACGGCAACCTGAAGGACTACAGTGCCGACTTCGCAACGGACCTCATCACCGGCGCTAAGGGAACACTTCCGGGGCTCGATGTGGGAACGCTGGGCGACTTCACCGATCGTCTGAAGGAGATCGACCCGTCGCTGACCGATTACAGCTACGCTGCTGAGTCGTACGACGCGGTGATCCTGATCGCCATGGCAGCCTATGCGGCCAACGACGTATCGGGTGAGTCCATCGCCAGCTACCTGCGTCAGGTCTCCGGTGGAACCGGCGACGGCGTGAAGGTCACCGACTTCGCCACGGCCGCGAAGGCATTGGCGAAGGGGGATCAGGTCGACTACGACGGTTTCTCCGGTCCGGTCACATTCGATGAGAACGGCGACCCCACCGAGGCGACCATCGGTCTGTACCAGTACCAGGCTGACAACACGTACGTTCGTATCAACTAGTCACCAGTGACAGAAGGGCCCCGGCCACGGCCGGGGCCCTTCTGTCGTTCCCGGACCAGACACGCAGAAGCGGCGCCCGAGAAAATTTCGGGCGCCGCCGGAAGCTGCCGCTTGCGTTCGGTTAGTCCTGTCCGAGGGTTCCGAGGTACAGGCCGATCACCTTGGGGTCGTTCAGCAGCTCACGCCCGGTTCCGGTGTAGGCGTCGCGGCCCTGGTCGAGTACGTAACCGCGGTCACAGATCTGCAGGCAGCGTCGCGCGTTCTGCTCGACCATGATGGTCGTGACGCCGGCCTTGTTGATCTCCTTCACCCGCAGAAAGGCTTCGTCCTGGCGTACCGGCGACAGTCCGGCACTCGGCTCGTCGAGCAGCAGCACATGCGGTCCCATCATGAGCGCGCGGCTCATGGCCACCATTTGGCGCTCGCCGCCCGAGAGCGATCCCGCGCGCTGGGACATCCGTTTGCGCAACTCGGGGAAAATCTCGGAGACGAACTCGAGACGCTCTATGAGCCCCTTGGGCTTCTGAAATATCCCCATTTCGAGGTTCTCCCGAATGGTCAGGGTGGGAAAAACGTTGTTGTTCTGCGGCACAAAACCCACACCCTGCGCGACGAGCTTGTTGGCCTTGAGATTGGTGATGTTCTTGCCGCGCAGCAGAATCTCACCCTCGCGCACCTTCACCTGGCCGAAGATCGACTTGAGCAGCGTTGACTTGCCGGCGCCGTTCGGGCCGATGATGCCGATGAGCTCGCCGTCGTAGGCCGTGAGCGAACAGGAATTCAGAATATTCACGCCGGTGACGTAGCCGGCCGTGACGTTCTTGACCTCGACAACGATGTCGCGCGTGGGGGCAGGGAGCGGTGCGGCCTGCGGGCTAGCGTTCGTCATCGAGCAACTCCTTCACAGCGGAAACATGTTCGGTCTCGGACTCGGAATCTTCGCCGATGTCCTCGTCGTGGTGCTGTCCCAGATAGGCGTCGATCACCGCCGGGTCCTTCATGACCTCGTGCGGGTCGCCCTCAGCCACCACCTTGCCCTCAGCCATCACGATCACCCAGTCGGCGATGTGACGCACCATGTGCATGTCATGCTCCACAAACAACACGGTCATGCCCTGAGACTTGAGATTCAGAATATGGTCGAGCAGCGACTGCGTGAGGGCCGGGTTGACACCGGCCATCGGCTCATCGAGCATCACCAGGGTCGGGTCGCTCATCAACGCACGGGCCATTTCCAGCAGCTTGCGCTGCCCGCCGGAGAGGCTCGCGGCGTAATCGTCCTTCTTGGCGTCGAGCTTGAACCGGGTGAGCAGATCGAGCGCCTTGACCCGGTTGTCCGCCTCCTGATTGCGCCACAGAAACGGGAGCAGCGCGCGGAACAGGTTCTCGCCGACCTGTTCCTTGGCGCCGAGCAGCATGTTGTCCATGACAGTGAGCAGGCCGAGAGCCTTGGTGAGCTGGAACGTGCGGATCTGCCCCATCCGGGCGACCTTGTACGCGGGAACGCCGCTCAGCGAACGCCCTTCGAACGTCCACTTGCCCGCGTCGGGCTTGTCAAAGCCGGTCAGGAGGTTGAACAGCGTCGTCTTGCCGGCGCCGTTGGGACCGATCAGCGCGGTAATGGCGCCGCGGGGAACCTCCACATGCTCGACGTCGACGGCGGTGAGACCGCCGAAGGTGCGCCGCACGTTGTCGACGACCAGGATCGGGTCGACTTTGCGGCAGCCCGGTACGGCGTCGCCGATGTGCAGGCCGGTCGTTTTGATCGGCTTCTGGGTGGGGACGGGCGGTTCCAGTGGAGCCGACGAATCGTGAGGGATAGCGCTAGCGGACAAAAGCCAACTCCTTTTTGTTTCCGAAGATGCCTTGCGGTCTGAAAATGACGATCAGCATGATCGCCACTCCCACCAGGATGAAACGCAGCTGGCCGCCCTGAACCGTTGTCATGAACGGCAACCAGCCCGCCTCCACTGCTCGCGCGACAAAACCCGAGAAGAAGGAGAGCAGTACCCAGAAGATCATCGACCCGATGATCGGGCCGAGCACGGTCGCGGCCCCGCCCAGCAAGAGGATGGCGTAGATGAAGAACGTCAGGGTCGTCTGGTAATTCGACGGAACGACGGCTCGAGGCAGGGCGAAGATCATCCCGGCTATCGTGCCGAAGACGCCACCCAGAATGAGCGACTGCATCTTGTAGGCGTAGACGTTCTTGCCGAGTGCGCGCACGGCGTCTTCGTCTTCCCGGATCCCCTTGATGACTCGGCCCCAGGGGCTGCGCATAATCTGCCAGACCAGCAGAGCCGCGAGGATCACGATTGACCAGGCCACGATGCGCAGCCAGGTGTCGTAGGCGTTGTTCTCAAACGGACCGAACCCGTACCGGCCCGGAGCCAGCGGGTTGAGCGCCGCGAACTCGTTCTTGTAGCCGCTCAAGCCGTTGGCTGAGCCGGTGACCGAGGCGAAGGTGTTGGTGGTGAACAGCAGCCGCACGATCTCCGCGGCCGCGATGGTGACGATGGCCAGATAGTCGGCGCGAAGTCGCAGGGTGGGAACACCCAAAATCAACGCGAAAACTATGGATGCGCCCACCCCCACGAGAAAGGCTCCCCAGACCGGAAACCCGAATGTCAGAATCGAGATCGCATAGCCGTAGGCTCCGAGAGCCATAAACCCGGCCTGGCCGAAGTTCAGCAGGCCGGTGTAACCGAAGTGCACGGCCAGCCCCAGAGCGGCGAGTGCATATGCGGCCGTGGTCGGGCTGATCAGCTCGACAGCTGCATTGCCAAAGATTGCTCCCCAGTCCATGTGAACCCCTAACCAATTCTCTCTTTGCGACCCAGAATGCCTTGAGGTCGAAACAACAGCACCAGGATCAAAATGACGAGGGCGCCGACTATCTTCATGTCGGACGGCAGCCACAGTGTTGACAGCTCAACGAACAGTCCGACGATGATGGACCCGACCAGGGCTCCGAAGGCCGTGCCCAGACCGCCGAGCGTGACTGCGGCGAAGACGAGGAGCAGCATTTGAAAGCCCATGTCCCAGCTGACGCCCGGGCGGAAGTATGCCCAGAGCACGCCACTGAGCCCGGCCAGGGCTGCGCCGACCACCCAAACGATTCGGATGACGTTGTCGACGTCGATGCCGCTCGCGGAGGCGAGGCTCGGGTTGTCGGAGACGGCGCGGGTTGCCTTGCCGATGCGGGTGCGCAGCAGAAAATAGGCCACCGCGAGCAGAACGACAATGCTGATGCCCATGCTGGCCAAGTCGATTGGGGACAGGGACACCGGCCCGAACTGCAGGTCTCTCATGCCCGCGCCGGGCAACTGGCTGGTGCTGCCGCCAAAGAAGTACTGGTAGAGGTAGCGCAGCGCCAGTGACAATCCGATGCTGACGATCATGAGGGGGATCACCGCAACGCCCTTGCGGCGGAGGGGCTTCCAAATGACCGCATCCAGGCCGAAGCCGAGCCCGCCGCTTAAAACGACGGCGATGAGAATGGCCAGCCAGATCGGCAGCCCGAGATTCACGGACAGCACGAGGGCCGCCAATGCGCCGAACGTGATCATCTCGGCGTGGGCGAAGTTACTGAGCCCGGTCGTGCCGAAGATCAGTGACACTCCGATCGCCGCGAGGGCGAGGAGCAGGCCGAAGTTCAGCCCGTTCACGAACCGGTTGACGAATTGGTCGAAGAAATTCACCGTGTTGCGGGTGCCTTCACCCAGAAAGAAATTAACCGACTTGCGGTTGGTCAGGCCGAATTCAGCTTCGATCACGTTGCCGCCCTTGGCGACGATGACGCCGTCCGGGAGGGTGTCTTCGTCGAGGGTCACCTTGTAGGTGCCCTTTTCGGGAACTCCGATGGCCCACTTGCCGTCGGCATCCGTCACGGTGTCGGCCCGATATCCATTGCCGTTGAGGGCGATGGCCACGCCATCGAGGGCATCGCCATTGAACTGCACATTTCCGGTGATGGTGTAGTCGTACTCGGTACCGACCTCGTCGGCGTTCGCGCTGCTCACCGAGAATGTGGCCATGGTGAGTGCTGTCAGAAGCGATAGCAACAGAATGGCGAGCATCCTGGGAACATATTTCCGAGCCGTAAGAATGGACTTCACGGGACCTCCAGGGTGGTGCCAACCGGTGAATGACCGGGCGGGCGCCCGACGACAACTTCCAACTTCGTTGTTGAGAGTACGTGCCGATTATGTCGTATTTGTGTCGAATCTCCGCACATGCTGATAATTCGTATGCGGAATGTGATGAGCCCAAACACGCTTAACATTGAAGGACCGGTAAATCCTCGTGTTGTGCCGGATAATTTTCTGTTGTTAGCTACAGGTAAGGGGTTTCATGGATCAGCCAGATCCGTTCGGTTTCACCGGGCTCACCTACGACGACGTGCTGCTCCTGCCGGGGCACACCGACGTCATTCCCAGTGAGGCGGTCACCAAATCCCGCTTGACCCGGCGAATCGACGTGTCGCTTCCGCTGTTGTCCAGCGCCATGGACACCGTTACCGAGACGCGCATGGCCATTGCCATGGCGCGCGAAGGTGGTCTGGGAATTCTGCACCGCAACCTGTCCATCGGTGATCAGGCCGAGCAGGTCGATCTGGTCAAGCGCAGTGAGTCCGGAATGATCACTAATCCGGTCACCACGTCGCCCGAGGCGACCGTGGCCGAAGTTGACGCCCTGTGCGGCCAGTTCCGGGTGAGCGGGCTGCCCGTCATCGACAGCGACGGCATCCTCGTGGGAATCATCACCAACCGCGATATGCGCTTCGTGCCCCACGCCAAGAAGGCGCTCACGCGCGTGCGTGACATCATGACGACCTCCCCGCTGATCACCGGCAAGGTCGGGATGGCCCCCGAAGACGCCCTCGCGATCTTCGCGAAGCACAAGATCGAAAAGCTGCCCCTGATCGACACCAACGGCAAGCTCACCGGCCTGATAACTGTCAAGGACTTCGACAAGAGCGAGGAATACCCTCTCGCGACCAAGGACGACGGCGGACGCCTGCGTGTCGGTGCGGCCATCGGTTTCTTCGGCGACGCCTGGCAGCGCGCGAGTGCCCTGCTCGAAGCCGGGGTCGACGTGCTTGTGGTGGATACCGCCAACGGTGACAGCGCCGGCGTGCTCGAGATCATCCGCCGGTTGAAGGCCGACAAAGCGTTCGCCGACGTCGACGTGATCGGCGGCAATGTGGCGACGCGCTCGGGTGCCCAGGCACTCGTCGACGCGGGCGCCGACGCAATCAAGGTGGGCGTGGGCCCCGGCTCGATCTGCACGACCCGCATCGTGGCCGGTGTAGGCGTTCCCCAGATCACCGCCGTGTACCAGGCCTCGCTCGCCGCGCGTGAATCCGGCATTCCGGTGATCGCCGACGGTGGGCTGCAGTATTCCGGTGACATCGCCAAGGCCCTCGTGGCCGGCGCCGACACCGTCATGCTCGGCTCCCTGCTGGCCGGCTGCACCGAAAGCCCCGGCGAGCTCGTCTTCGTCAACGGCAAGCAGTTCAAAACGTATCGCGGGATGGGTTCTCTCGCCGCACTGCAGACCCGCGGCTCGAAGACGTCCTACTCCAAGGACCGCTACTTCCAGAACGACGTGCCCAGTGACGACAAGCTGGTTCCCGAGGGCATCGAGGGGCAGGTCCCGTTCCGCGGACCGCTCGCCGCCGTGGCCTACCAGCTCATCGGCGGCCTGCGTCAGTCCATGTTCTATGTGGGCGCCCGGACCATCGCCGAGCTCAAGCAAAAAGGCAAGTTTGTGCGCGTCACGCCGGCGGGGCTCAAGGAGTCGCACCCGCACGACGTGCAGATCGTAGTCGAGGCCCCGAACTACCGCCGGTAGCACTCGGCGGATCGCTGACGGATCGCTGCCAGCGGATTCGGGGCGACCCGCGTTGGTGACGAGTCGCCCGCTCATCGCTCAAACAATGAGGTGTTTCGGGGCATTGCGTGTATTTCGACAGGCTCAACAACCGGCGTGCGCAACGCCCCGAAACACCTCACAGCACGTAACCCCGCCAAACGAGCCGTTCGGGCCCGCGGGCCCTGGTGCTACGGGACGGAGACGAAGGCGCTCACGGTCGACGTGTTGCCGCCGTAGTCGATCACAGTGAGTTCAATGTAGAGCGCAGTGCCCGGGTCGAGTCGTACGAAGTCGTACTGCAGGTATGGCAGATCCGCATAGAGACCCAAGTCGCTTGTAGCCAGCCACTCCTCGGTGCCGTCATCCAGAACGTTGAGCACCTCGGGCACGATGATGCCAGTCGGGTCTGCCGTCAGCTCGCCGTAGGTGCCGAGATCGGCGTTGTAGGAATAATACGTTTCAGACAGCACGTCCTGCGTCTGGGCATCGATCGTGATCATCAGCAGCACGTTCTGGTACGTCTCGCCATTGATATCGTCCGGTGCGTAGTAGGCCATCGGAACGTTGATGGTCGTCACCCCGGCATCCTCGTCGGTGTCCAACTGCAGGTACGCGTTCACCGTGTCTTCGTCGTCGCTGATCGTCATCGTGGTCAGGTCGAAATAGCCTTCAGCGCGGGCTGACCCATCGGTCGCGAAGGATGCTTCTTCCTGCCCCAGGAAGGTGATCGAATCATCCGTTTCGACGAGCCCGTAGCGAATGCTGGCCTCCGACAGGTTATCGGCGGATGCGAACGGCGCCGAGATATACAGGCCGTCGTCGGCAAAGGAAATTTCAGCTTGGGCGGCCGTGAATTGTGCCTGTTTCCCGGACGGTATATTCGCGCCGGCCGCGTAGTAGGACGCAAGAAAGTCGCTCCAGACTCCGGGCACATCGAGGTCGAGGTAGTCCGGTGAGAAATACGCCTGCTTGGACGGAAAATAGATGGACAATCCGGTGGCGCCGAGGGTGGTCGCGCCATCGACCTTGTCGAGGACGGCGTCGTTGATGGCGCGGACGAGGGCGTCGGCGGCGTCGGAAACGTCCACGGCTTCCGCGCCGATCTCACCGGCGAGAATGCCGAGGTCGGTCATGTGGGTGTCTTCGGAGGGGTCAGGACTGCGACCGAAGCCGAGCGTGCCGGCCAGGCTCGTGCCGACCATAGGGGCGACGGCTGCGCCGCGTTCGATCAGTGCTGTGCTGAACGAAGCGAGTGCGGCATCGACGGTCGGCATCAGCGTCAGATCCACGAGCGAAAGAGTGATCTCCGATTCGTCGCCCTCAACGGCGGCCTGCGACGCGAAACCGGCCAAGAGCGCGCTGCCGAGCGTTGCGCCGTCCACCGGGCGGCTGGCCGCCGCCAGGGCGGAGTAGTCCCAGCCGTGCCCGGGCTCGAGCTCTTGGGAGGCGAGCAGCAGGTTCGCGTGCGGGGCCAGTGCGCTGGCGACTTCATAGGTGGCCATGAGGCAGGCGTCGAATCCGAGCAGGTCGAGTCGGTCGAGGCCGGCCGCGTCGAGGCCGGCCGCGAGGGCCTCGGCAATTTCGGCGAGGCTGAGCGAATCGAAGTCGTTCGACTCGTCCCCGCCGACGCCGGGCCAGGACGCCCCGTGGTCGGAGATGATGAGGGCGTAGTTGTCGGCGGGATACTCCGTGATGCCGCGCGTGATGAAGTCGGCCAGGACGTCAGGGTCACCGGTGTTGACGTCGCCGAGGTCGTCCAGCTCTGACGCTGAGCCGTCCCCTATTTCAAGAAGCTTGCCGCCGGTCCAATCGTCCAGTCCCAGAACAGGGTCGGAGTCGTAGTCCTCGGCACGGTCGACGAGCGCGATGATGTTCAGATTTTCACTCGAACCGCTCTGGCCCATCTCGTCGAGGTCGACCATCATGTACGGCTCGAGATCCGTATCGGCGATCGAGTAGGTGAGTACGGTCCAGCTGCCGGCACCCGCGGACGCGGAGTCGGCACCCGCTTCGACGCTGCACCCGCCTGCACCGAGCAGAATCACTGCGAACGCGAGGGTTGCGGCCAGGCCGCGAGCCCGGAAGCGTACGACGCCGAAACGCGTCACAGTCCGATGAAGGGGATGCCGGCGGTGAGAATGCCGGCGACGGCGAAGATGACCGTGGCGGTACTCATCAGTACAACCTGTACCCGCCTCTCGCGCACCACGGCAGCAACACCGAGCAGAAACAGGGAAAGGGCCAGAAGCACGGTGTTCAGGGTCAGGCGATCGCTGAGGCTGTTCGACACGTCGCCCTGGGCGACCATGCTGTCGGCTTCGGCCTTCTTGTCGGACCAGCCGGAGAAAAGAAAGTCTTGGTAATCCTCGTTGTCCTGCGGATTGTGGTAATACTCGGCGTCGGAGAGGTCCTCGGCTTCGCCCCAGGCGATGGCAGCACCGAATTCCTCCGAGACCGACATGAACGTGAGTTCGTCGATCTTGGCGCTCGCGTCGAGCGCGAGGGTCTCGTCGGTGCTGTTCGATTCGATCGCCAGTTCGCTCAGCCGGTTGAGCACCTGCGTGTCCTGGATGAACTGCTGATTGCCCTCAAGGTAGAGCGATTCCGCTTCGGTGGCGAGGTTGGAACCCTTGGTATACCGTCCGGCCATCTGGCTGTCGTAAAGCGCCGCCTGGAACGACGCGTAGGCGGTGACGATGGAGACCAGTCCCAGCAGGAGCGCTATCACGAGCTCCAGGTTGTTGAAAATGAGTTTGAGCCGGGGCTTGTTTCCCGTGGCTCCGGTGATGTCAGACATAGTGTTCCCCTGTGTGATTCCGATATTCAGTCGAAGTCTAAGGTCGGACTCCTCGCCCGAAATCCCTATTCGAACCCCAATTCTGGGGACGGAGGTGACGGCTGGAATGCGGTATCGCCCGCGTATGACTGCGCCGCGTGCCGGGGTGGGGGCGCGAATTCGGAGGCCGGGCGCATTTTACCCACGCGCCACCGAGCGAGCGCGGCGTATGGATATGATTTGGCCGGGGTGAACCGCGTCGGGTGCGCCCACGTATCTCGCCAACAAGGAGCATGACAATGACCGAAATCTCCACACCTGTTCTGGGCACCACGCCGACCGGCGAAAACCCGGGCAAGACCCTCGGCATCGTTGGGCTCATCCTGGCCTTCCCGCTGCAGCTGATCGGCCTCATCGTGAGCATCGTCGCGTTGCGCAAGTCCAAGAAGGCCGGTTTCAAGAACCTGGCTGCTGTTTGGGGCATCGTGGTTGGGGCCATCGGTACGGTGACCGTCTTGATCGTCGTTGTTTCCGCGGCCGTTGCCCTCGGCGCAACGGCGGCGTTCTGCGCCGACAGCGGCCCGGGCGTCTTCGACAACAACGGCGTCACGATCACCTGCGGCGAGTAACAAGTCGGCCGGAGCTGTCGCCTGCGCTGTGAAGCGCGGGCGACAGCGCACGTTGGTCTTCCTTGGGCGGCGCCGGGCCGGTCGGCGGCTCCGTCTAAACTGGAGTCATGGAAATCGAGATCGGCCATTCCAAGCGCGCTCGCCGCGTATACGCTTTCGACGACATCGCGGTGGTGCCCAGTCGGCGCACCCGCGACCCGGAGGATCTCTCGGTCGGCTGGAGCATCGACGCCTATCAGTTCGCCATTCCGGTTCTCGCCGCACCGATGGACTCCGTCGTCTCGCCCACCACGGCCATCATGATGGGCCAACTCGGCGGAGTCGGAGTACTCGACCTGGAGGGTCTGTGGACCCGGCACGAGAACCCCGAGCCATTGCTCGCCGAGATTCGCAACCTGCCCGCCGACAAGGCGACAGCACGCATGCAGGAAATGTATGCCGCCCCGATCCAGCCCGCGCTCGTCACCGCCCGCCTCGCCGAAATTCGTGCCGGCGGCGTCACCGTGGCTGGGGCGCTCTCGCCCCAGCGCACCCAGGAGCTCTACGAAACCGTCGTCGCCGCCGGTGTCGATCTGTTCGTGATTCGCGGCACGACAGTGTCGGCCGAGCACGTCTCGCAGAATCAGGAACCCCTCAACCTCAAGAAATTCATCTACGAACTCGACGTACCGGTCATCGTCGGTGGCGCGGCCACCTATACGGCAGCGCTGCACCTCATGCGCACCGGTGCCGCCGGAGTTCTGGTCGGTTTCGGCGGAGGAGCCGCATCGACCACGCGTGCGACCCTCGGCATCCACGCCCCCATGGCGACCGCCGTAGCGGATGTCGCCGGTGCGCGTCGTGACTACATGGACGAATCCGGCGGTCGGTACGTGCACGTGATCGCCGACGGCGGACTCGGCACCTCGGGCGACATCGTCAAGGCCATCGCCTGCGGCGCCGACGCGGTCATGCTCGGAACTGCGCTGGCCCGGGCCACGGATGCCCCCGGTGGCGGATTCCACTGGGGTGCCGAAGCGCACCACCCGCAGTTGCCGCGGGGCAACCGGGTGGAGGTCGGCACGGTCGCACCGCTCGAAGAGATCCTCTACGGACCGGCCCCGGTCGCCGATGGCACCGCCAACCTCATTGGAGCCCTGCGCCGTTCGATGGCGACGACTGGCTACTCTGATCTCAAGGAATTTCAACGGGTTGAAGTGGTTGTCGCGCCGTACCGAGTGAACTAGCGTCAGAGAAAGTAGTTTCTGCAGTACCACGCGACAATGTTGTCGCAGCTTGCCCTGACCTCTCGTCTGAACAGGAGTAGCAATGGCCTCCCACAATTCGGTTACCCGGTCCACAAAATTGGGCCCTGAGGAGCGGGTCGCCGCTCTCGCCAAGCTCAAAGACAAAGAACTCGACATACTCGTCGTCGGCGGCGGAATCGTCGGAGCTGGATCCGCCCTCGATGCCGTAACGCGCGGCTTGAGCGTGGGCATTCTGGAAGCACGGGACTGGGCGTCGGGCACGTCGAGCCGGTCGTCCAAGCTCGTGCACGGCGGCATCCGCTATTTGGAGCAGCTCGATTTTCGTCTGGTACGGGAAGCGCTCACCGAGCGGGGGCTGCTGTTGCAGCGCATCGCGCCGCACCTCGTGAAGCCGGTGCGGTTTCTCTACCCGCTGAAGAAGCGTTTCACCGAGCGGTTCTATGTGGGCGCCGGCATGCTGCTCTATGACATTTTCTCGTACACCGGTGGGCGCCCGCCCGGGGTGCCGCACCACCGCCACCTGTCGAAGAGCCAGGTGCAGAAGCTCATGCCCAGTCTCGCCAACGACGCCCTGGTCGGCGGTATCACCTACTACGACGGCCAGGTTGACGACGCCCGCTACGTGGCATCGCTCGTGCGCACCGCCTCGTTTTACGGCGCGCACGCCGCCAACCGCGTGCGGGTAGAGGGATTCATCAAGGTGGGGGAGCGCGTCGTGGGCGTGCACGCCCACGACCTGCAGACCGGAGAACGGTTCGACGTGCGGGCCAAGCAGGTCGTGAATGCGACTGGAGTCTGGACCGACGACACCCAGCGCATGGTCGGCGAGCGTGGCACGTTCAAGGTACGCGCATCCAAGGGCGTGCACCTCGTGGTGCCGCGCGATCGGTTCCAATCCGCGATGGGTCTGCTGCTGCGCACCGAGAAGAGCGTTTTGTTCGTGATCCCGTGGGGCCGGCACTGGCTCATCGGCACGACCGACACCGACTGGTACCTCGACAAGGCGCACCCGGCGGCCACGGCGGCCGACATCGATTACATCCTCGAGCACATCAACTCCGTGCTGAGCGTTCCGCTCACCCGAGAAGACGTGGAAGGTGTCTACGCCGGGCTGCGCCCGCTGCTGGCCGGCGAGAGCGACCAAACCTCGAAGCTGTCCCGCGAGCACCTGGTCGGACACTCGGTGCCGGGCCTCGTCGTGATCGCCGGCGGCAAATGGACGACCTACCGCATCATGGCCAAGGACGCGGTGGATGCCGCGGCGTCAGCCCTCGACGGCCGCATTCCCGCGTCGGCGACCCAGGACATCCCCTTGTTGGGTGCGGAGGGATACCAGGCCGCGTGGAACAAGCGCGGCAAGATCGCCCGCGCGTTCGGGCTGCACACCGTGCGGGTGGAACACCTGCTCAACCGTTACGGCACCCTCACCGATGAATTGCTCGACTTGATCAGGGCAAACCCGAGCCTCGCCGAACCGTTGCCCGGTGCCGACGACTACATCGGTGCTGAGGTTGTCTACGCGGCGTCGCACGAGGGCGCGCTGCACCTCGAAGATGTGCTTGCCCGCCGCACCCGCATCTCCATTGAGGCGTGGGACCGGGGGGTCTCGGCCGCGCCGGTCGCCGCCGCGCTCATGGCCGGGGTGCTCGGCTGGGATCAGGAACGTATCGAACGCGAGGTCGGCTTCTACCTGACTCGGGTCGCTGCCGAGCGGGCATCGCAGGAG
>Ga0314774_1001586_pt1 | contig 14187 bp, 11 predicted proteins | sample MetaGCBIA2018_FD_204515 | JGI IMG/M metagenome (GOLD analysis project Ga0314774, IMG submission 204515) | Cryopeg brine microbial communities from Beaufort Sea near Barrow, Alaska, United States - CBIA 2018 | ecosystem: Environmental > Aquatic > Marine > Coastal | place: USA: Alaska | collected... | reverse complement strand
CGAACTCGCCGGTACCGTCGGGGCAGCGGCCGTAGGTGACGGCGGCGTGGCTGGTCCAGGTGTACTCATCGAGCACGGTGGTGCCGTCGGTGTCGAGCAGGATCGCGGAGTCGCCGCTTCCCATGCCAAACGTGAACTGGGTGTCGTCGACCACGAGGTAGTCGCCGGCGTTGATGGTGGTGTCCGCGGGGATCGAGTATTGCTCGTCGCCTCCGTTGTCAACCAGTTGGAGGCCGGACGCGTCCACGACGGCGGTGCCGGTGTTCTTGAGTTCGATCCAGTCGGTCGCGTCGCCTGAGGACTCCACCTCGTTGATGACGATGTCGGCAACTGAACCCACCGCTGGCTCCGTGGGGGTTTCGGCTGCTTGTGCGGCGGGCGCCACGAGGGCGACTCCCATGCCTGCGACCACTAGCGTGGCCATCCATTTCGTTTGGGTCTGACCGATGCTCATGTGTCCACTCCCGTGTTGAGTTCGCCCGCGGTCGGGCAACGCTCCTGAACGTAGTGATGCGAGGCAAACGGCTAGTAAACGGGGGGTGAGCAGGGAGTGAAATTTCGTAAGTTGGGCGCGATCTTATCGAAACCTCGGAGGGGAACTTCGTCCGCCGTCCGCTGGTAGGAAGTACATGGTGGGGCGCTGAAACTGGAGTCGTCGGCTGCGGCGGTTGGCAACGTACCGGTACCGGGAATCAAGACTTGCTCGACTGGCCCGTTCCGGACGGAAGAACACGGTCGGGGTCTTTAGCCCTGACGCCAGGGGAGACCCGCTGCGCGCCAGCCTTGCCAGCCGCGGTGACCCGCTTCGTTGGTCGCACCCTCAAAGCCTTCAAGAATGTTGTACGACGGCCCGATGCCCGCATCGGTCGCGGCGACGGCGGCGCCAATCGAGCGCTGGCCCGAGCGGCACAGGAAGATGACCGGCGCGTCGGTTCCTGGCTCGATGCCGTGCTCTTTGAGTTGCGTGACAAACTGGTAGTTGCGCTCGCCCTCGGGGTAATTGACCCATTCGATGAACAGCGTCTCGTTGCCGGTGTCGGCGGTATCGGGAATTCCCACGAAGCGCCATTCTGCGTCCGTGCGCACGTCTACGAGGCGCGCCTCGGGGTTGCTGGTAAGAATGTCCCACGCCTCCTGTGGCGTGATGTCTCCGGCGTAATTGCTCACTTTGCGTCCTTATCTGCGGCCGATGCTGGGGCGGGTTCGAGTTCGCTGCCAGCCGGGTGTGTCGTCGAGTTTGCTTCGCGGCCCAGTCTAGGGGGACGGGGGGTGACGACTAGTAGCTACACACGTGACAGGTCATCCACGGGCGTGCGGTGCGAAGTAGTCACTGCGACGATGCCGGCCCCGATGGCGACCACCACCAGTGAGATAGCGACCACGACGAGATTGGGCGTGATGGTGCTCGGGATAGCCGCGAGCGGCCAGTTGTAGCCGGCGCCCAGCGCGCCCGTTTGGTGCGACCGTAGGCTGAGGATTATTCCGCCAGCAAGGCCGAGAATCCAACCCAGCGCCACACCCGTCGCAAGCGGTAGGCCGAAGTGTGCCGCCCGAGCCCTGCGAGCATCGGCGACGGTCATGCCGAGCGCGCCGCGCGTCGCATCGTCGGAGAGCGAGGCGCGCGAGCCCGATGCGAAAATCGCAAGGGCTATGAGGACGGCAACGATGGCCGCGAGCGAGTACGCGACTCCGACCGTTGTGCCCGAAAAGCCGTAGCTGGAGGCGAGCCAGCCGAACTCCCCGCTGATGTTCCACATGGTCTGGACGAGCCAGTTGTCCATGTAGGTGAAGGTGGCGCTTGCCACCCCTCCGAAGGCGGCGATGGTGATCACCAGGGCGGGGATGGCCGACTGGCGCGGTCGCGCCACGATCGAGTCGCCGGCGGCGATGGCCCACGGTCGCGCGGAACGCCCGAGCATGCGACCCAGCCGAGGCATGGCCTCGCGCAAGAGTTCCTGAGTCAGAACAAATGTCAGGATGACGAACGCGATGAGGGCGAAAATATTCAGGGCAGCGAGCACCTGATCCGCGTCGCTACGAGCTCCCGAGAACCACACCAGCACCACGCTGATTCCCCAGATGATCGCGACGCCGCGCACAGACACGCGGCGAGAAACCTCGGCCTCCATGATTGGGCTCACGGGTTTGAGCGCGGCCACCGGAGAGACTCGGGCGGCCCAGAAAGCTGGAACCGCGCCCACGATGGCGGCGATCACCAGGCCGAGCAACAGCACGGTGCCCAGGACCCACCACACGACGACTGGCGCGCTGGGCAGGAATGCGTCTGGTACCGAATTGCGGATGAGCGCCAGGTCGGCAACTACGGCGAGCCACCCGAGCACGATGCCGAGCACTGATGCCGCGAGGCCGACGACAAGTGTCTCGGCGATGGTTGCTGCCGCGATGGTGCTGCGCCGGGCCCCCATGGCCCTCGCGGTCGCAGCCCACGTGGTGCGGGCCTGGGCCTGCGAACGTCCTACAGCGAAGGACATGGCGATCAGGCCAATGAACAGCGCCACCGCGATCGCGACACTGACACCTGAGCTGTCGGAGCGTCCCGCTGACGAGCCGAAGTACCCATCAATCATGGAGAAAGCCGTGAGGGGAGTGCTTGCCTGATTCCACGACACGTTGGTTTCCACGTACGCCGGCTGCTCGAGTCCGATGTCCGCTGGGGCGGGGTTCTCTGGTGCGCCGGCGATTGCTAGCTTGACGGAATCCTCCCACGCCACGTATGCCTCGGGAATGCCGATGTCGTAGTTACGACCGAAGGCGGAGCCGCGCGTGATCCCGGAGACCACCAGCTCTTCCGCTGTTTGCCTACTCGAAGGAACACCCTCACTGTCTAAGGACTGCGTGAATGTCGGAACCACCCCGCCGATTTCCACGTCGAGCACGCTTGCTAGCTGGCCGCTGATAGCAACTTCACCAGGCGTTGGTGCCGTGCCCGACACGAGCGCCGCCTCCCAGTCGTAGTCGCCCGTCACAGACACTAGCCGCGTGAAAAAGGAGTCATCGAACGAGCCGTCAGCAAGAGTGGGTCCGGTCAGATTCAAGGCGGTGTAGCGTCGCGCCTGGAGGTCGGAGCCCGAGGCGAGTGCGTCGGCAATCTGCGTGTCAACCTGTTCGATGGGGGCACTGTCAGCAGATTCGCTGTATAAGTCCTGATCCGGTCCGATTGCCGAGGACACGAAACCCTGGAAATCTTTATCAGCCCCGGCGATGCGTTGCGCGTGTAGGTCGTTGCTGATCTGTGTGGTGGTGGTGATCGCGGCATAGGACGCGAGCGCGATCGCGACCGTCAGCAGCGCCGCGGTCCAGGCCACGAATCGCCTCTGCGAGCGCAGCTGCTCGCGGGTCAGTTGCCAGATCATCTGAGGGCTCCTTCGGTGGCGGGGCGGAGCGCCTCTACGGGAGTGAGGGTGCGCAGAGACCGTGACGCGATCCAGGACACGAGCGCGAATACGACGACTGTGGCTCCCAAGATTCCGAGCAAGCTGGCCCAGTTGACTGACAACAACGCACCCACGACGAGATTGTTGAGCTGCGTGCCGTACAACCCGGCTATGGCCCCGCTCGCGCCGCTGATGGCCACGTGAGTGAGCGCTCCACCCAGGAGCCCGGACGCCAGCGAGATGGCGGCGGTGACAGTGGCCTCGACAACAACAGCGACCCGTAGCTTCCGTACCGATGCCCCGAGAGCCGCCATGGTCGCGTCGTCGCGACGGCGGCGACCCACTGAAGCGGTGGCTACTGCGGCGATCGGGATCAAAATGACTGCTGCCATGATCCCCCAGAGCAGCACGTTTTGCACGCGCACGCTGGTGTCGATCGCTTGGCCTTCGCTGCTGCCGCCGGACGCCAATGACGATCCCCCGCTGCTATTGGCGTCCGCCCAGTCGCTGCGATCTCCCTGCTCGATAGCCCACCGGAAGTCGTCAGACGTGGCCCGAATCATCGAGTCGTAGGTCTCGTCAGGTGTCCAGCCCGGCGCGGGATACGCGTAGAAGTAGGTAGAGTCGAGCGGGCCTAGCTGCGCCTCTGCCCACATTCGGTTCGCGATCGGACGCGGAAACGATGCGGGCAGGTCGCCGATCCCCGTGACCTCGATGCCGAGTGTGTCGAAGTCGTCGATCGACACGGTGCCGAAGATAGGTGGCATGAGCACCAGAGACGGGTCCGCGCGTAACCGGGCCGCGAGCTCGTCGTCCACGCCGTCCAGATCCGTAGGGTCGACGTAGGTGAGACCAGGCATCGGACTCTCAGTGTCGATCAAGGACGATGCTGCAGGGACGATGGCGCCCACGCCGTCCTCTGTGGATAACGAGTCGCGTGCGAGCACGCAATCATCAGCACACCGCGAAATTCTCTCGCCCGTGCCCGTGCCCGTGTCCAACCCCGCCGCGACGGGCGTGTAAGCGTTAGCGGCCGCGCTAGCGCTAGATCCCGACGTCGAGGCGAGGCCGAACAGGAACGCGAGCCCGGCTAGGACGACAATGACGCGCGATGACGCCAGCCAGCGCGTACTTGCCCTCGCATGGAGAACGGCACCGACCTTGCGCGCTCCTAACGCGCTAGACCAGGAACCGACGCGGTTGACGACCCGCGGGACCACGTCACGGGCGAGCGGCATCAGCACGCCCCACGCGAGCGCTGCGACAGCAATACCCATCATCCACGCGGCGGTCATGGCAATGTCGATGACGAATTGTGGTGCTGCGTCGGTGCCGCCCTGGAACGCCATATTGGTCCCGGTCAGGATGCCCGCGGCGCCCGCCGCCACGGCACCGAGGATCAGGGAGCGTCGGGCAAGAGAAACGCGCCGTTCGCGCGGCTCGGCCGACTCGGGCCGGAGCTGTTCCACGGGGGAGCGGCGCGTGAGTAGGGCGGCGATCAAGTGGGCGATGACCACGCACGCGGCGGCGACCGCGGCGATCGCGAGGCGCGTAAGCCACAGGCCGGCGTCTTGCGAAAGTGGGTACACACCAGTGCTCGCGAGCATCGCGAGGTGCGCGACGCCGGTCAGCACGTAGGCGCCGCCGACCCATACTGCCGCATCCGTGAAGCCACGCATTGCCGCGTTGCTTACCGCCTTAGATCGGGTCTCGCCGAGCGCGGCACGCACCGCGGCGTCGTCGGGACTTGCCGCATCGCCAAGACGCAACACTGCGACCAAGATCGCCGTCAGAGTTGTGCCCGGCACCAATACGTAAAACCCGATCGCCATGAGCGCAAACCACACGCCTCCGAAGAACATGCCGCCCGAAGAAGACGTGCACTCGGGCGGCTGGCACTCGAACGAGCCCCACGGCAGGCTCAGGCACATCAGCCCGAAGGCGACGATGGCAGCCAACAGAGCGGCGAGCCGCCTCATCGCTGCACCCCCGACAGTGCGTCCAGGCCCGCGAGCACCGAGTCCGGCGTCGGGTCGGTGATGTGCCCGTCCACGCGCCCGTTCGCGAACAGCAACACCTGGCCGGCGTACGATGCCGCGGTGGGGTCGTGCGTGACCATCACCACCGATTGGCCCAGCTCGCGACAGCTCTGGCGCAGGTGCGATAGGATCTCCGCGCTCGCGTGCGTGTCCAAGTTGCCCGTGGGCTCGTCCGCGAGCACCACCTGCGGGCGGGTGACGAGCGCGCGCGCAATCGCGACGCGCTGCTGCTGGCCGCCCGACATCTCATAGGGCTTGCGGTCCAGTTCGCGGCCGATGCCGAGCATGCCCACCAGCGAGTCGAGCCACTCCTCGTCGCGGGGGATTCCGTTCAGCCGCAGCGGCAACAGGATGTTGTCGCGCGCGCTCATCGTCTGCAACAGGTTGAAGCCCTGGAAAACGAAGCCAACGATCTTGCCCCGCACCTTGGCGAGCTCCTTGTCCTTCAGCGCGGTGATCTCGTCGCGCCCCACCCACACGTCGCCGCTGTCGGGACGGTCCAGACCGGCAAGCAGGTGCACCAGCGTGGTCTTGCCGGAGCCGGACGGACCCATCACGGCGGTCATGACGCCGGCGGGAATGTCGAGGTCCACGTGATCCACGGCGGTCACGGCGGCATCGCCCTTGCCGTAAGCCTTGGTGAGCCCGCGCGCCGTGAGCGCGTTGCCGGTGGTGTCGTCCATACCGCTGACGCTACCGACTATGCCGAGCCAACCGCATCGGCCCACGGTGTGGAGTTTGGCTCATACCCCGGTATCCTGGCTGGTGCTTGACTACTACTGCACTAAGCGCGCGGGTCCATCACACGGCCCACAAACAGCGCGGCCCCGGTGTCGGTGTCGCGAACGACGTAGAGGAACGGCCTATCCGCGTGCACTACGAGGTCAGGTTGGAGCGGCATGCTGGTGGTGTCCGCACCGATGGCGGTAGCCGCGGCGGCCTCCGTTCCCTCCTCATCCACGACCACCTTTGTCGCGTGGACGGCGCTATCGATGACAAGATTGGGCCCAATCCCGTCGAGTCCCTCGACCCCGAATAGCCCGGTAATGCCCATCCTGGACTCGAGGACCTCACGCAGATCGATGTCGGTGGTCGCGTCGAACCGAGGGAGGGTCACGTCGGCTGTGCCCTCGACCGCGTTGCCGTCAAGGTCGTCCATGAAGCCTTCGCTGAGCCGCGACTGGACCCCGCCAAATTCGCCCTCTGATGGCACGATCAGTACCATCTCTAAGCGGGGGTTGGCGTAGCCGATGGTGACCGCAGAGTAGTCCTCCGCGATGGTGGTGCGTTCCCCGTTGAGCCAGCGTCCCATGGTGGGCACCTCGATCGCTGAGCCGTCGGCGAGCGTGAACTCAGTGTCCTCGGTGTTGTCATCGTCGAACTGGTCAGCCCAGGGAGCCTTGAAGTACAGGGTGTTGACCAGCATGAGCCGCGAGGCCTCGCTGAACGTGGTGGGCTCGATCACCTTGGGAATCAGCCCGTTGGTCGCGTCCTCGACCCACGAGTTCACAGTGGTGGCGGCTTCGTCGGGTTTGGTCGCCATCGGAATGGCCTGCGCCCCTGCACCGAACCAGCGCCCCAAATTCTCTTGGTAGGAGTCCTTGGCGGCGAAGTCGGTGTCAGTAAAAAGTCGGTTTGCAACGGTCACGACGGACGGTTCGGTGTCCTCGTCCCAGACGTCTTCCGCCTTGTCGTGTTGGTCGCCCGCTTCCTCCATGAGCGTCACGCCCTGCTGAAGCGCGTTGAACGCCTCGAGCCGCGCCTCTCCAGACACCGGATAACGGAAGAGGTCGGTTAGCGTATCGTCAATCGGCGCCGACGCACCGGCGTCGATCATCCCGAAGGCAAGGCCGATCGACAACGGCGATATTGCCGTGTTCTCGCCCGGTTCCGCAGCGGCACGGAAGATGTCGTACCCCGCGTCATTGAGTCCCGCCGCGAGCGCAGGGACGTCGGGGGATGCGGGTGAGGGGCGGTCGATCGAAATTTCTGAAGTCGTCATGCACCCAGCCAACAGCAGGACACTGACACCAGCACTGACCACTGAATATCGTATTGCTGCCTCCCGCATCGTCGTCTCCTCATTGGCTCCTAAATAAAGAGACGAACCACACCACCGAATCGTTGGGTCCAAACGTCTCCGCCTAACCGTGCGGCTTCACAAGCCCCGTCTCGTACGCGATGACCACCGCCTGCGCGCGGTCGCGCGCGCCCAACTTGGCCAGCACCTTGCCTACGTGCGACTTCACCGTAGGCTCCGCGAGGTACAGCTCCTTGCAGACCTCCTGGTTGGACAGCCCCCGGGCCATCAGCAGCAGCACCTCGCGCTCGCGGTCTGTGAGGCACTCGAGCCCCGCACCGTCCGTGGGGTCCGGCAACGAGCCCGCCAGCCGGTTGAGCAACCGGCGTGTGGACGAGGGCGCGATCACCGCGTCTCCCGCGTGCACCGTGCGGATGGCAGCAAGAAGTTCCTCGGGCGGGGCGTCCTTCAGCAGGAACCCACTCGCGCCCGCCTTGATGGCCGCCACCACGTACTCGTCGAGGTCAAAGGTGGTGAGGATGATGACGCGCGCGTCGGACCCGGAGGTGACCTGCGCGCAAGTGGCGATCCCGTCTTGGCCGGGCATCCGCACGTCCATGAGCACCACGTCGGCCGGCGATTCCGCCAGCGCCGCCAAGGCCTCGGCGCCATCTCCCGCCTCGGCCACGACCTCCATGTCAGCTTGGCTGTCAACCACCATGCGGAAGCCCGCGCGGATCAGTTGCTGGTCATCGACTATCGCAACGCGAATGGTCACTGGTCCTCCTTTTCGGCGGCCGATGCTCGATCGCCCGATGCTTGGGGTGTCGCCTCTTGTTCGCTCGGCTCGGGCGGGAAGCCAGTGGCTTCGGTGGTGGACCCGGCCCCGGCATCGGCGCCAGTTCTGAACGTAGCGCGGAACGGCAACCGTGCGCGCACTAGGTACCCGCCGCCCGCCTTTGAACCGACGTCGAGCGTGCCGTTGAAGACTGCGGTGCGCTCGCGCATGCCAGCCAGCCCCGTGCCCTTGCCGTCCCTGAGAGCCGCCGCGCCCCGGCCGTCGTCGCTCACCGTGGCCGTTACGGCATCGGCTTCCCATTGGAGCTGGACGAACGCGGTGACGGAGGGCCCGGCGTGCTTGAGCACATTGGTGAGGGCCTCCTGGACGATGCGGTAGACAGCCAGTCCGGCGCCAATCGGCATGGTGCGGGGGGTGCCGGTAGTGACGAATGAGACGGACAGACCGCCGTCTCGCATGGACGCGACCAGGGTGGGGATGTCCGCAAGACTGGGCTGCGGTCCCAATGCCGCGTCGGAGTCGCTGTCGCGCAGCACCCCCAGGAGGGAGCGCATCTCGCTCAGCGCGGAGCGGCCCACCTCCGCGATGGTCGCGAGTGCGTGCGTGGCCAGCGTTGGGTTCTGTGCTCCCGCGAACCGGCCGCCATCCGCCTGCGCGACCACCACCGACAGCGTATGCGCGACCACATCGTGCATCTCGCGGGCGATGCGGGCGCGTTCGTCCGAGGCTGCCAGAGCGCGCTCGGCCTCGGTGTCGCGGTCGAGTTGGTTCTCCAGTTTTTCGATGCGTTGGCCCGATGCGCGTAGGCGCAACGCGAGAAGGGCGGCCGCGATTGCCGCCATCCCCGCTATTGCCCACGCCAGCAACTCCATGAGGTCACTGTAGGGCGGGGGGGGCGCCGCGGTGCGCTCGCGACGGTCTCTGTCACGCTCGCCACTTCGAAAAGTTCATACTGGGGTATTAACCTGCCGACTCTGTCTGAAGCGGGACACTGTGTTGAGGGCGACGCTGTGTTGAGGGCGACGCTGTAAATAAGGTGGACCAACGCTTATGGTTGGTGTGAGACAAGCGAGGTGGGGCACAGTATGGAATCTCAGTCGGCACACGAGCGGCGCGCTGGCGCTCTCGAAGACCTGGTGCACGGGCTTGGCCAGCACGCCGACGAGTTCACCCCCGCGCAGCGTGGCGGTGAGTCTGGACAGGTAGGGCTCCCCGGCCGACACCCCGGGGAACACATGCCCGCAAATGTGGCGCCCGCGAGTACGGCCTCGACCGTGATCCTCGACTGCGGTACCTCGCGCAGGTCCGGCTACTCACACGTCCTGTGGATTTCTCCCAGCGCTGACACGATCCTTGGGTCTCACGGTCGTGACCGTCTTGGCGAAGCCATTGGGCACATGCCCGGTGTAAGCGCCTGCGAATGGGACGGCCCGGAGCTGTTGCACTTACGCGCCTCCGGTGCTGACTGGAGCCACCTGCTGGAGAGCGCGCGAGCTGCTGTCGACGAGTTGACTGCAGGCTAAGTCCCGCATCTGTACAACCCTGCGTGTGCGCGCGCCCGGTAGTCTTGCCGCAGACCCCTGTATTGAAGAGAACCCGTTTTGAATTGAACACCTTTCGCCCGCACTCACGAGGAAAACCATGAGCTCCGAAGCGCCCACATTGCCTCCCGCCCATTTGGATACGGTGGACAACGCAGCCGCAAATCCCGACCAGGAGATGCCCTTCGCGGCCCTTGGCTTGAAGCCCGACGAGTACGACTCGATCGTGAAGCTGTTGGGCCGGCGCCCCACCGCCGCAGAGCTCGCCATGTACTCCGTGATGTGGTCGGAGCACTGCTCCTACAAGTCTTCCAAGAATCATCTCCGCCAGTTCGGGGAGAAGACCACCGAGGAGATGAAGAAGTCCCTCATGGTGGGCATTGGCGAAAACGCGGGTGTCGTCGACATCGGCGACAACTGGGCCGTGACGTTCAAGGTCGAGAGCCACAACCACCCCAGCTACGTCGAGCCCCACCAGGGCGCGGCGACAGGAGTGGGTGGAATCGTGCGGGACATCTTGGCGATGGGCGCGCGTCCCGTGGCCATCATGGATGAGCTTCGTTTTGGCCACATCGACCACCCTGACACCCCGCGCGTCGTCCACGGCGTGGTGAGCGGCGTGAGCAGCTACGGCAACTCGCTGGGCTTGCCCAACATCGGCGGCGGGGTTGTGTTCGACTCCTGCTACCAGGGCAACCCGCTGGTAAACGCGTTGTGTGTGGGCGTCATGAAGCACGAGGACATTCACCTTGCCTCCGCCGACGGCGTGGGTAACAAGGTGGTGCTTTTTGGCGCACGCACCGGCGGCGACGGCATCGGCGGGGCCTCGATCCTCGCATCGGAAACCTTCGAGGACGGCGTGCCTACCAAGCGTCCGTCCGTCCAGGTGGGCGACCCGTTCATGGAGAAGGTGCTCATCGAGTGCTGCCTCGAGCTCTTCGCCGCGGATGTGGTGCAGGGCATCCAGGACCTGGGCGCGGCGGGCATCTCTTGCGCGACGTCTGAGCTCGCGTCCAACGGCTCGGGCGGCATGCACGTGTGGCTCGACGATGTGCTGCTGCGCGACCCCACGTTGAATGCGGGCGAGATCCTCATGTCCGAGTCGCAGGAGCGCATGATGGCGGTAGTCACGCCTGAGAAACTCGACGCGTTCATGGCCATCGCAGCCAAGTGGGACATCGAGTCTTCCGTGGTGGGCGAGGTCAACGACTCCGGCCGGCTCACCATCGACCACCACGGCGAGCGCATCGTCGACGTTGACCCGCGCACCGTCGCCCACGACGGCCCGATCTATGACCGCCCCTTCGCGCGCCCCGCGTGGATGGACGGATTGCAGGCGGACGATGCTTCCTCGCTTACGCTGCCGGCTACCGGTTCCGAGTTGCGCGCCGCGGTGCTGGAGTTGATCGGCAGCGTCAACATGTCGTCGCGCGAGTGGATTTACGGGCAGTACGACCGCTACGTGCAGGGCAACACCGCGCAGGCGCGTCCCGACACCGTGGGCGTGGTGCGGGTGGACGAGGAGACTGGCCGCGGCGTCGCCATCGCCACGAGGTCGAATGATCGCTTCACCAAGTTGGACCCTTATGCGGGAGCGCAGCAGTCCATCGCCGCCGCGTACCGCGCGGTCGCCATCGCCGGGGCCGTGCCGCTCGCGGTCACCGACGGGCTGAACTTCGGCTCGCCCGAGGACCCGGATGCCATGTGGCAGTTCGTCGAGGCCATCCGCGGCCTCGCGGACGCGTGCCAGACCTTGGGTGTGCCGGTGACCGGCGGAAACGTATCTCTATACAACGGCACAGGTGAGCCGGGCCGCATCGACTCGTCCATTAACCCCACCGCCATCGTCGGAATTCTGGGCGTGCTCGACACGGTGGAGCGGGTGACCCCCTCTGGCTGGCGCGAGGGTGGGCAGCTGCTCTATTTGCTGGGCGATACCCGCGCGGAACTCAACGGCTCGCAGTTCGCGTCGCTGTCCGGGCACCTTGGCGGACTGCCGCCGGTGGTGGACCTGGAGAGGGAACGCGTGCTCGCGGAGGTCATGGTGGCGGCGTCGCGTGACGGGTTGATCGACGCGGCCCGCGACGTGTCAGAAGGCGGACTGGCGGCGGCGCTGTCTTACGGTGCCCTGCGCTACGGCGTAGGTGCGCGCGTGGTGCTCGACGAGATCTGCGAGCGCGACGGCGTCACGCCCGCCGAGGCTCTGCTGTCCGAGTCCCAGGGCCGAGTGCTGGTGGCGCTGCCCCGCGGTGAGGAAGCTCGGTTTGCTGCGATGCTCGGTGCCCGCGGCGTGCCCGCCATCCGCCTGGGCGTGACCGAGGTCGCGCCGCATGGGCTGGACTCCGAAGGCGCCGGCGCGGTGCTCGACGTCCAGGATCAATTCATTGTCTCTCTTGCTGAACTGAACATCGCCTGGGAGGGCCCGCTGCTCCACTACTTTGGCTAACCGCTGGGTGGCGCCCCGAGTCTCTCGTAAAGCGCCACGCGCCGCTGCGCCGGGTGGGCTCGATTTCGCACGATTCTGAGCGTCAGCGCGCCCAGCGGGTCCGATTCCGCCCACTTGCTGGCAGCGCGACCCGTAGCCGAGTGAAACTGCGCGCTATCTGCCACAGTCGACTGTGCCACGCTAGGGACATGCCCGCGCGCCGCCGAATCGCCATCGCCGAGGGCCGCGCCGCGCTCGTGGAATGGCTCGACGCACAGCGCGACCGCACTCTGCACACGTTCGACCCAGCCGTGTCTGTAGAGCAGGCGGAACTCGACGCGCAGCCGCCGCCCGCGGACCGTGCCACCGTCGCTACCGCAGTCCGCTTCACCCTTGAGGAACTCAACGCCCGCGCGCCGGGCCAGGCGCTAGAGGTGCGGGTCCCGCCCTTCGGCGCGACCCAGTGCATCGAGGGCCCGCGCCACACGCGTGGGACCCCACCGGGCGTTGTCGAAATGTCCCCGCAGACCTGGCTGGCGGTAGCCACGGGGCGGCGGGATTGGGACGAGGCCATCGCATCGGGCGACGTCAGCGCATCAGGCGAGCGAGCGGACCTGTCAGCACTGCTTCCCTTGACGGGAGCCTAGGTGGTCATCCAGGCCACGGTTGGCGCCGTCAAGCTCCGGTCCGTCCTTCGCGCTGCCGCGCTCATCGCCGCGTCGACGCTTGCGCTTGCCGCCTGTGCGGGCACACCGGATGCCGTTAACCCCACGGCGCCCGCGCGGGAGTCTGCCGCACCCGTCGGGCCAGCAGCGACGCCTTCCGAGCTGCCATCCGTGGCGCTCAGCGCATCAGCCACCCCAAGCCGCAGCCTTACGGAGGAAAGCATGCCCAAAGACGAGCAAACATCGGCGACGTTCTATAACGCGCCAAAGAAAGCAGACGCCGAATACGAGCGTTTGGTGAACGACGGCCGCGACGCAGACGCCGCTCTGATGCAGGTGCTGGTTGACCAGCCCACCGCGACCTGGCTTGGAGACACCGGCGACGCAATCGCCGAGGCCACGTCGGTGGCGGGTAGCGGCGCATGGGTTATTCTCGAGCCCGACGCTTTGCCGCAGTTGGGTGACTGTGATGGCCAGGGCGACCGCGTGGCGCTACTTGCGGGAGCGGCCAAAGCCTTGGACGATGCGGGGACCAAGGTATTCCTGGATGTGGGCCACTCGACATGGCTCAGTGTCGACGATGCAGTGGCCCGTATCGGCAAGGTGGGAATCGAGCACCTCGCCGGCTTCGCCACGAACACGTCGAACTACAACCCGACGGCCGACGAGCAGGTTTGGGGAGACAAGGTGAGCGAGGGCATCGGGCTCCAGTACCTCGTCGACACGTCGCGCAACGGCAACGGATCCAACGGCGAGTGGTGTAATCCGCGTGGCCGGTCCATCGGCCAGAGCCCGGAAGTTCTGGGAGGCGACCGCATGTTCGCTGCGGTGTGGACCAAGGTGCCGGGGGAGTCGGACGGTACCTGTAACGGTGGACCCGTCGCAGGGGCGTGGTGGGAAGACATCGCGCTCGAACTGGTGCGCAACGCGCGGTGATATCTGGGACCTTAGGCAGTGGCTTTCTCGAGCGCCGAGTAGGGAGATTTGCTGATTAGATAACGATTCGGTGATCTTTGCGGCGTGGTGTTGCCAGATCGTGCCCTTGCCCCTACGGTAAATACAAGCGCTTGCATCGCCGCAAACATTTGGGTTTTGGCTATGCAGGTACTGTCTCACCCCAGCTCTGTCGGGCAACGGGAGAGAATCTCAGCAACTTCAATGAAGAGGAGGCATGTTGCTCATGAAGAAAAGCTCATTAGGCCTGGTCGCGGTTGCCGCGGTTTCGGGCATGTTTATCGCTGGCTGTTCGTCCAGCGCAGACCCAGCACCTAACTCTACCCCTGCGGGTAGCGCTTCCGGTGGC
>Ga0314774_1001583_pt1 | contig 14213 bp, 11 predicted proteins | sample MetaGCBIA2018_FD_204515 | JGI IMG/M metagenome (GOLD analysis project Ga0314774, IMG submission 204515) | Cryopeg brine microbial communities from Beaufort Sea near Barrow, Alaska, United States - CBIA 2018 | ecosystem: Environmental > Aquatic > Marine > Coastal | place: USA: Alaska | collected... | reverse complement strand
ATAATACCTTGCGGTTTACACCAACCCGCTTCAGTTCTTTGCTGCAATAGTCAAGGGTGTCTTTCAGGAGTTCATACCGCTCATCTTTATAGGCTGGATTTCCAGATAAAAAGATAGCCTCCAGTGCCGCATCCTCAAGGGTTAAAAGAACTTCGGTAGTGATGGTGCCCAGTGAAGCCTTTGAGATATAGCCCTTAACAGTATTCTTGCTTACGGACAAGGTACGTGCGATGGTTTTTATCCCCTTGCCCTGCAAGTGCATTCTAAGTATTTGTTTTACTGCGCTCATACGTTTTGGTTTTCCTGCCATTGTTTATCTTTTGGTGTAAAAAACACCAAGTAAAACCAAAATCGAATAAAAATAGCAAAGGGGGATCAACTTGCTCCGGAATCACATCCACTAAACCCGCACAAGGGGGTCAGTTTGCTCCGGAATAAAGTATTCCTTCTTGCTATCTTTTTATATGAAGGGGGGTCAGCATCCGCCGGAATGGCAGTAAATTAATATTCCTGTTGATGCTGCTAAATTTGCGCCCCGGAGAGGGGTCAGCTTAGTCCGGTGTATCCACTCGAATGTCATTAGCCGCAAATTCAGCCAATTTAGGTATGTTTCACGCATTAATTGATATAGATTATACGTGTGCTAAAATGGCTGCATTAAATTTAATGCTACACGGTATAAAAGGGATTGTTATTTGTGATGATGGTTTATTTCCTGGCAATAGTTTTAGAGGTGCTTTTATTATTAATAGTGAGCTTCAATATACAGGGGTTCCCCATATAATATGTGAAAAGGACGTATCAAAAGCTTATCATTATATTAGAATCAACACCTACTCTGCGGAGGATCTTAAAGATTTTTTCACAAAAGCTGAAAAGAAACCTCCAGAAGAACAAGAAAGCTTTGAAGATTTACAGTTAATATTTAACGGTGATACAGGACAAACGGCTTTATTTTAATCAATTAGAAACCTCGCAATGCGGGGTTTTTATTTTTCAGAACATTATTAATTTGTTTAATTAAGGTAGTGTAATATCATAAAAGTGTCACTGTGATTTATTTAAAATATTATATGTTATTTATGTTGCGTTTAATATATTAAAACCTTATATTTGCAGAGTATTAATCTAATCGCTAAACCAGTTTATTATGAGTGCAAAAGTTCAAATCGATTTTAAAAATTTCAGCTTAGATGAAATTAAAAATATCTCCCCAGATGTTTCCTTGTTGCCTAGAATGAAGTTTAAAAAAGAGGAAAGATTTACCATCGGTGATTGTCCTGATCTCCGTCTAAATGCAGGTAGCGAAAATTTATATTTAGATGTTGTTATTTATCAACTAGATAAATTTGATCCAGTGAATATTTCAATTTACAGCAAAGAAGATCATATAGCTATAAAGCAGATTGCCAAAGATATGATTGCCTTATTTTAATTTAGGCCCCTAACGGGGCTTTTATATTATTTTAATGTTTTTTATTTACCTTTAGCCTGATTCCGTACAATTATGAAAAAACAAGAAGAACCTATAGAAAAGAGACACTATACCAGTAAAGGCAATAGTGAAATAGTCAATTTTCCAAGAAGTTTGAGAAGGGATTTTTTATCTCCAGCTACATATCCAGAAGTTTTAGACGCTCCCATCCACTCTACTAGAATCATTTTTAAAATCTTAAATGATATTAGTTACGAGCAGTTTGCCTCTTTGAATCTCAAACAAAAAAAACAGCTTAATTTATTTGAACAGGAGTTTTTGACCGAGAATAATAGCTATGCCCGATTTACCTTTAAAGTTAAGGACATTAGCGAAACCTATGATTATACCAATATCAAAAGAGGTCTTGAATTTTTGGAGAACTTCCGAAGAGGATGGCAAAAATCTACAAATTCAAAAGGAAAAGTTGTTCAATCAATGGGAGGATTTATTAAAGATTCCCATATGTCAGATGGCTATATAACTTTCTTAATTTCAGCTTACTGGTTGGAAAAGCTTTTAATAATCGATGAATATAACGTTGCGAGCGCCTCAATTGCATGGCGTTTATCCAAAAGTAAACAGGTGTTCTTTTACTTATGGCTTTTAGAGGTGCCAGAAAATGGCACTAAGGTTAATTTTAGCAATCTTCAGCAAGTTTGGGCATACGAGTATAAAAATGCCAATACATTCGCTAAAAACGTCTTAAAAGGGCTAAAAGGGAAACTTGATGAACATTCCAATAAGTCTTTCAACTATTCTGTAAAAGGGGAAAATATTCACATAACACCGTATTATACAAAAACTATAAAGACCCCAGGGGTTTCAAAAAAGGCCAAAGCCAAACAGGAGGTAACACAGCGTTTGGCTTATTGGAAACGCAGACACGCCCTTGATAAATCTAACATTGATCTTCTTAAGGATTACATCAGCAAGGATTTCAGTACCTTCAAACTCTTTAACAGTGCCTACAGCTCACTTGTCTCTGAGTACCGATCGAAGAACATAAAACTTACTGAACTTCAAGGGGATAGTTTCTTATCAAATTTTCAAATTCAAATTAAGGAAGCCTATTTAAAATCAGCCTGGCAAGGGATTTTACCTGGGGGTTATCCAATTATTATTCCAGATTGATATTATACTACCCTGTATGATATTACACTACCTTATTACTGATATTACACTACCTCAATTTGATGTAGCGATTATTAAAACTTAAAAAACAACAACTAATTAATGATATTACACTACCCTAATATTGATATTACACTACTGTGTGTAAATTGGTTGATATAGGTACGCAGCGATATTATTAGATTTTAATATTCGGCAAGAATTGATAAGAGTATGATATTACACTACCTTAATTGATATTACACTACCATTTTGATATTCCACTGCTCAAGAGTATGATATTCCACTGCCCTGATATTGATATTCCACTGCCATTTAATATGATATTACACTACCCTAGGTTATTGCTATTAATGATGCTAATAACTTGGAAAACAAAACGTTTCATTTCAGTTTTTAGCGGCTCTAAAACTATATTTTAAAACTCTTAAAACTATTTATAAAAGGATATTTTATTTTTTATCGCTTCGCTCAAAACCATGCAAAAGAAATTCGATTTATAATTAGTATCGCTACGCTCAATAGGTTTTTTTTATCATTTTCTAACAAAAGCATTAAGCTTTTTCAAATCACTCTAAAATTATTTTAGTTAAAAAACAAAAAAAAGAGCAAGGTTTCCCTGCTCTTTTCAGCTATATGCTTCCGTACAATTATTTCGGCGATTCTCAAGGTCGTCCTCACGTTGCCTCTTTGTCTTTCCTCAAATTGTATAGCAAATATATAATTAAATTTTTGATTTATACTAATTATATTTTATGTTTTATATGTTTTTATTTCGTAAATTTGTCCGAAACAACATATATATATTATGATTGGAGTATTAGCAAATCAAAAAGGTGGTGTCGCTAAAACCACTAATACTGTACATTTAGGGGCTTCTCTTGCTGCTAAGGGTTATAACGTTCTATTGATCGACTTTGATTCACAATGTGATTTGTCTCATAATGTTGGAGTTGATCCTGGAGAGGATCATTTTAATGTAATAGACTTGCTGGAGCAGAAAAAGGATTTTACTCCAGCCGAAAGAGCTCCTAATTTATTTGTAGTGGTAGGTTCCGTTGATTTCGTATCGAACAAATATCATTTAAATGATTTGAAGAAAATGCTTTCAAAAGATAGAGGGGGTTTTGTTATCAAAGATTATTTTGATTTTATTTTGATCGACTGCCCTCCCTCTAAAATTGTAGTGGATTCAGACAAAAAATACAATCATTCAGAAATTGAACTTGCTTTATTTGCTTCTGATTTCTTTCTGGTTCCATTAAAGGCAGATGATTTTTCCGTTAAAAATGCAAACACATTTTTAGGTAAGGCAAGCGCCTTTATTCAACAAAATGATATACATATTGAATTTTTAGGATTTTTCTTCAGTTGTATTTTACTTACAGAAAACTCCTTAGAGTATTATACTCAAATGTTTAAAGATAATTCCGGTGATCTTTTACTAAATAGTTATATCCGGCAAGATGCTGAAGTCAAGAAAGCGGTTCAAGTTGGAAAAACCATTTTTCAACATAAACCCACTTGCAGAGCAGCGGAAGATTACATTAAACTAACAGATGAATTTTTAACCATTATTCAAAAATAATGTCAAAAAAAGAAAAACAGGAAGTCGTTAAGCGTGTGTTTAAAATGGATAATATTAGCAATGCTAATTCAAATAAGGCCTTTAAACCTGAGGAAAAAATTTCAAAAGATGTGTTAGTTCCTATTAAATTTAAAGTTCACAAAGATATTTTGAAATCGTTCCATATTTTGAGAATTGATTATTCTAAATCCAATGAAAAATTTGGTCTATCTAATAATGAAATGTTTGCAATTGCAGTTCATTTTATGGTTGATGATTTTAAAGAGAGAGATCTTTTACAACTTTGCCCGGACGATTTTAAAGAAGCTATAATAAAACCAGGTAAACGTAAAGCTACCCATCGCACTTTTCCTTCAAAAGAAACAGATTCTATACTTTTTACAATTAATGAAAGTGTTGCAGACCTATATATGGATTTAATGTTTTCTTTTATAATTAATGATCCAGATGATTCAATTTACAATTCCCACCATTCAAGAACGTATTTCTTTTATGACTTTATGGAATTTATGAAAACACGCAAAAAGGACTTGATGAAATACGAAATGAAATAGGCCCTTTGGGCCTCATGCCAAAAATGGGACAAAATTTCCATTAGTGGATATTATAATTTGAATATCAGAATTTTAAGATTCTATTTTAAGCTCTAAAATCTTTTTTAAATCAAATAAGGGTTTTCTATTGGAAACCTCGAAATCATACTCCCCGTGCATATTGATATGTTGCCAGGTCATTACCGAGCTGCCCCTCAACGTATCTAGTAGCTTCTCAATCTCAGTTTCACTTTTTGTTTCGGATATTTTTTCGGAAAGGAAAAGATAGTTCCAGAGAATGATGGAATTCTGAATCAGGTGCCTGCATGATAATGCAACTTCCTGCTCCTCCTTAGTCCCAAACTTAAATTCCTGATTGTTTCCAAAAAAGACCGCCTTGGCAAATTGATGTGAGAGCTCCACTTTGTTCAACTGCTTTTCTATAGCCTGTCTTAACGGTGTCTCGGAAAGGTATCTCAACAGGAATATCGTTTTGTATATCCTGCCCAGCTCCTTTAATTCACCTTAAAAATCCACCTGCTTTGCAGGTGGTCATGTCCTGATGGCTATGCCTGTATTTAGAGCTTGATTTCGATTTGCTTTTTTGTTGCATAATTGAATCTGGTCGATTTTTAGAACAGGCCCCTGTCGCCCCCTATGGGGGCTAGCCAAAGCCACCTTCTAAGAAGGTGTGATTTTTACTGCCCTGTACAGGGGGTGCTGTTTTGAATAGGAGCTCAATCTCCCCAATATTTCGGATGCCTTGGCCTGTTTTAGTTTAATGGTGCACAACAGCCTTAAGATATTGTCCCATTGTGCCGCCAGGACCGCTTCATCGATCTGGGTACCTTTCGATGGAAGAATTCTGTAGCCCTTTTTTTCATAGAGTTTTCTGGGATGTTTTTTAAAGGTGTACAGCAGTTGATTTTTATGGTTTTTTATCCTGGGAGCGAAAAAAACCCCCAGAGCATTACATATCGCGAAAACAATTTCGCTGTATCCATGGGTGTCGGTGGAATGGATACCGCTTTCGATGTTCTCGTTGTGCATCAGGCCGTCAAGCACATAACCGGCCTCCCTTTCAGAAGTACTTATTATGGTATTATAAAAAAGCCTGTTCTGCTCGTCAATAAAACTATAGGCCGATACACCTTTTCCAAAGCCGAAATATTTATACGAGTGCCTTGCATGCAGGGACGGTACGGAAACGTTATATTTTTGGCCATCGCTCGAAGTGTGCAGAATATCTTTTTTGTTCAGAAAAATATTGGGGAGGGAGAGATTTTCCGTCACCGCCAATATTCGACGGTTGGCCTTGTCAAGGTTTTCCTTGCTGAAATACCAGCGTGCCACATATTCAAGTTTATCGGCGCCCATACCCTTGGAGATCTTCCCCATTTTCCGCACCCCTATATTACAGCCCAGCCCGATGATCGCTGCGAAAAGGACATCATCGGAGAGGTCCCTTTTGGATGTCTTTCTACTGAAATGTGTAAATGCCTTTGAGATATTGGTGGTGTGCCTGATATCGGAAAGTATATCGATGAGCGGTAAATATTGGTCCTTTCCAAGGATTTCCATGCAACCTTGGGCGTCCGCAGTATTGGATCTGGGGGTCACGACCCGTGCTTTTCCGTCAGCCCCGAACTTTAAATGTTTGTTCTTTTCCGACTGCCCGTTGGTGCTTTCGAACTGCCCGTTCAGGCGTTCCTTGATCAGGCCCATAAATTTAGGACAGTCCCCCAGTTCGCTTATGTTCGCCCTTTTAATGAGTTCCGTGCGGTCTGCCGACCACTCCTTCGCACCGATGAGATATTCGTCTATAGACCTATACTTATCGGAATACTTTAGATTTAGGGAACCGGCCTTGATATGGTGCGCGACCTCTTTGAACAAAAAGACCTTGTACAGGTTCATACCATTCTCTTCCATGTCGCCTTCGACCCATTTTTGGTCTTTCTCCAAAATAAAATCCATTGGGGACTTTTCAGTGACCCTCCCTTTTCTATTCTGGTAATCAAGGATTGCCGTCATTATGTCCTTATCGGAAGTTACCGGGTTGAATTCCAAGGCCTGTATAATACCACCTACCCTATTTTGGATTTTTCTGTACCCCTTTGATAATTGTCCATAATACATCCTATCCCTCAGGCCTTTCATGTTAAGGGCATCGATTCTTTCCAGTTCTTCCAAAAGCTCGTCCTGAAACGATTTTTCCTTGATCGGGATAAGGTCTTTTAAAAGTTCGATTTTTTGATCTTCCCCATATGTCGGGGAATAGAGGATTGTCTTGGCCTCCCGTATCTGTTGTTTGGAGGAAAGGATGATGTTCCTCAGACGGGTAAAGTTCCCTTTTTTCTTTGCCGTACCGATCTGGTTTTGATTCAGGAAATCCTTGGAGATTATCCTGTCGGTCTCGTTGAAGTATTTTTGCACACATTGTAGCAGGGTATCCACGAAAAGATCCTGACGGAGCCTGAACTGATATATTATAAAAGCGATCAGGTACAACCGCTTCATGGATATACTGCTGATGCTCTCAAATTGTATGTGCTCGGCCTTGATGACCCATACCGCATAGTAGTTCAGCAGTTCCCTTGAAATTCCGATTTCCTCCAAGCTCCGGTTGAAACTGGAGTGCAGATCTTTGATGATATGGAAGTCACCAAGGCTGTCCCTTATCTTTTTCGGGGCGGTACCCTGGTTGGGTCTCTTTAATTTTGTGATCAGATAGGGTTTCCTTGCCGTCAGTTCGTCCGGATCCGATGGGAGGATCATGAGCCCGTCCAGTATCTCTTTCTGTTGCCCGGTAAGGATACCGTCAATTTGATCGATAAGGTCGGATTCGAAGGAATTCAATGCCCTGCTTATTGCATCGGCGAACACATAGTACTTTGGCCTTTCGATTTTTCGCTCCTCCAGGAAATCGATCAGAGAATAAAAAATATCCTTTGGTTTCAGGGAGGTCTTTACCATGGCTTTCGCCTCTTTTTCAAAAACGAGCCTAAATTCGCTAAAAGGGGTATAGCCCAATAGGTCAAGGATTATCCCCCGATGCCCGGCGTATGAGGAGGTCCTATATTTCGAAATATCCACCCGGCCCTGAAACCCTAAAATATTGGTCACATAATCGATATCCCCCTGATGGAACTGATCAGGGGTAAAGAATTTTTTTTGGACAAGGAAATAGCCCAGTTGCAGCACAAACCCAAGTTTTGAGGCCCTCTTGCGAAAGGATAGATCATTGTCCCTTATTTCCCTGACCGTGAAAACGATCCTTCGCTCCTTATCCGTAAGGATGGTCGGGGCATCGAACTTTTCAACCTCTATTTTTTTGAACAGATTTATCCTTGGCATATGGCCCGTTTTGAAATTAAGGTATACTCAGATTCTTGAATTAATGAAAAAAGTTTAAACATTTCACTAAATTACAAATCCAGAGCGATTAATTTTCGGGGTTACAATTCTTCCCTTTGTAACTCATTTTTTACCGGAATTATTTTTTACAAAAAATCTAAATTTCTTTTTGCCTAAGAGCCCCTCACTATTTAAACCCTCTATTGTCCCTAAAAAATGGGAGCTGATATCCGAACAGAAGAATTCTACCTCTGCCTCGCCGTTTTCATCGGTTACAATATTGGGGGCCCAGAAAAGTGTATTGCGATAGTCGGGGAATGAATCATCCTGCCGATCGTAATCGGGTTGGTAGAATTCTTTCTTACCGTAATACCCTTGGACGCGTGTTAGATTGAACTTATCCAAAAGCTCTTCTTCGGTAAATTTTGGATAATGATATGTTATGCTTCTTCGACCTTTTATGGTGTATGCGCTATGATCGCTATTCCACTCAAAACCTATGTATTGTTGGTAAGTTTCTCCCTCTACTGGTTTGCGGTTTTCATCATCGCCAACATGGGTTTCACAATTTAAATAATTACTGTTGCAAACGTAATCATTGTTGATATTCAATTTTGCCAAACTATCCAACCGCCCGAGGTACTTATCCCGGAACCCCTTGGCTTTTTTACCGCTGATTATCACTTCATCCAAGTTGATACCCCCTTTTAACCTAAAGTCCGGTACCGATATCTGTCCCTTTTTTGTGAGATTTGCAATGGGATAGCTGATTTGGTATTCCCTGTTTTTATTTTTCAAAAGATCGAAACCATCGATAAGGTTGACCAGAATTTTGGACCTATCGTCCTTTTTAAAGTGTTGTATATAAAATCGTCTGCCCAACCTCAAATAATCCGGCCCTAGATAAAAGCGCTTTAGGCTATCTAAGGCTATCCAGTTTTTATCCTCCTTGTCTTTGGGGTCAAACGCCATTAACACCTGTTGCTCAGGGGTATTTCTTTTCTTTCTGACCGTGGTAACACGTCCGGCGATTCCGTCTTCAAGAACAAATCGCCCCTTCCCCTTTTTCATTCCCCCCTCGTTCCATACGTATCTTCTCCATCCCTGGGTCAATAGGAGCAGGTCTAGAGCATCTTCCCGATCTTCATTTTTTTCATCAAAATAATACTTCGGGTCATAGATTTTTCCCTTCAGCTGGGTCGAGAGCTGGTAATGGGTAAGGATGTTTTTGCCGTCCTGCGGGTTCTTATATAGTTCATCATAAACACTCAGGCCAAAACGGGACGGGACTGGGTTGCCCCGCTCATCGGAAACCTTAATCTTTAAGACCACCTTTTCTTTGGTCCCATAAACCATTTTGGAAAGTTCCGTGGATATGTACAGTTTTTTCTCCGCGTTGACATAGACGAGCCGTTCGGCAACGGGCCGCAATGTTTCATCGAATACGGTCACCTCGCAGATGCCCTGCGGAAAGTCTTTTGTGGGAACGGTAATTTTTAGGCTGTCCTTCACCACTCCGGAGGCCATGGCCTGGACCCTGCCCCTGATCTGTGTCCGATATCTTGAAAACCAGTTTCTGCGCATCCCTTTCGGTCAGTTGAAGTGAAATACCGGTTCTACGGATTTTTGGAAGGTGATAAACGGAATCCCTAAAGCCGCCGGGATTAAGCTTGATATAATATGTGCTCGCGGAATTTGGGACAAGGTCAAAATTGCCCATCCCCGCATGTGTGGTCTTAACTTCAAGAAGGGGCTTTTGATTTTCATAAAGCGTCCCGGAAACGCTGACCGGACTCCCCGTGCCATCGACCGCTTTAAAGGCCACCTTGCCTTCTATACCATCATTAAGATAACCGCCCTCGGGGAACAGGTCGAACTGAAGGTCCGAAACAGGCTCTTCAACGGATTCCGTCGATCGGGCAGTTTCAATGTAAATGTTTATCGTGCTGACGACCTTGATCTTTCTGACACCATTATATTCTCCAGGCCCTTTGGTGAGGGAGTGCCTGCTGAAAGCCTCCAAGAGATAATCCCCTTCTTCCAGCGAACCGTCAAGATAAACCTGCCCGTCCGAAAATCCGCCGGTAATCTCGTATTTCTCCTGCCATACCACACTATCCTTTTCCATGTCGGTAAGCTGGACGTACAATGTTCTGTCCAGAGGTGAAGGGGTAAGGTATTGGGCATCAAGGATAGTGGCCTTGAACCAGAGATCTTCGCCGGTCTCGTAAATTCCTTTATTAGTATTTAGATAGATGGATGTCCCCGTCTGGTCTTTTGAAATCAAATCGAGATTTCCCGCGATACTATCGAGTATTGAGCGCGTATTTTGACCGGAAATTGAACCTGTGAAAAATAAACAGCAAAATAATGCATAACAAAACCTGATGGTCAAGTTGGTCGTTGATGTTAATCTTATTTTATTGTCGCGTGGTTTCAAAAGATGTTGGAATGAAGCATTATCAAAAACGTTGATTTTGACTATATTTCAAGATAAATAACTTTTTGTTGAATATTACCAAATCGGTTTCAAATGAAAAAAATAATCTTTTACTTTTTTGTGATAATTTCTTTTGTTAGTTGTCAGACTAAAGAAAAGGAAAAAGCAATGCTTGTTTTTGACGATATCCAGCAATTTCCGCAGGAAATCATCATTACACAGTTTTCTGAAAATTTTGTAAATCAGACAGATACCTTTAAAATCGGGAACAAAAAAGAAGCTCGTATTCCTATTGGAACTGACCGGCCAAAGTATGTATATGTCCAAAAAGAGGGACAAACCCTCCAGTTTTTCTTAAAACCTGAAAGCAAATTGACTGTTTCAAAAAATAATGGTCACTATATTTTTAAAGGGGATGTGAAACAGGAGAACGCTTTTTTAGAAGAAATCAGAAGCAATCAGGAATTAAGGAAAAAAGCGTGGGATTACTCCGTGCCCTTTGCTGAATTTAAACAACAGGTCGCAGATTATTTTGAATACAAGGCGCAGTTGCTCGATAAATACCTCCCCGAAAAAAAGGACGGTCTATTCCTACGCCTAAATGCAATAGACGATCAAGCTCTTTCAAATAGCGCTATTTTAGATTTCATAAACTCAATAAAACCAAAGTCAAAAAGGGACAGCTTATTTTTTGAATATATCGACCAGGATCTGCTTAATTTCAAGAAAATGGAAGCCTATCTGGACGCAGGTAGACTAAGGTCATTTTACGGCAAAAAAGCCGTGGAATATTTTATGAGAAAGAAATATGGTAAAGAATTAGATAGCATCCGTAAACAAAAAGAATATTACATACTAAGGGACGATATTATTTCAGAATATTTTCACCAGCCCCTCAAATCCATATTGCTTTACACCGATCTGCGCTATTATCAAGAAGAATATGATTATGCACCGGATTCTTTACAATTAACTCCTTTAAGGAAGATGTTAGCTCGATATAAAGACGGCCTTGACCAAGATGCCTATAATTCTTTGAAGCAAGCAATGGATAAGTATGAGGCTAAAAAACAAGCGTATGCCAAGGGTAATGCCATTCCGACATTTATTTTAAAGGATGAAGCCGGCAAAGATTACAAATTAAAACCGAAGGATTTTGGCAAATTGGTTCTTATCGATGTTTGGGCATCGTGGTGCGGTCCTTGTATCCGGAGCTTTCCAAAGGTCAAGGAATTAGAAAAACGATACCCCGAACAGCTGAAAGCAATCTCAATTTCAATCGATAAAAATTTTGATCAGTTTAAAAAAGGGTTGGATGATCACAAAGTGTCGGGACAATTGAAATTGTATTCAGAAAATGCTTTCACCGGTGATTTTGCCAAATTTTTTCAAATAACAGGTATTCCGAGATATATTTTGCTTAATCAGGAAGGCAAAATAGTAGATGCAAACTTGAATTTTGCGGATGTTGAGAATATTATAAAGAAAGAATTATAATGATGGAAAATCTATAAGGAACGCTTTTATAGAAAACATTATCAAATTAATATTTTTTTGTCCAAATCCATAGTGCCATAAAACGGCCGTTTTACGGGACTGTTCGAACACTTCATGAAAGTGCCGGTTTTTAGTCCCATTTCCCGTTCTTTTTAGTAGTTTCGTTAAATAACCTTTTACGGAACTAAATATGGTGGTCGGATATGCCAGGGTTTCCACCCCTGAACAAAAATTGGAATCACAGATCGATCTGTTGAAGGATAACGGATGTGAAAAAATCTATTCAGATATAGCAAGCGGTACGCGGGAAGATAGAAAGGGCCTGAACGAAATGTTAAAGTACATGCGAAAAGGTGATACCATCTTGACCTATAAAAACGATCGGGCATTCCGTTCCCTTAAAAATATGGTTGAGCTCATCGATAGGTTCAATGAGGCCGGGGTACATTTTAAAAGCCTGAGCGAACCGGAATTCGACACAACTTCAGCAAATGGTAAATTCTTACTTCAAATTTTTGCGGCCGTTGCCGAATTCGAGCGTAACCTCATAAGCGAGAGGACAAAAGTCGGCCTGAACAATGCCCGTAAACGCAACAAGCTTTTGGGCAGGCCCTCTGGTTCAAAACAGGAAACTATCGAAAAATACCATTATGCGAAGCATTTGCACGATAATCAAAACCTCTCGATTGATTTGGCCTGCAAACGAGCAAAAATTGGAAAAACCTCTTTTTACAGGGTTGAAAAAGAGGTTAAAGTTCAATAATTTAAGGTTGGCAATCCGTTGATGATTCTCCAATTATTTATATTGTTTGAACCTATATTTTTTCCAGTTTCTGGTGAACTTGGAATATTTGGAGTTGGTAGTCTCTATTCCGTGTGGAAAGCAATAGGAACAACCTCCCATTTTAATGAAGTTCTCGATTCTGGAAATTCTGATATTTGATACTTTCTTGGGAAAATCGATAAGACCCTCCTCGGTAAGACCGAAAGCTTTAGTGAACCTCTTTCGATGTTTCACGATTTCAATGTTTTAAGTTAATACTTAAAACATTGACCCTTTTAAAAATTTTGCAAGTAGCATTTTCTGTTTTTTGTAAATATACCCATTATCCTCAAATTGGTTAGAAATGTAAGAATTGCTCTAATAGCCATTTGATCCCAATTTTGTTTTTAAGACTTTAGTAGTATAATCCCAAATTAAAACTTTGTTTATCAATTGTTTAAACGATGTACCGGAAATTTTGTCCTATTTTTGGTATAGAGCCCTTTGTTTCAATTCACTTTAATTATTTTCTGCTTCGTCTTATATGGAAACAGAAAATAAATTAAATCTCATATTATGAAACTATTTATCAAAATAATCGCAATTATCTTTATGTTCAAGTTATTGCCTTATCTTTTATTGGATTCCAAATACAATGATTTTATTATCGGAACTATTGGTGTTAAATTATTCTACTTGATACTTATAGGATTCATCTTTTTAGTTTTTAAACTTTTATTTCGGCATAGCAGATTTTAATATATTATATGTTTTTTTTAATCCATATAAATAAAAAAACCTCCAGATAAAACTGGAGGTTTAAAAATATATTGATCGCTAAACCATATATATATTTTGTTTAAAAATACTCAATTTTCTTTATCTCAGCACTACTTAACGATAACAAATTTATTTTTGTTGGTCGCTATGCTGTATACCTTTAATCTTTGGTTTTCCATAGATAGGTCAGTTCCTTTTATTGCCGTCTTTGATACGGGTTTTTTACCCTTCATTAATGTTACTCTTTCAATTTTATTATTTATTTCACTAGCTGCATCTATTTTTATAAAAAATAGAATTGTTTTAATTATTCCTCTTTTAATTATCCCCCTCCTTTTTATTTTAGATCGCTTCAAATGTCAACCGTGGATTTATTTCAGTTTTTTCATTTTACTTATTCATTACCTTTCTCAAAAAAATTCCCCAGGTTCAATTCACTTTTATATTAAGCTGCTTTTTTCAGTAATGTATGTTTGGGCTGGTATTCAAAAACTTTCCCCATCTTTTTTAGTTTCTCAATCTGGAGTTGCTAACTTAGCCCGCATAGAAAGTTAAGAACAATAAACTCTTAATTTTGAAAAATGATGAAAACCCGTAAGAAATACGATAGCTCCTTTAAAGAAAGAGCCGTCCAATTAAGCAAGGAA
>Ga0314774_1001582_pt1 | contig 14215 bp, 10 predicted proteins | sample MetaGCBIA2018_FD_204515 | JGI IMG/M metagenome (GOLD analysis project Ga0314774, IMG submission 204515) | Cryopeg brine microbial communities from Beaufort Sea near Barrow, Alaska, United States - CBIA 2018 | ecosystem: Environmental > Aquatic > Marine > Coastal | place: USA: Alaska | collected... | reverse complement strand
TGCGGGGATAGGGCGCTAATCCCGAGATCGACACGGCGGCGCCCACGCGATCCGGCAACAGTGCCGCACAAGCCAGCGCGTGCGCTCCCCCGCCCGAGTGGCCCATGACGGCGAACCGCTCGATGCCCAGCGCATCGGCGACCCTCTCTACGTCCTTTGCGGCCGAGGCAATGTCCCGCCCAGGATTGGCCGTAGACCCCCCGTAACCGGGCCGGTCGTACCCAATCCAGCCGATGCCGTGGCCCACCGCGGCGTCATAGAGCGGCACGGGGGGCTCCCCGACGTTGGGCGACCCGTGGAACCAAATGAGGGGAATCGACAACTCGACCCCAGCATCGTCCTCACCGCCTGAATCAAGCGTGTAGTACTGAAGCGTGCGGCCGTCAGGTCCGTGGGTCGTGTGGGTCGAGAGCATGCCTCGAGCGTATCCACAGGTGCCGACATGTGTCGGACTACGGCGCTAGCGTCAGGAGGCATGAGTACGCACGTGCCTGGACTCTCGGCTACTGTCGCGGCCTTCTACGAGCAGACCCATGCCCGCAGGGTCGCTTACATCGACGAGACGTACAACGTCGACCCAGCGCACTCTTCCCGCTACTACACCCTTACCGCCGTCTTGGTGCAAGCATCGTCCTTGGACATCGTCCGAAGCGGTATTCGCGAAATCGCAGAAAATGGATATTGGCACACCAGCGACGAGCTCCGGACCGCCAGTGGGAGATCCCGAGCACTTGAAATGCTCAAATTCTTGGCCGACCCTGCCGGTTCGGAAGCGTGCGTTGTAAGCCATACGCAGCAAATCGATTTGCAAGACGACGATGGCGAAAATGCGCGCCGCGGATGCCTAAAAACGTTGCTCGCGCACATCTGCGACGAGAAGCTACCAGGAGGGTCAGTAGGCGCCATCGTGCTCGAGGAGAGGCGCGAGCAAAGGCAACGCAATATTGACGCGACAACAAAGCGTGAGGTGGCGAAGGACCGTTTGATACCTGCGCGGACAAGATTCTTGCAACCCTCGCCGGGAAGCGAGAACCTACTGTGGCTTCCGGATTTGGTGTGCAGTGCCCATCGCCAACTCGTCGCACGGAGGAACAGCGCCTTCTTCGATGTGATCGCGGGAATCGCGACGACGATCGGTTCGTGAAAAAGAGCAACCCCTGGCTGCCGCAGCTACACCAGGGGCCAACCTCGTCCACTCCGTAGAGGAACAGAGGCATTGCTCACAAATTAGGCTACACGGAGCGCGCCTAGACTTCAATGCATAGTGCCCAAATCAAAGGTTAGCCGATGCGGCGCATCCACCCGTGCGTGTCATCGACGCGGCCGTAGTAGATGTCGGTGAGCGACGTCCGCAAGGCCATGGTGACCGGGCCTGCGTCGCCGTCGTCCACCACCACGTCAAAGTCAGGCGACTTGAGGCTGCCGAAGGGGGTGATGACAGCCGCCGTGCCGCACGCGAACACCTCGGCGATCTCCCCGGACTCGATGCCAGCGCGCAGCTCCTCGAGAGGGATGTCACGCTCCTCCACCGTGCGTCCGGACTCCCCCAACAACGTGATGACCGATGCTCGGGTCACGCCCTCCAGGATGGTCCCGGTCAGGCGCGGAGTGACGACATTGCCGTCGCGCAGTACCGCGAACACGTTCATGCCGCCGAGTTCCTCGATGTACTTGTCCTCGCGCGCGTCCAGGAACAGCACCTGGTCGCAGTCGTTGTCCATGGCCTGCTGCTGCGGCAAGAGGCTCGCCGCATAATTGCCGGCGCTCTTGGCGGTGCCCGTGCCGCCGGGACCCGCGCGGTGGTAGCCCTGCGCGACCCAGATGGACACGGGCTTGACGCCATTGGGGAAGTACGCGCCCACGGGGCACGCCATCAGGATGAAATCGACGGTGTGCGAGGCGCGCACGCCCAGGCACGGCTCGGTGCCTATAAGTAGGGGGCGCAGGTAGAGACTGGTCTCGTCGCCGTCGGGGACCCAGGCGCGGTCAACGTTGACCAGCGAATCGATCGCAGCGAGGAAGTCCTCCTCGCTCAAGCTCGGCAACGCCATACGAGCGGCCGATGCTGCCATGCGGGCGGCGTTCGCTTCCGGGCGGAAAAGCCACACGGAGCCGTCGGCGTGGGCGTAGGCCTTGAGGCCCTCGAACGCCTGCTGACCGTAGTGCAGAATCGTGGCGCCCGGGTGGACCGCGAGGTCCGCCATGGGTTCGATGCGGCGGTCTTCCCAACCGCCATCCTGAGTCCACGAGACCCGCGCGAGGTGGTCGCTGAAGACCATGCCGAACGCGGGCGCGGCCATTGCGGCGGCGCGGTCTTTGTCGGTTGCGGCGGAGGTGTTGAGATGGACCTCAAAGGCGCTGGTGGGCGTAGTCGTCATCGGTAAAACCTCCTGCGTTCACACTACCCGTGTGTTGGTTAAGTCCTCCCCTGGCGAACCGAGCGAACCAGGGAAACTGGGCGTGCCGTGCGCAGGCGAGGGGAGCCAGCACGCTCCACTAATGCGGCGCACGTTGTGCTCAATTGCAGTTGTGCTTAGTTGCAGTTGAGCTCCGCGTGCGCCGCCTTGTGAATCGCTACGTGTTACCCGCTACCTCAACCGGCGTCTCACCAGAAGGGCCGTGCCACCCGCACCCAAGATGAGGAGCGACAGCAGCATGAGTTGGAGCGCGTTGCTACCCGTCGCAGACAGTCCGTCCTGTTCCCGCTCATTCGCAACAGCAACCACCGTTCCGGTGCCACCACCGTTGTTATCAGTCGGGATGATCGCCACGCGGGCTTCAGGGACTGCGAGGAACGCCGAAGCGGCGGACAACGCCGAGTTCCAGTTCACCGTAATTTCGTTGGTGGCATAGGAGGTGATGTCGTCCACGTAGCACGCCTGAGCTGCGCAATCTCCCGCCGGGTACAGCGACTGGAAGGTCGGATCCCACGTGGGCACATCGGCATTAGGGCCACCCGCCACTGAACCAGCGGGCGGATGCGGTAACTCGGAGTTCAACTGATTTGCGAACCACCTTGAGTGCTGATTCTCGGAATACACCGTGCCGTACCCCGTGATGTAGGAGTAGTTGAGCGCGTTACGGCCAAGCACGTAGTCCATGCTCTCTTGCGCCGCATCAAGGAACGCGGCATTTCCAGACACGTCGTAGCCGGCCCCCAGCACCACAATGTTGTTGAGGATTTGGCTGTTTGACCCCCACACAAACGCGTCGTCTGGCAACGCGACACCGAACTCCTGCGATTGCTGAACTGCCAATATGCCCTCGGCGCCCGCCACAACCTGCGCGATGACCGAAACGCGGTCAGGCAGATCGCTGTCCACTGTCGCGAGGTCAATCTTCGCGATAGCGTCGAGTGCATCCCAACTGAACCCGGCGGTCGGGAACGAATCCGCCTGGTGGACCGGTGACGCCTCAAGGTAGTTGAGGTATTGCGCGTCGCCAGTGGTGAGGTAAAGCTCGGCAGCCGCCCAATAGAACTCGTCAGAGGCGTCGTCGTCGTAGGGGCCGCCGCCGTTGCTGCCATCAGCTGCGGGCGCATAGACGGCAGGGTTGGCGAGCGCCGCCTCCCAGGCTTTGCCGGCCGACGCAAGCAGCTCATCCGCGTAGTCGGAGTCGTACGCATCCCAAAGACGTGCTCCCTGGGCGGCCGTTGCGGCCAGGTTGAGCGTAGCTGCAGTCGAAGGACGGTGAAGGTAGCGGACCTGTCCGTCGTTCACGGGAAGCAACGGGAGCCCTGTCCAACCGTAATCGTGCACCTTGTGGTGCACCATTCCGGCCATGGGTTCGCCATCCGGGACCATCATCGACATCATAAAGTCGAGCTCCCACTTTGCCTCGTCGAGGACATCGGGTACGCCGTTTGCCGCCTCGGGGATGTTCAGCGACCCGTCGCCAAGGGCATCCTGGGCGCTCGGGCCAGCACGTAGTGCCCGCTCCCACACGCTCAGCAACTGTGCCGTCGCAATGCCCCCGTTGACTACGTACTTTCCGTGATCGCCTGCGTCGTACCAACCGCCCACGACGTCGAGCGTGTAATCGCACGTCCATGGCTCGCCGTACACCGCCTGAGAATCCGCCGCCGGCTGGCAGGCGACTTTGTTGTCGCCTTGGTTTACTGCAGACCCACCCGGGTTAGACACGTGACCAGCTGCACGAGCGTAGTCGGCGCCTGCGATCGCGCCATCAATCTCTATGCCTGAACGCGCCAGATAGAAGTAGTTCAACGCATCGGTCTGGAGCGGCGCGTAAATGTCCGAACCAATCATGAATGGGTAACTTTCCTGGCCATCCGCGACCAGCGTGAATGTGCCCGCACTGGTGAACGACGAGAAGTCGATGTCGTGGACCGATAGCCCGGCCGATGCATCGTCCCCAAGAGGCGTAGTGGTTCCCGAAGCGACGGTCGCCGCGGAAGCATTATGGAGTTCCCATGCGACGCCGTCCGCGGCGTCAGAGACTAACGTCGCGTGCTTGGGCCCAGAAGCCTCATACCCGTACTGGTTGACTCGCACGCTCGGACCGGTCTCCGGCGCGTAGGTCGGCGCAGCGCCGCCGCTGAGCAGCGATACGTTGTCGACGCAGAACGTCCAGGCACTGCTCGAGCCGCCGATCTGGAAGGCGATCTGCGCGTTGTCGCTCGGCGCTGCCAGGTTGAAGAACAGTTCGTATGGAGCGTTTGCTCCGGGCGTCTCGGCCATCTCGCCGTAGACCGTGTAAGGAGCAGCGCCGAGTCCTACCAGTGCGCGCATAGGGCCTCCGGTGCCTGATGCATCGAACTTGAGCGCGTACGGGCCAGCAGGCAATTCGAGTCCGTCCAGGTGAACATTGACGTCCCATGGGTTGCTCGTGCCTGCTGGGACCTCGACGCACAGGGCGCCGCTGTCAATCGACGTGGAATCCTCGCCATCTACCTGCCAGGGGTCCATTGTCGTGTCGAAGTTTCCGTTGTCGACGTATTCCACCGAGGGAGCGCCAAGGAAGACGTTGTCGAGGCAGAAGTCGAACGACTCACCGTCGCCGAGCGGCCCAAACTGGAACGCGAGCCCGGCGCCCTGAATCTCAGCCGCGACTGTGAACGGCACGGTGTAATGGGTCAGATCCGTACCTGCGATCGGTGTCGTTGCGAGCGTCGCGTACGAGGGGCCCTGGAGCAACGCGGTGAAGCCGCCGGTTGTCGAGGCATCAAAGGACAGTTCGTAGTCGCCGGGCAACAGGTCGATGCCGTTGTAACTGAATCCAGCATCGTAAGCGTTGACCAGCAGACCGCTCACTGCGCCGCAGTAGGCGCCAGCCTGAACGTCACCGGTCGCGGATCCTGCGTTCGCGTATATGGTCCATGGCGCACTATTGCTCTCGAAGTCGCCATTACTGAGCAGGTTCACGCCGGGAGTCGGTGCCGCGGTGGGCTCCTCAGGCTCCGCCCCGCCCCCTTGAGCGCCCGTGATCGATACGTCGTCGAGGCACACGGTGTGACCCGCGGTGTCGCCCCCCACCTCAAACACAACCTTGGCGTTGTCGGTCGCGACTGCGCTGAAGTCGTAAGCGAGGGACTCGGTGCCCGCTATGGTGAATTCTTCGGCTAAGACATTGCTGCCTTCAGGGGTTTCCACGTTCACCTTAAAGGTTCCGGACCCAGTCACCTTGAAACTCAGGTGCTTAGCCCCCGCGTCGAGCCGGAATCCGCCGAGTCCGATTCCGGCATCCCACCGGTTGGCCGCATTTGTGGCTGCACACATTTCGCCACCCACTGCGCCAAACGAAGTGGTCCCATACGCGAACCACGGGTCGGTGTCGAAGGTGCCGTTTTCGATGTACTCAATCAACGGCGCCGCAGCGGGTCCCGTGATCGAGAGGATATCGATGCAGACGGTGTGACCGCTGGCGTCGCCGCCGACCTCGAACAGCACCTTGCCCACTTCTGTCGCGGTCGCAGTGAAGTCATAGGTGAAGGTGCCCGTGCCGTTGACAGTGAACTCCTCGCCCAACACGTTGGTCCCCTCAGGCGTCTCGACGACGACCTTGAACGTGCCGTCGCCCGTTACATCAAAGGCGATCGTCTTGTCGCCAGCTGGCATCGGGATGGTGTTGTTCCCCACGCCAGCGTCCCAGCGGTTCGCAGCTGAGGTAGTGGCACAGAGGGCGCCCGATGCTGCTTCAAGCGAGTCGGTCCCGTAAGAGAACCATGCGCCCACTCCGTCGTCGAAACCGCCGTCGGGCGCATATTCAATAAGCGCATCGGTGACAGAGATGTTGTCGAAGCAAACCGTGTGACCGGCGGCGTCGCCGCCCACCTCAAACAGGACCTTGCCGTCATCGGTCGCGGTTGCGGTGAAGTCGTAGGTGAAAGTGTCCGTGCCGTCGACAGTGAATTCTTCGCCCAACACGTTAGTTCCGTCGGGAGTCTCTACGACGACCTTGTACGTGCCCTCGCCCGTCACGTCGAACGAGACCGTCTTGTCACCCGCTGGCATCACGATGCCGTCCTGAAGCACCCCGGCATCCCAGCGATTGACCGCGGTGCTGGTGGCGCACATTTGGCCACCGCTCGCCTCGAGGGTGTCTACCCCGTAGGAGGACCACGGGGCCACATCCGTATCGAAAGTCCCGTTGGCCACATCGGCGCTAGCGGCGCCAACGTTCATTAATGCAACGCTCAGTACAGCCGCGAAAACCGCCACTTACCTTACCCGTGAATTGCATACCATGCGTGACGACTCCCTTGTCGCAACGGCACTCGAATCGTTTCGGTGCCCAGTTGAAACGCACTCAAACAGGCGTCCACACATGTGGGAAGTGGTCGACGAGAAACTTCTAGGAGCGCGCGGACGATGCTGTAAGGCGGGCTAAACACCCCGGGACGGGAAGCAAGGTCGCGCATCGGCTCGGTGAGTGGCGGACCGCCGGTTCAACGTTCCACCATCCGAAGCGCCGCCGCGATGTCGTCCACGTCGCGTTTAGAGCCATCGGCAACCGCTACCACGAGCTCTAATAGCCCGTCACTGTCGAGCGAGCTGCGCTCCCCGTTGAGTTCGAGAAACACTAGCGACGCACTCGCGGCCAGCACCATGTCCCCGTCTCGCAACGAATGATTGCGGCAGAGCGAGTGCATCAACGCCGCGGCCTCGCTCGCTAGATCCTGGTACAGATCAGCGCCCGTGAAGGTCGCTGCAGGCCTCTCAAGCGCGGCCTTCAGTAGACCCGCATCGCGAATTGGATCGATTCGCTCGGCGTCTACTACTCGTACGAAGACGTCGGAAGTGCGGTCGCGCGTTTCGTTAGGCATGCGGAGCCTCCGGCGCTACACGGTGCCGAGACGGTCGAGCGTGTCGAGATATTTCATGGAAACGCGCTCGTAGGCCATCATGGCGTCATTCTGGAGCGTGAGGTTCTTGGACGCGTCCCGTACTGCGCCCCACTTCTTAGCGAGGTTGTCGAGCGTGGCGTCGTGCTTCTCATCAAGGCCACGAGCGGCGTTGCTGTCCACGCATGTCACACCGGCTTGCTAACTTCAATACATGACAACACGCCCTCGACTTCTCGATCTGTTCTGTTGCGCCGGTGGTGCGGCAATGGGGTACCAACGTGCAGGCTTTGAAGTGGTCGGGGTGGACATCGACCCACAGCCTCGCTACCCCTTTGAATTTATCCGCCACGATGCACTGACCCTCGACGCAGACTTCCTTAACTCGTTCGACGCAATCCACGCATCACCCCCGTGTCAGTCATATTCGGACCTCGCGAAACGAAACGGTAATGCGGACATGTGGCCACGGCTCGTGGAGCCAGTTCGAGCATTGCTCCGCAGTACTGGCTTGCCTTACATTATCGAGAACGTCGAGGGCGCCCCGCTTGAGGATCCAATCGTTTTATGTGGCACGATGTTTCCCCTCCTGCGGGTAATCCGGCATCGCTTGTTCGAATCAAATTTTGCAATTGAAGTCCCTGCGCACGGGAAGCATCCGCTCGTATTCACGCACGACAAGCGCAAGCGCCACTATGGGATGCTCGATCAAGACCAGTCGTTCGTACAGGTCACGGGTGGCGGTAATTGTTCGATCGCCAATGCGAAGGATGCGATGGGCATCGATTGGATGATCAAGAACGAACTCAACGAATCCATACCTCCCGCCTATACCCAATTCCTTGGAACACAACTGCTGGACGAGGTCTTGACACGGCAAAGCCGAGTAGCTGCATAGGTTCGCTGGAGCTACCGTGGCGACCTCAAGCGTAAAGTCGAGGCTGAGAACCTACTTCCTTGCGAACGTTGGGCTAGTTGTTACGGCGCGTGAGCTACAAGAGATCGCGGCGCCTGCAAGCGAGTGGGCCCGCCGTGTACACGAACTGCGCGACGAGGAAGGGTGGCCGATCTCCACTCAAAATGACGATATATCACTCAAGCAGGGTGAATACAGGCTTGAGAGACTGCCCGATACTGACGTCGAGCGAACATTCGTTAGGGCGGTATCGCAACGTACTCGAGCCGAGGTTTTAGATCGAGACGGTCACACTTGCCAGATGTGCGGATTAGGTGCTGGGGATCCCGATCCAATTACTGGGCGCCCTGTCCGGATACACATAGGTCACATTGTTGATAAGAGTCGTGGTGGAGGCGATGATGCGTCGAACCTTCGCGCCCTCTGCTCAGCCTGCAATCAGGGCGCCAAGAACCTCACGCTCGAAAAACCTTCCCGAATCTGGCTACTACAGCAGGTACGCCGAGCAAATGGTTCCGACCAACTCGCCGTCTACGAATGGTTAGACCGCAAGCTGGGACATCCCTCCGGCTCCAAAAAGAAATGACGGTCGCGTCCCTATCCTGCCTGCTAAACATCCCTAATGCCAAAATAGTGAGATCCTAGGCTCTTGTGCTGAGCAACTGTCGCCGCCTCTCTCCGTCGCGAAATAGGTCAAACTGTTTCCAAATCGATTAGTGGTCCCAATTCTCGGTTGCTCGTGTTGCAAAGACGCTTGCTCCCGGGACACGGAGCTGCCAAGCTGCATACATGCTTGCTGACAGCGCGGAACTGAGATCAAGGATCTACCAAGACGTCGCGGATATGGCCGACGGTGGGCAAAGTCCATTGGACCGCGAGTGGCTACTCGGGTACTCAATCGACGGCGTTCCCCTTCCACTCATTGATGCGCAGGGACGCGGTATACGTAACCCCGCAGCTTGGAGCCACTCGCTCTCCATCACGACGATCGAGAAGGGACGGTATTCCGACGAACAGATTGCCCCTGGCGCGTGGAACTATCCGCTGGCGGTCAACAAACACGGCGAACTAGACCCGTCGAACGGCAAGTACATCAAGGCAAACTCCGACGCTGTGCCGGTGATCTACTTCTACAAACCAGTCCCCCATACTTACCTCCTGATAGGAATGGTCCAGGTCACTGCGATCGACGACGCTGCCCGGGTCTCGACAATTGAGCTCTTGGAAGCAGGCCACACGATAGGCGCGGTTTCAACGCAACTCGAACGCGCCTGGGTCGAGAGGCTCGTCAAGACTCGTTTGCACCAACCGCGGTTTCGGGCAGTTGTACTCGAGGCCTATCGCAGCCAATGCGCGATCTGCGGGATACCCGAGCCGAACCTGCTTGACGCAGCCCACATCCGCGGGGACAAGGACCCCGACGGCCAACCCGTGGTTCCGAATGGCCTCGCGTTATGCAGCATTCATCACCGCGCCTACGACAGGCAACTGATAGGCATTGATGGAGACCGCAAGCTCCACGTGCGACCTGACATTGTCGAAATTGTCGACGGACCCGTCCTAGCCTCTGCCCTCCAGAGCTTGCCAAACACGTGGCTCAAATACGTTCCCAGGGGCAAGAACGCCCCCGACCCGTACCGCCTAGAGAAGACGTACAAGGAGTACGTGGACGCGCTTCCTCGCTGACCGAGAATGCTAGCGCGAGTACGTCCCCACAATCCTGGCCTGTCCGATCACGGCGTCGGCGTATTGGTCCAGGAACTCCTGCCGAGTAGGTTCGCCTGTCACCGCGCGCGACAGAGCATAGACCCAGAAGAAATAGTGATGGTCACCGTGTCCGGGTGGCGGGAACGGGCCCACATAGCCGACTCCGTTGGCGTCATGCGGCCCTGACCGACCATCGTCCGGCACCAGCTCCCCGTCGCGTGGGGCTAACCCGTAGAGGGTCCAGTGGGTGAAGCCCGGGGGCATCGGTGCATCCGGATCATGGCAAATCAGAGCCAACTCCACCGTCCCCTCGGGGACGCCGGACACGATCATCGTGGGGGTCGTGGATCCGTGCTCCCCAGCAAATCGGTCATCAATACGTGCCCCGCTGGCAATGTCCGGACTCGTCAAAGAAAGATCATGAATGGCCATGCGCGCCTCCAGGTGCCTTTAAACCATGGTCCTCTCCATCATGCGCTCCCTACGGTCGATACGGGAACCGTCGAGAACGATGTTGAACGACCAGGGCACCTACTTCTGTGAAGCGGGCTTCGCCTTGGCGTAGATGGCCTCAATCACGTCGGCGAAGTGCGCAAGCACCACATCGCGGCGAACCTTCAAAGATGCAGTCACTTCCTCACGCGCCTCTGAAAAGCTGCGGGACACGATGTGATATTCCTTGATGCCCTCGGCCTTGGAGACCTGCTCGTTCGCCGCCGCGACCACCTTGCCCACCAGCTCCCGCACACGCTCGTGCACTGAAGCCTCGGACACATCCATCGGGGGAAGGTTCTCCGCCGTGAGCCACGCGGACAGCAGCGTCTCGTCGAGTGCCACCAGCGCGGAAACGAAGTTCCGGCCCTCGCCTACGACCACGGCATCCTGGATTGCGGGATGCGCCCGCATAAAGTCCTCGAGGATCGCGGGCTGAATGTTCTTGCCCGATGACAAGACCAGGATTTCCTTCTTGCGGCCCACAATGCGTAGCGATCCGTCCTTGACCACTCCCAGGTCACCCGTCGCAAACCAGCCGTCGTGCATGACCTCAGCCGTAGCATCGGGCGCATTCCAGTAACCCGAGAAGAGATTGGCCCCCTTGAGGAAGATCTCGCCATCGTCGCTGACCCTGACGGAGCATCCGGCAATCGGCTGGCCAACCGTTCCCATCGCGCTACCAAGCACCGGGGTGCCGGTGGCCGCCGCAGTGGTCTCTGTCAGCCCGTAACCCTGCATCACCGTCAGGCCAAGGCCACGGAAGAAGTGCCCCACCTCGGGCAGCATGCGCGCGCCGCCGGACATCACGTACCCCAGCTGCCCGCCGAGCAGATGGCGGATCTTGCCCAGCACCAGCTTGTCGGCGATCGCGTAGTGCACCCGCAGCCCCACGCCGGGACCGCCGGTCTCTTGGGCCCGCGACGCGTCGCGCGCCACGTCCGCAGACCAACGGAAGATCTTCTTCTTCGTCCCGGACATCGAGGTGTCCGCACGGTTATAAATAGTCTCGAGCACCCGCGGCACCAGCGGCATCCAGGTGGGCCGGAAGGTTCCCAGGTCCGCAGCGAGCGTCTTGTGCGAGGGCGCGTACCCGATGACGGAACCAGAGCTCAGCGCCAGCACCATCGCGAAGCGTGCGAACACGTGTGCGAGCGGGAGGAACAGCAAGACCCGAGTGTCGCCCTGCACGAACCGACTAAAACCGGGGTCGAGTTCCAGGTTCGCCGCGTGCTCCACCAGGTTGCGGTGCGACAGCATCGCGCCCTTGGGCCGACCGGTGGTGCCGGATGTGTAAATAATCGTGGCGAGGTCGTCAAGGACCACGTCTTCTGTGAGCGCGTCCAAATCCACGTTGGACATCGACTCGCCTAGCGAGGCCAACTCGCGCAAGCCAGCGTCGCCAAGCTCAAAAGTGAGGGGCGCCACGGTCAGGCCTTCAAAAATGCCGCGCTGCTCAGCAGTCTCCGCGACGACGATCTTAACCCCGGCATCGTCAACAATCCACGCGATCTGGGAGGCGGACGACGACGGATAGATCGGCACGCTCACCCCGCCGGCTGCGAAGACGGCAAAGTCCACGATCGACCACTCGATGCGGGTGTCCCCCACGATTCCCACCCGGTCGCCGGGCTTCAGGCCCGATGCGACGAGACCCTTCGCGGCGGCGCGCACTCGAGCGCGGAATTCCTTGAGGGAGACGGGCACCCAGGCATTGTCCTCGCTCTTGACCTCAGCGAACGCGGAATCGGGTAAATCAGCGACTCGCGCGTTGAGCATCGCGGTCAGGTGCATTCCGTTGTCCAGCGCAGCAAGACCGGGCGACGACATCTCAAGTTGGGTCATATCTCACCTTAACCTACGGAACCGTAGGTTGGAAGGAGTACTTAGTCCCGATTCCGAAAAATCTACGCCGCGTCAATACGGCGTCAAGAGGCACCGCATGGGCGTCAAGAAACCGTCAGAAAGTGCCGTCTCTGCTAGACGCGGGTGTGGCACTGGTCGTTGAGTGGGGTGATGTGCAAAATATCCGCACCGCGCCACACTCTTTCGGAAGGACAAGCTTCATGGCCGACCTAGGCTTCCTGCTCCTCACGCTCGCCGTTTTTGGCGTGCTCGCGCTCGCCGCAAAGGGGGCCGAGCGGCTGTGACGTTCATCAACATGGTGGGACTGATACTCGCCATCGGCGCAGCCGGCCTCGCGCTGTACTCCCTGATTCGTCCGGAGCGCTTCTGATGACGCCGGCTGGGCAGCTGCTGCCTTCATCACCAGCCTGGTTGTGGCATGGGCTATCGCCTACCGCTTCTTGGGCGCTTACATGCACCGCGCGGTCACCTCACCCCACCACCTCCGCGTCGAGAAGTTAACGTACCGCGCGATCGGGATCAACCCCGATAAAGAACAGTCGTCCGTCGGCTACACCCGCAGCCTCCTGGCGCTGTCAGCCGTTTCGATCGTCGGCGTATTTGCGTTGCAGCGCCTCCAGGGCCACCTGTGGCTGGCCGAAGGAATGGCGGGAGTGTCGCCTCAAGTCGCGTGGAACACCGCAGTGAGCTTCGTCACGAATACCAACTGGCAGACGTACTCGGGCGAATCCACCATGACCCATCTCACCCAGATGGCGGGCCTTGCCGTCCAAAACTTCGTCTCCGCTGCCGTGGGCATCGCCGTTGCCGTCGCGCTCATCCGCGGCTTCACTCGCCGCGCCAGCAATACGCTGGGCAACTTCTGGGTGGACCTCACCCGCATCATCGTGCGCATCCTGCTACCGCTGGCAATCCTCGGCGCGATTCTCTTCCTCGCCGCCGGCATGGTGCAGAACCTGACTTCAAGTATCGACGTGACTACCCTGACCGGCGCTCAACAAACCCTCACGGGTGGCCCCGTCGCCAGCCAGGAAATCATTAAGAACCTGGGCACCAACGGCGGCGGCTTCTACAACGTGAACTCAGCTCACCCGTTTGAGAACCCCAACTTTGCCACCAACTGGCTAGAGATCTTCGTGATTGGGCTCATCCCGTTCTCGCTCCCCTATGTCTTTGGACGCATGGCCGGAGACCGCCGTCAGGGCTTCGCAATCATGGGGGCAATGGCAGCCATCGCCATCACCTCGATCGTCGCCGTGAATATGCTCGAGCTCAATCCCTCCGGCACGGTGCCGTCCGCAATCGGTTCCTCGATGGAGGGCCGCGAAACACAGCTGGGCGTCGCGGGCTCCGCCACATTCGCCGCAATGACCACCCTCACCTCAACCGGCTCCGTGAACTCGTTCCACGACTCCTATTCCGGGCTGGGCGGCTCAGTGCTGACCCTCAACATGATGCTCGGCGAAATCGCCCCCGGCGGAGTCGGATCCGGGCTCTACGGAATGCTAGTCCTGGCCATCATCACCGTGTTCGTGGCCGGTCTGATGGTGGGCCGCACTCCCGAGTACCTGGGAAAGAAGATCGGCCCGCGGGAGATGAAGCTCGCGTCGCTGTACTTCCTGGTCACCCCAGCGCTGGTTCTTACCGGAACGGCCGCTGCCATCTCCAGCCCAACCCAACGCTCCGCAATGCTCAATACCGGCGGGCACGGCTTCTCCGAGGTGTTGTACGCGTTTACCTCCGCCTCCAACAACAACGGGTCAGCCTTCGCGGGTCTCGCCACGGACTCGACGTGGTGGGCGACAGCGCTTGGTCTGTGCATGGCGCTGGGACGGTTCATCCCGATTGTGCTGGTGCTCGCCCTAGCGGGCCGCTTGGCTAGGCAAGGGATCACACCGCAATCGGCTGGCACGTTACCCACTAGCACCACA
>Ga0314774_1001581_pt1 | contig 14218 bp, 12 predicted proteins | sample MetaGCBIA2018_FD_204515 | JGI IMG/M metagenome (GOLD analysis project Ga0314774, IMG submission 204515) | Cryopeg brine microbial communities from Beaufort Sea near Barrow, Alaska, United States - CBIA 2018 | ecosystem: Environmental > Aquatic > Marine > Coastal | place: USA: Alaska | collected... | reverse complement strand
TTTCTAGTGAGCCACGAAACGCAGCAAACGCGTCTCGGCCTCGTAAGAAAATTTGGCCAGTGATTCAAAGTCCTACGTGGCAGCACCTGAGAACTATCCGATATATTGCCATATGCCTCAGCTAAGGGATTAAAAGAACAAAGCAAAGGACAGAAAGATGGCGACTTAAACGACCGGTTCAATCTCCAAAACTCCAAGTTAGTTTGCATCAAGATCTATCGCAACCCAAACAACAAAGTCTTTTACAAACCCAGAGTTTATGTCGCTTATCCAGGATAGGATACAAGACCTATCTCATGAGACTTTGAATCACTGGTTAGATTTCCTTACGGGGTCTGAGTGCGTTTGCTGCGCTCAGTAGCCCACTAGGAAATCAACCTGGGATGAGCGGCTGCTTGAGATAGGTTCTTGTATCGCTATCCCGATGGCGACATAAGCGACCAGTTCGTTCTTTAAGCTTCAAGTGACGGCGCACTTAAATAAAGTGCAATCGACATTGTAATCAATACTTCGGATTTGCCATAATTGAACACTTTAAGTTTCTGAAACCAATAAAAGCATTATAAATCGAAATCTCCGATTTATAATGCCTTTATCCTGATAGCTATTTATGATAGCTACTTATGATAGTTATTTATAAAATTTATTTAGAGTTTTTAAACCATTCAACGATTTCAGTAAAGATGATTCCAAGTGCCATAGCTCCTGCATCTGGATGGTCTAAACTTCTTTCACCGACGTAGCTTGCTCTTCCTTTTTTGGCCACCATCGATTTTGTCAATTCAGCACCGTCTACTGCAGCTTTAGCTCCAAGTATCATAGTGTCTAAAATCTCTGCATTATTCGTTGCACCTTCTCTTAAAGCTACAGTTGTTGGGATCAATGCGTCTAATAATGTTTTGTCACCTAGTTGTGCCTTACCACGTTTTTGAATTCCTGCAACTGCTGCTTCCATAAGATCTGCAAACTCGCTGAGCGTTACTTCTGTTTTACCTTTTGAACTTCTGCCTGCTGCTAGAAATGCTGATCCCCAGATTGGTCCTGAAGCTCCACCACAATGCTCAGTTATAATCATACCTGAATCTTTTAAGAAGGCACCTATGTTTTCTTTTGAGATATCTTCCCATTCTAATTTAAGTTGTTTAAAGCCTTTTGCAATGGACATACCGAAATCGCCATCGCCTGCTACTGAATCAAGTTCACAAAAATAGACTTCGTTTTTGATAATTATATCCGCCATCTTATCGATGATTTTAACTATTTGTTCTGTTGATAATGTTGTCATCATAATCTCCTTCGTATGATATAATAAATTCAATTCAAATTGGATTCACTATTTTTTAAGTGAAATAGTATTTACAGGTGCGTCGTAAAAAGCTTTGAGTTCATCATCTAATTTCAGCATTGTAACTGATGCACCCGCCATATCAATCGATGTCATATAGTTGCCTACCAAAGTATCATAAACTTTAATGCCTTTTTCAGCTAGAATTTTGGATACTGAGTTATTAAAAACATATAGCTCTTGAAGTGGAGTTGCGCCAAATCCATTAATCATTAATGCAACATCATCACCTTCCACAAAAGGAAGATCTACCATAAGTCTCTCGACACAATCTGCTGCGAGTTTATCTGCACTACGTAATTCCTGACGAGCAACTCCTGGTTCACCATGAATACCAACACCAAACTCAATTTCGTTTTCTGCCAGAACAAATGTAGGTGTTCCTTTCGCAGGCACGGTACATGAAGCTAATGCAAATCCTATTGACTTAACATTTTTGATTACTTTTTCTGCTACTGCTGTTACTTCTTCAAGAGATAAGCCTTGTTCTGCTGCTGCTCCTGCAATTTTGTGTACATACACTGTTCCAGCAACACCACGACGACCAACTGTATAAAGACTATCCTTAACGGCTACATCATCATTTACATAAACTTTTGCAACTTTGATTTCGTCTTCTTCTTCAGCCATTTCTGCTGCAGCTTCAAAGTTCATGATGTCTCCTGAATAATTTTTAATGATTAGCAATGTTCCTTTATCCGATTCCGAATCAAGAATTGCATTGTATACTTGAATTGTAGAAGGTGAAGCAAATACATCTCCACAAACAGCAACGTCAAGCATACCTTCTCCAACATAACCTGCGTGAGCCGGTTCATGACCTGAACCGCCACCGCTGATTAAGGTAACTTTTCCCTTATTCATATTTTTTCTCATCATTAATTTATATTTCTTTTTGTAAAACAATTCCTTTGGATGTGCTGCAACCATACCTTCACACATTTCAGCAACCATCGTTTCAGGTGTATTCAATATTTTTTTCATCTTTGTCTCCTTTTTTGTATTCTAGTGTTTCACACAATTACATTTTTTATTTGCCTAAAGAATCTGCTGCATAAATTGCTGCAAAAACGTCATCTGATGTCACTTTAAATGGCATGTTATGAATTGATTCATGTGGAGCACAAGACATATCAGCTACTGCTCTTACTTTCTCATCTGTCACTTCCATTACACCTAAATCGGCTAAACAAGTTGGTAGGTTTACTGATTTACAATAAGCCAATACTGTATCAATTTCAGCTTTTGGAGCATTTTCAAGCACTAAGTGAACCAATGTACCAAATGCAACTTTTTCTCCATGAAAGTAACGATGTGTTTCTTCAAGCGCTGTTAATCCATTATGAATAGCATGCGCCGCTGCAAGACCTGATGATTCGAATCCTAAACCGCTGAGAAGCGTATTTGCTTCTACAATGTTTTCAAATGCTTGTGTAACAACTTTATTCTCTGAAGCAGCTATTGCTTTTAACGAATCTTCAAGTAAAGTCTCATAACATAACTTCGCTGCAGCAACTGCAAGTTTTGTACTCATTCCACCCGGAATATTATTAGCAAATGAACGTTCACATGATCTTGCTTCAAAATAAGTAGATAAAGCATCGCCCATACCGGAAATCAAAAATCTTGTAGGCGCTTTAGCAATTATTCCCGTGTCAACGAGGACAAGGTTTGGATTACTTCTGTAGAATCTATATTCTTTAAATTCACCTTTAGCGTTATAGACAACTGATAAAGAACTACAAGGTGCATCTGTTGATGCTATAGTAGGTACTGTGATTACAGGAAGTTCTTCTGAATGCGATACTGCTTTAGCTGTATCCAACGCTTTTCCGCCACCAAGTCCAATGACAACTTCACATTTGTTTTCCTTACAAACTTTGATCAGTCTATTTACTTCATCTTCCGTACACTCTTGACCAAAGCCACCATATACCATCTTAAATTCATTTTTTTCAAGTGCCTTATCTAGAATACTCTGAACACGGCTCTGATCTTCTTCCGAAGCAACCATTAATGCCGTTTTTCCAAAAGCAAGTACATACTCGCCTAAGTCTGCTAGTGCACCGTTATCTTGTACATATTTCGATGGTGATACTAATATTTTCTTCATCTTTTTCTCCTTTTTCCGAATAATCTAGTTTTTTTCTGACACATCACATAATTTTATGCGACTTTTTGATTGAATTTCAGTTAAATCTTCTAATACCATTATACATTATGCATTCATATATAACATTGGATAAACTCATCTTGATACAGTAGTATTCTATAGTATTATTATATCCTTATACAAGAAAATCGTAATATTAAGCATATTCAATGCATAATATTACGATTTTCTTGTTTATATTAATGTTGCGTTTCAACTCTTTGCTTCTTCCTATAAACTGCAGGTGTTAGATTATACGCTTTTCTAAACAGCTTTATAAAATAACCGCAATCATCAAATCCTAGATTCAAAGAAATATTTAATATGGGTTGATCTGTTGTTTCCAAAAGCTCTCTACCAAAAATCAGTTTGGTATGAATAACATATGCAGAGAAATTAAAGCCTGTTTCTCGTTTAAAGATTTTACTAAAGTAGCTTGGGCTGATATTACACAAATATGCCATTTTCTCTAAATATATCTTTTCATCCAGATGTTCTGAAATATATACTAACGCAGGTCTTAATAGGCTACTGCTAGGAATTTCATCGATACTTTGTTCCTCTTGATCATAATGCTGAGCCTTCTCCTCTTCATAGTAATGATGAACTTTCTCCTTTTCAAGCTTTTGTTTATTGCCATCTAGCTTAGACTCCTCATGGAGCTTTGAATTAGCTTCATATAATGAAGTTTTAAGAACTGCTTCACCAACGATATAATTAACGAGATGATGAATCATATGTGCTACAGATTCAATTCTCTCGAGAGACATAACATGTAATTGCTCATACAATGGTATCAATTCAGGATGTTCTCTGATGTCCAATTGATATTTCTTGCTTACTATACTCTCTAATTCTTGACCATTTTCTTCTTTTTCAAGAAGAATTTGTCCTGCCATAATAGCGCCTAAGTATTGGTCCTCTACAATAATCGGAACAGCAATATCTACAATTCCCACATGACATTTATATATATACGCTTCCTGATTTCTTGCCGCTTCAATTCCGCCCCTAGAATCACACTTTTCACAGAATTTACCTAGAACCGGATCACTTCGAACCGCGCTGCAAAACGCACTACAACCACTGTGTTCTGTGATTGGATTTCCTTTATAGTCAATAGCAATTATTGCAATATTCGTAGCTTTTGCAATATCATCTTGTATTTTCTGGAATTTATCCACATTTAGAATATAATCCAATTGATAAAAATTTGTCTTCACGAGAAGCCTCCTTCCAAATAGAATATTATATATAGTACACTATAGGTTATTATAACGATTTGATTAACACCTTGTCAAATGCAACGTGAATAAAGATTAATGTATATCAAATGATTTCCATTCATCAAATTTATAAGGAACCTTAACGGCTCTTGATAATTGAAAAAACCGTTCCGAAAGAATCCGCTGTTCCATCCCATGGTAGTTTTTAAGATCGACATCTACTATTAAGTATTTTGCAAATTCCCATACTTGGTTTTGAATGACTTCACTGCTTTCATTCGCTATTTTTGTAAGTGCTAATAATACAGCTTCCAATACAAACATATCTTTAATCCCATAAATTTTAATTTGATAAAAATGATCATAGAGTAAACGATTAAAGGAAATACTTCGAATTATTACTCTTACCTTTTCATCATCATCTAAATAGACATTGGCTTCCAGGCCTTTTGCAATTTCTCGAAGTAGGTACCCGATTTTTTGTATACAGACTATAGCCGTACTTGGATCGTTAATGCCTGGTGACAAAGCTTTAAGGCCAACATCAAGCAGTTTTCTAGTACCGGTACTGATATCTTTGTATAAATCAGGTTCATCACCTATAGAAACTGCTTCAATGAGCTTTGTGATGACCTCTTCTTTATTCGATATGCCTTCATGATTATAGACTCTTATAAGAACGTCCTTCGGCATAATATATTCTCCTATGAGAACCTCGCAAAGAATGATCCCGTTAAATTCCTCAGCGAGTGTCAATAGGTTTTTCCGATCATAATATTGGATATACCCGGATACGTCTGAAAGGATTTCCCATGCTTCTCCCTGCAAGTCTGCCGCGTAATCTTTAATCTGTCCACCTTCTATATAAATAGAACTATCTACATAGTTTTTACTTTCATTAATAAGTGCTAATGTTTCATTCGTAATATCATCAATATACAAATTAATCTGTATTGATTTTGAAATGTAATGAATAAAATAAACGAGTACAATTATAGCAATCATCAATAGAATCACCGAAACTGTTGGTCCAATACTTAAGCTCGTTTCCCGATCTTTACCAAAGGTCAATTGAATCAAAGAAAACACCAAAGAACCGATAAAGTATCCCAGAATTCTTAATGTATTCTTCTTACCCAGAAAATCTTGCAACGACTTTGACGACAGTCGACTGCCATATATGGTTAATACAACCATCATTATTGAAAAAGTAATCGTAACCATTGTTATTAAACTAGATACCACTAAACTAACTACAGAAACACTTTTAGATCCTGATACAAAAAACCATGCAGGCAATGCATACTTAAATCTAGAGTAAGCAATGGTATCAAACACTAAGACGATGATTGAAAAAATCCCAAATCCTACTCCATATAGAAATGGAACAATATACAACTTACCTTTGAATTTTATCAAGAATTTTTTCATTTGTATCCTACTTTCTACTTTCTACTTAATAGATATGCTGTTTTTATTTTCATAAATTATTGCGATACGTATATTTTACATTATACTATATAACTGACATTAATCTTCAAATATCTCAATGTGAGTTGTATTATCCAAGTAATAAGAGTACAACAATAATTCCACGTCCGGCTAAAGCTGTCTCACCATAATCCAAACGATCACTATTAATCACAATTAGTTGAATGCACAAAGGCATCTTACTATTTTTTATACTTCTCTAAGCATGTTACCTAGAATAACTTTATGCTAAATGCAAATTAACGCAATTGTAAGGTGTTTAGACCTAGCATAGAACACAACTTTATGGTAAAATACCACTTGAATAACATATACATTTAAGGAGTATTTATGAAACCAAAAAGAATTATCCCATTTATTATAACAGTTTTTATTCTCGTATCATTCGGCAAACCAACCATCGTAGTGGCAAGTGACGAAGAACCTACCATTTCTTCAAAGGCAGCAATCGTTATTGAAGCCAATACTGGATTAATCATATATTCTAAAAATAAGGATAAGCAATTATATCCAGCAAGTATAACGAAACTTCTTACCGCCCTACTCGTCATTGAGAACCTTGATCCTTCCGATACCTTAACATTCAGTCAGAACGCAATCGACAGTGTTGAACGCGGCGGAAGCAGCATCGGTATAATTCCAGGTGAAACGCTTTCTGTGAATGATGCATTACACGGTCTGTTGCTGATGTCCGCAAATGAAGTGGCTAATGGACTTGCTGAAGAAACATCAGGCTCAATTGAAGCATTCGTTGCCAGAATGAATGAACGTGCTAAGGAACTTCATGCCATGAACTCAAACTTCACTAATCCTCACGGATTGCACAACCCCCAACATGTTACGACGGTATATGATATGGCTCTCATTACAATGGAACTTATTAAAAACGACTATTTTCTAAGTATCATGAAGGATTCACTTTATGAAATTGCTCCTACAAAGGAAATGGATGAAACAAGATATCTTTATCAACAACACAAAATGGTAAATACTAAAAAAGACATGAAGATTTACCGTGAAGATGTAATAGCAGGGAAAGTCGGATATACAAGACAAGCCGGAAACACATTAGTCACTGTTGCTAAACAAGGCGATCGTACTCTCATTGTTGTGTTACTAAAATCAGACGCAGCAAGTAAATACCCTGATACTGCTTCGTTGCTTGATTACGGATTTGCTGTAGATTCAAAGCCTCTCCTAGAGGCTCAAAAAGCCTCAATGTTAGCATCTGTTAAATCAAAAGAATTCGATAAGGATCTTATATTACAATATGATAAATTAGGAACAATAAATCCGAAAGACTCTGCAAGCGACTTGACAAAATCTCCAAAACCAGTAAAGAAAAAAACCTATTACCTTTGGCTAATACCTATTATTGCACTCCTGCTTATATACAAACTATCCAAAAGAAAAATAAATCGATTGAAAAGATTATATAGAAAGTACTAATAATTCATGTTGAGAAAACCAAACTGCACCTAATTATAAACTTAGCCATAAGAAAATGAGTATAAATATGAAACTACATCTTGCACCGATTCAACGAATGACAATTGCATCCCAAAGAAGTAATTACTCTGCTATATTTGGTGGCATTGACAGCTATTATGCCCCATTTATAGACACTTCACATATGAGGAATCCAAATTGTTCGGTTTTCAAAGATATTCTTCCCGAAAATAATCCTGACTTTCCAACTCTCATCCCACAATTACTTGGCAATAAAGGCGCTGACTTCAATTTTTTTGCTTCTACTATTGCTGCTATGGGCTACAATGAGATTAATTGGAACATAGGTTGCCCTTTCCCTCGAGTCACAAAAAAGAAAAAAGGTTCCGGCATATTATCTCATCCTGATATGATCCAAAGATTTTTGGATGAAGTATGTAAAGATAAAAACTATGATTTGTCCATAAAGATGCGATTAGGCTTTCATTCTCCAGATGAAGGTTTAGAGGTTATTGAACTACTCAACGATTATCCGGTCAAAGGCATTATTCTACACGCAAGAACTGGAATACAAAGGTATGGTGGTCATGTAGATTTAGAATCTTTTGAAATGCTAACATCTGCTTCTAAACATCCAATCACATACAATGGTGATATCTTTACAGTAGATGACTACTTTAAAATCCAGGAGCAGTTTCCTCTAATCAATGATTTCATGATTGGCAGAGGCGCCCTAATGGATCCTTTCTTACCGTCAGCAATCAAAGGAAATCATCTTTCTTCAACGGATAAATATAAAAAAATCATATTATATCATGATTCACTGTATTCATATTACAGAAATGAAAATCCTGATGATCAATCACTCCTAGGTAAAATGAAATCATTCTGGAGCTATACATCCTTTCAAATAGATCCCAGTGGTGAGTTTCTCAAGAAAGTCAGGCAATGCAACACATTAGCTGACTATCACTTACTTGTTCGGATTACTCTTTAAATTTTGGGATGCAAACTAACTTAGGGATTAAAGAACGAACTGGTCGCTTATGTCGCCATCGGGATAGCGATACAAGAACCTATCTCAAGCAGCCGCTCATCCCAGGTTGAGTTGCTATAGATCTTAGTGCAACCTGACTTGGAACTTTGGAGATTGAATGCCAACAACTAATTGATCTTTAGATTAACTATCATTACGTAATTCAGAGCAAATAACCTTGTTTAATTAAGGTTATTTGCTCTGAATTATGTATAAGGAGTGATAAATATAGCTAGACTTGGCCACTTTGATAGCAATAGATATTGGTGCACCGTCACTTGGATCTGTGAAGATTGAACCGGACGTTTGAGTTGCCATCGTTCTGTCCTTTGCCTTGTTTCTTTAAATCCCTTAGCTGAGGCATCTGACAATGTATCGGATAGTTCTCAGGTACTGCCACGTAGGACTTTGAATCACTGGCCAAATTTTCTTACGAGGCCGAGACGCGTTTGCTGCGTTTCGTGGCTCACTAGAAAATTGGTCTGGGATGAGCGGCCTACGTTGTAGTACCTGAGAATCTATCCTTATGGCGACTTAAGCCGAACGTGTTTGTAGTACCTGAGAATCTATCCTTATGGCGACATAAAGCCTAAGCTTTTATAGCCCATCGTAACTTAGCAGAACGTGCACGACTATTCACATTACACTCTTCAGTTGTAGGACGAATAAAATCACTAGCTATCTCTTTATAGACACCTTCTCTAAACAAACGCTTAAAGGATTTTTTTACTAAACGGTCTTCACCTGAGTGAAAAGATAGAATTGCAACACGTCCACCTGGGGCAAGCGTATCCGGAAGTTTTTCCAAAAATTCATATAACGCCTCAAATTCACTGTTGACATCAATTCTTAGTGCTTGAAAACACCTTGCACAAGCTTTTTTAACTTCATCTTCTCTTTTGTTAAGCGGAATGAATTTCAGCGTATCATTGATTACTTTACGAAGTTGGCTTGTTGTTGATATATTTGTTCCACTTTTGATTTCATTAACAATCCTTTGGGAGATTTCTTCAGCGTAAGGTTCATCCGAGTTTTCCAACAACATGCCATGTAATTCATCTTGGGTAATTGATCTCAAACGTTCTGCTGCTGATTTACCTTTATTCGGATTTAATCGAAGATCTAGCGGACCTTCAGTTTTATATGAAAATCCTCTTATCGGATTATCTATTTGCATTGATGAAACACCTAGATCTGCCAACACAAAATTCAGTGGTCCAGACTCTGGTGTCAGTTGATCAATATTGGAAAAGTTAAGTTCTTTAACCGTTAAAATTTCTGGACCATAACCTAAAGCGTCTAAGCGATCTCTTGTCCGAGGCAGTTCGATCGGATCAACATCAAGTGCATATAAATGACCTTTTGAATCCAGACATTTAAGGAGCTCTAACGTATGACCACCATAACCTAATGTTGCATCAAGTCCGATTTGTCCTGGCGTAATCTGCAAGAATTCCAATATCTCTGTAACCAAAATCGAAAGATGCATACCAGCAGGAGTACTCCCTTTTTTAATTACTCTTTCAACAGTATCTGAGTATTTCTCAGGTTGCAGTTCCTTATATTTATCTTTAAATTTAATTGGATGAGTTCCTTTATATCTTACACGTCGCTTAGGTTTAGGCTCTTGATTATCCATTGTATTTCCTCTTTCTTTCTTATATCTTCATATTGATTATTCACAGATTCATAATAATTATTCTTATTTCCTATCCTAGATTGGCATTATAAACTCTAGGTATGGAAAAGACTTAGTTGTTTGTGTTGCTTTAGATTTTGGTGCGATATAAGCTGCCAGTTCATTATACTATATGACGTTGTTCATATGTCAACCATCGGCACAGCTTTCTTTCCAAAAGATCAATACCCGTTAACAAACCTGCAGCTATGATGGCAAGCACGACTATACCTGCAAACATACCTTTGTAGTTCACCATTGTCCAGTTATTCATTATAAAATAGCCCATACCATAGGTTGTCGCGTAGTTTTCTCCAAAAAACAATACCGCCATACTAATACCTACGCCGACTCGAAGGGAACTAATCACATTCGGTAACGCACTAGGTAAATATAACTTCATTACTTTTTTTAGCTTAGATAATTTCAACGTCTTAACAACATGATGATACTCGATTGGAATCTGCTTCACGCCGTCCCTAGCTGACAAAATAAGCTGAAATATAAGAACGCTGAATAATAAGATGATTTTCGATAAATCGCCAAGACCGAACAATCCCATAAAAATTGGTAGGAACGCAATTTTCGGAATAGGAAAGAGCAAATAGATTATAGGCGACAACCATTTATCAATCGGTTTATTCACACCCGACAGCAACCCAATAGGAACACCTATAAGAAAAGCCACGCTCATTGCTGCCAGTATTCTAAATACACTAAAGAGTACATGCATAAATATCGTACCTTTAAATATAAGTCCAAACAGGTAAATCCATACCACATCCGGTCTTGGTATTAAATAAGAACCAAGTCTATAACTCAACAAATACCATACAAGATGTATAGCTATAAAAGCATATAATCGCATCAACCATTTAGCCACTCATTCCACCTCGATTCATCAAAGTTCTAAGTACTTTAACTTGTTCATAGAACTCTGGTTCATCTCTCAATCCATATGAATGTTGTAACGGATTGTCATAAGTCACCTTTATTCTGCCTTTGTCCATAATCAGAATTTTATCAGCAAGATATAATGCTTCTTCTATACTATGTGTCACAAAAAGTGTCGTTCGGGCTTTATTAAAATGAAGTTTTAGCAGTAAGTCTTGCAGCGCTTCTTTACTAAATGCATCCAATGACGCTGTAGGTTCATCGAGCAGTAAAACGTCTGGTTCGGATACAAGGGTTCTTGCAATCGAAACTCTTTGTCGTTGGCCACCACTTAGCTGAGCCGGATATACTTCAAGGTATTCATCGATTTCAAGAGCCTTAAGTTGTGATATTGCAACAGGAAGCTTTGTGTGTTTATCACCACTTAATCCAAGAACCGTATTCTCCCAAACTTTTAACCAAGGAAACAATGCATCCTTTTGTTGAACCAATCCAAGTTTAGCTGCGCTCCCTTGTCGATTAGTGATTTCAATAATACCGTTGTCGTAAGTTAAAAGGCCGGCCAATGCATGAAGCAATGTTGTTTTTCCACATCCGGAAGGACCAATCAGGGCATAGATTTCCCCTTCTTGAATCATTAAATCAACATCAAACATACCGTTATCATTACCGTAGTCAATCGTCAAATTTTGAGTTTTAATCATCACTTGTCCCCTTTTACTTAATGCATAACATAATTGCTTTTCTACTGCTATACAATTTATTAACAAACCATTTGCTTGTTAACATACTATTTGTTAACTAACTTTTATTTGTTACTATACTATTTGTTAGCAAACTTTTATTTGTTGCTATACTATTTATTAACAAACTGCTTATCAATTAAATCATCTGCACTTACATTCATTGTTTCACCGATGACTCCATTCGTCCATTCAATGATTTTATTCAGATATGCATCATCTGGCAATCTTGCCTCATGATACGTTGGTAAATTCATCATATCTTTCAGCTTTTCATTCATATTTGGAATGTTGCCTATAATCACTTCTCTTGCAAGATTCTCATCCGCCTGAAGATCTTTAACAGCTTTGTTATATGCTTTGTGGAATGCTAGTAAAGCATTCGACTTTTCATCAATTGTTTTTTGTGTAAAGGCCATTACGTCAGGACTGAATCCATCTACCGGTTCGTAAACTATCTTTTCCAAGCCTTGCAATACGCCGACTGAAGCAATTGGTTCAGGTAGCAACCCCATATCAAGCTGATTTGTTACAACAGCTTCTAATCTACCAGGAATGGCGTTAATATATACCTTTTCAACATCATACTCGCTTAGCCATTGGTCAACAAGAAAGTTTGACACACTGATTTCCATCATACCCACTTTGATTTCAGTTTTATCTTTCGCGCCTTCATTAGCAAGAAGGATAAACATACCGTCAGTGAGTGTTGTAGCTTTCATCTGAAATCCGCCATTCACATTGGTTGCAAGGGCAACTAAATCTGTCATTGCACCATCAATTGAACCTGTTTGAAGTGCGCTTTGCCTATCTTGAGCATTTGTAAATATTTGTATGTTTACCTCTAGGTTAAGTTCTTCAAAGTATCCATTTTCTTGAGCCAGAAAAATAGGTGCTGTATCTACGGCAGGCATCAGTCCAATATTCAAAACCCCTTTTTCTTCCGGCGCTTTGCTTGTACATCCTGTTGCCAATATAAAAATAATTGTTAATACTAATAGCATCCTCTTCATTTTGTGCCTCCAACTGTTTTTTATATACTAATATAACTTCATTATAATAACAACTAGTTCTTTTTATGTCAATTTATATAGACGATTATCTTCATTGATGATACAATTATTTTCATTTGGAGGATAATCAATGAAAACACTAACACTTTACATTAAAGAATACATAATCGCACTACGGGTATTATCTCTAACATTAGCTCTTGCAGCTACAACTTTTGGTATTATTTCTGCTTATCGAATGGGCTTTCTATTTAAAGAGAATACATGGCACGACATCTTATTAATAGCACTCATAACCATTGCCGGATTATTATCTCAAGCAGGGGCTAATCTAATCAATGATTTTTTTGAGGGTTCCTTTAAATATAGAGATTATTCGAAGACCAAGATTAAGTTTCTTGGGAAAGAAAGGTCCTACTTTGACATCTTTGTCTTTTTAACAGGGCTTGCTGCCCTTGGAGTTGCTTGTCTCATAGGTTTGTACTTAATATATATATCAACTATATATATGTTCTATATTGGGATTATAGGAATCATTGGATCTTATGCATATACCGGAGAACCATTTGTATACAAAACAAAAGGGCTTGGAGTGCCCCTTTCATTTTTCATTATGGGACCACTTATGGTCTTTGGCGCTTTTTATCCTTTTGGATTGCAATTCACTTGGTACCCTATACTTCTTGGTTTACCCGTTTCTATGTTTGTACCGGCGCTTATGATCAGTAATGAAATGCGCGACTTCAAAAGGGATAAACGGTTAGCCATGGGAACACTTAGCCAATTAATCGGACCAAAATTCAGCTTGATTCTATATGAAACATTGGTCTTTGGTGCATTTAGTTTAACTATACTCTACACACTCATCGGTTTATATCCTTATCAAACACTCTTAACGTTTGTACTCTTTCCTACAGCTCTTAAAGCAAGAAAATGTGTTAAAAACTTCGAACGCCTTAGTATTCCTTATACCAATCAGCTACATCTAGGATATTTCGTTATTGTTGTCATTTGTTTAATTATATGGTGATCGTATATTTAATCACTCGGTGAACATATGGTTAATCATTTGGTGATAATATGTTTAATTATTTGGTGATCATTTATTTAGTGATTTGTTAACAATATGGTTAACTATTTGGTGGTCATTTTAATACTTATTAATTAATAATGGTAATTGTCTTAATGGCA
>Ga0314774_1001579_pt1 | contig 14226 bp, 14 predicted proteins | sample MetaGCBIA2018_FD_204515 | JGI IMG/M metagenome (GOLD analysis project Ga0314774, IMG submission 204515) | Cryopeg brine microbial communities from Beaufort Sea near Barrow, Alaska, United States - CBIA 2018 | ecosystem: Environmental > Aquatic > Marine > Coastal | place: USA: Alaska | collected... | reverse complement strand
AGGAGAGCATAGACCTTTATAAAAAGCTTTCATCTGAATCGTCGGATGATAAAGAGCTATTTGAATTTCTTATCAAACAGGAAGAGGAGCATTATAGTTTGGTTGAAAAAATTATTGAACTTGTTAACCGTCCAAACGGATGGGTCGAATCAGCGGAATTTGGACTGCGACGAGAAGATTATTAGAAGGAGGACAAGCAAATGAAAGCATTGTACACAACGACAGCTGTATCGACAGGAGGACGCAGCGGAGAAGTAAACGATAACTTCCACTGATAAGTGAAACTCAATTGAATAAAAAAGCCAAAAAGGCTAGGAAATCAGCAGATTTCTGTTGATTTTTTGGCCTATATTTGAAAAGAAGCTAGATAAGATGGGACAGTTCCTCGAAAAGCTGAAAGGCCAACAAGTTGCCATAGATAAATCATATGAGCGTTATTATCACTTGGAGTATTATCATAAAGGACAGGAAGACGAATATTTTGTGTATGGCATTGAAAAAAATGATATGATATCCCGGGAACTAAAACTCTGTGGATATTGCTGCATGATTACGTCAGAGGAGATGACAGCAAAAGAAGTAATAGATCTTTACAAAAGCAGAGATGCATCTGAAAAGCTATTTAGGGCAGATAAGACTTTTCTTGGAAATAAGAGCGTTTGTGTCCATAGCAGCGAGTCATTGGATGGAAAGATGTTAGTTTCTTTTGTTGTGCTGATTATTAGAAACCGTTTTTATACTAAAATAAAGGATGCCCTTATCAAAATGGATTCAGCGCCAAACTACATGAATGTTCCGGCAGCAATAAAGGAACTCGAGAAAATAGAAATGATACGTCAGGCAGACGGCGTGTATAGACTGGATTATGCAGTGACAGCTACACAAAAAGTGATCCTTAAGGCATTCGGCATGGATACTGCATATGTGAAGAACACAGCATAAGATATCAGTGAAAGACTAAATCCACGAAATGCTACAATGAAAATTTAAGGAGGATGGATATGGCAAAAGCAGGAAGAATAAATTCAAAGGAGATCTAGCAAATGTATGAGTATTCAAGGATGCTAATTGAACAATACTGTATGAACCATAAATCAAAGAAAAGTGGAAAAGTATCTTAATCATAATAGAGTCACCACCAAACTTATAGCCAAAGCAACAATAAATGAAAAACCAAAAGCTAGAAGATTTCTTTGTATGGTTAATTTTTTGCCAAAATATTTTATTTCAACAGGCATTGTCACAATACCTACCATCATAAGGGTTGAGATAAAAGCACCTAAACACCCTGAGGAAGGTCCGATTATTTTGGAAATGAGTTCAGGATTTATTATACAATTAATAATCCCACTAGTAAAATAACAATTAAAATTCTGGAAGAATATTTTCAAAAGCTCTAAATCCTTTTATTGTTTGAAAAAGGATTTATCTTGACATTGGTCGACTTCTGCTTGTAATGTTGTGTGACTAATGTCGTAATGTTCTTTAAGATAATGATTTATCTTATCATATATGTCTTGAACTTCAGATATCAGCATATCATCGATATCTATGTGCGCTTCAAAATGGATAGTGTTTTCATTAATCATCCAGGAATGAACATGATGAATAGTATTAACACCGCTTATTTTTTCTACATCTTCCTTAATTGAATAATAATCAAGTTTTGCTGAGGACTGCATTAGTATCTCAATTGTTTTTTTAACAACATGCCAAGTTTCTCTTAGAATATATAAAGAAATTAGCATGGTGATTAGTGGATCTACCCATAAAACATCCCAAATCATAATGGCAATACCGCCAAGGACCACCCCAATGGATGATATGGTATCGCTAAGTAAATGCAAATAGCTTGATTTAATATTTAGGTTTTCATGGGAGTCTTTTTCGAGTAAAAAAACGGAGATTAAATTTGCAACTAGTCCGATAGATGCAACAATTATCATTAACTTCCCATCTATTACTTCTGGATTTTGCCATCGTTTAATGGATTCAATAATCAGTAAACTTGATATGGCGAACAAGACAGAGGCATTGACGAAAGCTGATAGAATTTCAGCCCTTTGGTAACCGTAGGTTTTCTTAGAATCGTTTGGTTTCTTTGCAATACGATTCGCATAATAAGATAAAGCTATTGCGATGGTATCACTTAAATTGTGAACAGCATCAGATAGTAGTGATAAACTACCTGATACTAATCCACCAATGATTTCGGAGATAGTAATGATTGCGTTAAGTAAGGTTACCAAAAATATTTTTTTGCCAGAAATATTGGTAATATCCTGTTGATGTCCCAGTTCACTGTGGTCGTGATGATGATCATGATCAGCCATTTTCAGACACCTCCTTTCGATAAAAGCTATTAGAAGATAGGTTTTCAAGTGGTTTCAGTTCTAAGACTTCCTGTTTTCGCTAGAAGTCTCCCTTATACAATAATCAAAAACCGCTTGTTTCTTTTTATCATAAGAATATCTTACCTTGTATTTGTGAGTAACACAACATCCATTTTGATTCCACCCCAATCAAGAGTCGAAAAAATTCCCAAAAATAATAGAAATAAAAGCATGAAATCAAACGTAAATCCATGAAATATCATTCAAAATATCCAGCTTCGGCACGAGTGGGAGAAGAGTGCAAAAAAAAGGGCAATGAAAGTAAAGGAACAGGGTGAAAAGATGGTAGAGAAAGAGGTTCTTGACTAATGAAGATTTCCCTTTAGCCGTCATTGCAAGGAGAACATAGAGGTATTACTTATATGTATATCAGTCTGACATGGCAATGTTCTCTCATGCACTTAAATAAATGGATACCAAAAACAACCCAATAACCAAAAGATATCACACTGCCCATATTTATAGTTGCTTAAGATGCTTGATCTTCAAGCTTCTTTTTTCTACTTTTTTAACTGGGTTTAACCAAACTTCATCTTCTAGTTTCCAGTTTCTTATTGATCCTGACCATCTCTCAGGATGCTTTGCTTTTGCTTCTTCGTATACTTTGATTCTTGCTTCAAATATTGCTTGGCCAATAGGAGAAAATAGAGATCGAAGTGAAAAGTTTGCTGATGAATTTGCTTCTGAACTTTTAATGCCTAGAGATTACTTTAATACTGAAATAAAAAAAGTCTTAAAAGATGGATTTGTTTCATTGGATGATGCACTGAAGTTGTCAGTACAATTTGGTGTGAGTTTTACTTCTTGTGTATTTACATTAGCATACCGCTATCCATCCTTTTCATGATAGTAATGGAAGAGTTTCTAGAATTTTCTTGAATTGGTTATTTCGGTTGAAGAAACTACCGCCAGTTTATCTGAAGTATGATAAAAAAGAAGCATATTATGAAGCTCTACAAATTGCAGATTTGCAAAATGATTTTGTGCCATTGTATGAAGTCTTTTTTGACGAGATTATGAAATCTATGATTGAATTATATGATGGTAGGCGAATTTTGTCAGATGATGAATAACTGCATATTGTTAGTTATATTAAAACAACTCTATGACTCCATTTTGACGCCAAGCCACTTAAGAGTCATATACATTTCCAACAATAGTGTAAATAAAAGTACAAAATCAAACCTAAATTCAACAAATAACACATGAATTACCGCCCTCCGGCTCGAGTGGGAGTAGTTCAAAAAGTGATTCTATCTGACGTTTCATTTCAAACTGTTGATTCTCGTTGTTACTGTTTGACATTATTATCATGATTTATAACACAAAGTGTAGTCATTAAATAGTCAAGAACTATGCTCTAATTATTTAGGTTAAAAGCAAAATTGTAGAGATAAAGATATTAATTTTATAACTCGATTTATTCTTCGATTTATTCATCGAAGTTTAAATCGAGTTTTTCTATTTATAAAACTAATAGTTACGAAGCAACTTATTTTCGCTAAAATTATCTTTGCTATGATATAATATTGTTCATAGAAATATATATGATATGAGTTGAGTTCAGAGATTCATTAGGGAGGTAATTGCATGATCTATTTTACAGCTGACCAGCATTTTGGCCATCACAATATACTAAAATATGAGAATAGACCATTTAAAGATGCTGACGAAATGGATAAATCAATGATTCAGAGGTGGAATGAGGTCGTACATAGGAATGATACAGTATACATTCTTGGTGATTTAACCTTAAGTAAAAAAGAATCTGACGTGGCAGCGATTATGGAACAATTAAAAGGCAAGAAGGTACTTATCAAAGGGAATCATGATTACTTTGCAGGCAAAGTTTGGATAGAGAAATATTTTGAGAAAGTGGTGGATTATCTGGAAATTAATAGTAACGGTATGAAGCTTTGTCTGATGCACTATCCCATGGCAACGTGGAATAAGAAACATTATGGTTCTATCCATTTACATGGACATATCCATTCGAATGAATTGCCATTTGATATTGGTGGAAGGATACTGAATGTTGGTGTGGATTTGTATGACTATAGACCGATTAGTATTAATGAAGTTATTGAACTGACTAACTCTATGCCTTTTGGATTTGATGATGATATTGATATTGAGTAAAATAGGAGGTTATTATGATAAAACTAGATGATATAATCGAAGCCTTAGAACTTGATTTTAATGAATTAAATTACTTCTATGATGTTGCAAATAGATGTGTTGTAATGATTACTGATGAAGAGTTTGGCTATGCAGAAGGTGAAAAGGCACTTTCGAATCTTCCAGAATGGCAACGAGAAAGTGTTGAGTTAGCTGAAAAGATAATGTATAGTTCGATTGATGAGTTCATACGATTACCGGATAAACATGACTTAAACGAATACAGAATCATGGAACATTTCATTAGGACTCTTGAATTAGGGCAAGTGAGAGATGAGCTATGGAATGCCATCGAAGGTAAAGGTGCATTTAGAAGGTTTAAGAATCAGGTCATATATTATGCACTTGATCAAGAATGGTATAAGTACCGTGATGAAGCTTTTATGACCTTTGCAAAAGAATGGTGTGAAAGCTATAACATTGTTTATGAAGAATAGAGGCGAATAGATGTTAAACATAATTAATACAGTAAATTTAACAGGAGTAACAATATCAGGAACACATGATGATTTATACGAAGTTTATGAGGCCATTGAAAGGGTTCTTGGACCAGAGGAGTCAATGGACTTAACTTCGCTAAGGATTCTAGGCGTATGTTATGATTTGCGCCATTGCTTTATGGGGGATCGAGAGATTGAATTTGTAGAGAATAGCTATCATGAACATTTACAAAAATACCATGAAACCATTCACCCAAATACGAATGTACATTTTAAAGTTAATATTTTATGGCTTGAAATTATATTTGCAGCCTTAGCTCTAGATGATTTTGTGAAACGATATAGGGATGATAAAATCTTTAATAAGATGATGAAAGATACAGGGGTAACGGATGAACAAAAGCAATATTATGCATTAACTAGATTTGAAGATGTTGCTTTAGTTAATCTTTTCCAAGAAAAAGTATGGAAAGCTTTCAGAGATGCTTGTGGTGATGCTGCATATAAAAGGCTATATAAAAGTGCAAAGGCCGATGATTTTCATTATACAATTGTTTGTAAATATAATGATTTTTGTACCCATTATTTAGATACTCTGGAGATGAAGTATATTCACTCTAAACCTGAGAAGCGTGAAAAACTTCTAGCGACTTTGGTAAGAAAGATTATCGTCCAGGGAGAAGATTATTATCAAATTCATCGTGATGTATCTGCTTATGCTATAAAAAATAATATATCTAAAGATCAAGTGAGATTAGCTGATGTGGATTATCCAGAAGATATTGAATGGTAGTAATTGAGCACATTGAATAAAGAAGACTATAAAGATCTGAGTGATTTGACAGAAAAGCAACAGGAGGCAGTATGTGATTTGTTATCTGCTACAATTTCTACGACAATTTTTGAGTTTCTTGAAATGTTTAAAGCAAACCATGAAAAATTTCAAATATGATTTAAAGTTGATTTGATATTTTATCATTGCAGGAAGCAACGAAGAATGCAACGAAAATTTTTACGTTGCATTCTTTTTCTGTTCTGCTATAATAAAAGAATGGAGGGACTAATATGGGAATAAAAGAACGTTTAGATTTAGAATATAAGTTGAGTGTTTCAAATACATTTTTAAAAACTGTTAGTGCATTTGCAAATTATGGAAATGGTGATGTAATATTTGGTATTACAGATACAGGAGATATTATTGGCTTAGATGATTTGGATAAAGAGTGTTTAAGTATTGAGAATAAGATTAATGACAGTATTGGTCCAATTCCTGAATATCAATTGGATATTGATGAAAATCTCAGAACAATTTCTTTAAAAGTGTTTGAAGGTATTCATAAACCGTATTTGTACAAAAATAAAGCCTATAAACGTGCTGATACTTCAACAGTTGAAATAGATCGAATTGAATTGAATCGGTTGATTTTGGAAGGTACAAATCGTAGCTATGAAGAGATGCCTGCTTATAACAATGAATTGAGTTTTGAATATTTGGAACAGAAATTAATTGATAAATTGGGAATTAGTGAACTTAGTAAAGATATTAAGAAAACTTTGGATTTTTATTATAATGAGGAAAAATACAATCGAGTAGCTGAAATGTTATCAGATAATAATTCATATCCAGGGATAGATATGGTTCGTTTTGGAGAAACAATTGATGAATTTTTAGATCGAGAAATTCATGAAAAAATGTGTGTGATTCAGCAATTTGATAATGCAATTCATCTATTTGAAAAGTATTATACATACGAAGAAATTGTTGGTTCCACGCGGGTTAGAAGAGAAACTATTCCAGAAAAAGCATTTAGAGAAGCACTTGCAAATGCAGTAGTTCATCGATTATGGGATGTAAAAGCTTCTATAAATATTTCTATGTATAATGATTTTATCGAGATAGTATCACCGGGTGGATTACCATCAGGGCTTTCTGAAAAGGAATATATAGATGGACAAGTATCGTTACTAAGGAATCCAGTATTAGGGAACGTATTTTTTCGATTGAGATATATTGAAAAGTTTGGTACAGGGATTAAAAGAATCATGCAATCTTATAAAGGCGCAATTATACAACCTGAATTTAAGGTGTACTCGAATTCTATTAGTATTATACTTCCTATTGTTAAGAAGGATGATGCAATATTAACAGCGGATGAGAGAACAATTTATCATTTGTTAAATAACAAAAAATCATTAAGTAGAAAAGAAATAGAAGAAAAAGCAAAATTTAATAAAGATAAAGCAATTCGAATATTAAACAAACTAGTAGATAAAAAATCTATTGAAATAGTAGGTCAAGGTAGAAGTACAAGATATAGAAGAAAAGAATTATAAGTATTGGATAATAAAGCGGGTGAATTATGACTAGTTGATGCTGACTCCATTTTGACTCCCAGCTACTCAAGAGTAATATATATTTCCACCAATAGTGAAAATAAAAGCACGAAATCAAACATAAATTCATCAAATATCATCCAGATTACCAATCTCCGACTAGAGTGGGAGTAGTTGATTTTTATTATAAGTGACATATGATATCATTTCATTGCATCTGGTGTCATCTCATATCACCTGTTGTACATAGTATTGTCATTTCATGAAAAAAGTAGAGTCAATAATATATAAATTAAGTCATAGAACATTAGGGATTCAATATAACCGGTGTTCTATGACTTTTCTTTATTTACTTTTGATATTAAGGAGACATGCATATCATTATAAGATTTACATACTATTTGAGTTAATAATTTCTTTATTAATAATATAATACCGACATCTGCCTTCTTTAATGAAGATTTTGTTGCCGTATTATCAGATGAGAGAATATTTACTGCTAGAGAACCACTAGAAAAGTATGAATATAACATCATCTTGACAGTTTATTAATCTAGTGATACCATTAAATAGACCACTCTGGTCGACGGACGAATAAATTAATGAATAGCCATAGTAAACCTAGTGGATATTCAGTGAACTTATAATGGATTACCAATAAATCAATTGTATTGAAAGACTATCAATAGTAAACGAACGGAAGGTACAAATAAATGAATGAATCCTTTGAACAATTAGATAGTGATAAAAAAGAGATGATTCTGAAAGCAGCTTTTAATGAATTTGCAACTAAGGGTTTTAAGTCAGCATCAACGAATAGTATCGTTAAAGAAGCTGAAATTGGTAAAGGTATGCTATTTCATTATTTCAACAATAAGAAAGAGCTTTTTGATGACCTTATAGAAATCGGTATTGCTTTTATGGAAGAAATGTATAGTAACTTACCGATTAATGAGTATGTTGACTTCATAGAAAAATGCAAAATATTTTCTAAAATAAAGATGTCTAAAATGGTAGAGAAACCTGAGATTTTCAATTTCTTTAGTAGTATATATATTAATGGCTATAAAGATGTTACGAAAGAGGTGTCGCAGCACATGATGAAAGTGATGAAACAGGTCTCTGATATGTTATATCAAAATATTGATACCAGTTATTTCCGGGATGATATTCAAAGCGTCATGATTATCAAACTTATCAATTGGTCAATGGATGGGTATCAAATGGATTTGATTAATCAGTTTAAAGTAGCGGACTATGATACATTAGAGAGCATTGACATGAAACCTTACTGGGATGAATATGATGAGTTTTTAGAAACACTGAAAATACTATATTATAAATAAAGGAGGAGTTGTAATGAGTATGCTGAAAGTGGAAAATTTAACGAAGAAGTTTGGGAAATTCACAGCACTTGACCAGATTAATATTGAACTAGAGAAAGGAGAAGTATTTGGATTTATCGGACCAAATGGCGCAGGTAAAACCACCACAATCCGTTCGATATTAGGTATTCTAAAAGCGACAGAAGGTCAGATTAGTGTATTTGGCCAAGACGCATGGAAAGATGCCGTTGAGATTCACAAACGGGTAGCATTTGTCCCTGGGGATGTTTCCTTATGGCCTAATCTGACTGGTGGAGAAGTGATTGATTTGTTTGTGAAATTAAGAGGCAGCAGTAGTGAGAGTAAAAGAGAAAAGCTGATAAAAAGTTTTGATCTTGATCCAAAAAAAAAATGTAGGGCTTATTCCAAGGGGAATCGACAAAAAGTAGCCTTAGTAGCTGCACTTGCATGCGAGGCAGATTTATATATTCTAGATGAACCGACTTCAGGCCTTGATCCATTGATGGAAACAGTTTTTCAGTCATCAATAAAAGAATTAAAAGCAGCAGGAAAAACGATATTCCTATCTAGCCATATTCTGTCCGAAGTTGAAAAATTATGTGATAGAGTGGCCATTATTCGAGAAGGTAAGATTATTGAAACGGGTTCATTAAAAGAATTAAGACACTTGATGCGTAACCAGGTTGTCATTGAAACTACAAAACCTGTAACGGATGCCAAAGGGTTAATGGGTATCTATGATTATAGTGAAGATAATCTGGTTTATAGTTTTCAAATGGATCCACAACAGCTTTCAACCATTGCCAATCACTTTGATAAATTTAATATTGTCAATTTTGAAAGTGTGCCACCGACGTTGGAAGACCTTTTCATGCACCATTATAAAAACGGAGGGGGCATAGAAAATGATTAAATTGGCTGGCACAAAAGTGATTTCAAAATTTATATTAAGAAGAGATAGAATTAGTATCCTTATATGGATTGGTTCATTTGCATTACTCACAGCCTATGTTGCCCTTATGTTTCCAACACTTTATCCAACAGATATAAAGGTAAAAGAGATTGTTGAAACTTTAAGCAATCCAGCCATGATAGCCATGCTTGGACCATACTACGGAGCCACTGATTATGTGAATTATGGTGCTGTATATGCGGCTGAAATGCTAATTCTTGTGGCTCTTACAGTAGCTACAATGAATATACTATTAGTAACTAGGCATACTAGAAATGATGAAGAAGAGGGGAGATTGGAAGTCATTCGCTCATTGCCTGTCGGTAAAACAACGGTCTTATTCTCAACTTTATCTGTGTATGTCATAGTCAATACATTAATTGGGTTATTCGTAGGCGTAGTATTGATTCTGACAGGTGATACTTCTTTTGGATGGAATGGTTCTTTACTTTATGGAGCGGGTCTAACAGTTACAGGTATTTATTTTGCGGCAGTTACAGGCTTATTTGCACAGTTGAATCAGACTTCAAGAGGCACTTCAGGTTATGCATTTGGGTTTTTGGGCATCATGTATTTGCTAAGGGCGATTGGCGATATCAATAGTGAAACCTTGTCTCTGATTTCACCGCTTGGTCTTATTACAAGAACTAAACCTTATGTAAGTAACTCATGGTGGCCGATACTAATTGTACTTATTGAAGCTATAATAATTGCTTATATTGCCATTAGGCTCAACGTCATACGTGATTTAAATGCTTCATTCATACCAGTAAAACCCGGTAGAAAAAGTGCTTCAAAGCTTTTAGTCAGTCCACTTGGCTTAGCATTTAGAAATCAAAAATCAGCAATTATTGCTTGGGCAATAGGGGTTATGGTTTTAGGCATATCATACGGATCGGTTCTTGGTGATATTGAGACGTTCATTTCCGGTAATGAAATGTATGAAAAAATGTTGTCTGTTATAGGTGGTACTGCCAGCTTTCTTGAACGATTTATGGTTATGCTTTCTGCGGTTATTGCTATGGTGGGCGCTATTCCAGTAATTCAAATGATTATCAAACTAAGATATGAAGAGAAACACAATCATATAGAGCACTTGCTTGGCAGAGCTGTATCAAGAAGGCAATTAATTATGAATTACGTGACATTAGCAGTGATTATATCAATTATTATGTCATTATCAGGCACATTAGGTTTGTATATGGCTGGTGCACAGGTTACTGAATCGCCATTGGTCTTTGGCGATATGATGATAGCATCATTTGCCTATTTACCAGCTATTTGGGTGTTTGTAGCGCTGACAGTTATGCTTCTTGGTTTCATTCCAAGTGCGATTAAATTAATCTGGTTATATTTGGGATTTACTTTTGTATCCGTATATCTTGGTGGTATTTTAGGTTTACCGGATTGGGTTGTTAAGTTAACACCATTTGGTTATGTACAAAAAATACCAGTAGAATCCTATAATGTTGTTAGCTCAATCGTTTTAGTTATCATTTCGGTAGTATTAATATATGTTGGAAATGCTAAATATCGCACAAGAGATTTAGCGGGCTAGGCTATAGTGATTCTTTTAATCAATGGGAGCAGGGAGTGTAATCGCTGAAATGAAGGTATTAACTATAAACGATAGTCTGTTCCTTCAAAATGGAAAACAAGGAAGCATATGCAAGTTATATTGTAGTATAGAGACATCTTAAGCCCTTGTTTCTAGCAAATAAGAACAATAGATAAATTATACTAAAAAGGCTGCCAACTATTGTTGACAGCCTTTTTGAATGAGCAAAGTTAATTTATCTAAGCAGTACTAAGTGTAAATCAATTACACTTATATATAGGACAAACTACTATGATAATTCTTTGATTTTTTTGTAAGCTTTTGTGTCAAAATAAAGTTCACCTTTATATGGATTTCTTTTTGTGGAAACAGCTTTATAAACCATAAATGCTACTAAAGCAATATTTGCAATTAATGCTATAGCTGAAACAAATGTGTAGATTGTTGGGTTATAAGTTGATACTACTTTAAACATACCTTCGTCTTGAAAGCTAGGGAATGTTTGGGCAAACATACACCAAATGGCTAATGTTTGAGCTCTATGCTGTAACCAAGCCCCTTTACCTAATGTAAATGCACATAATGTCGGTGCAATTAGCATAGGTATTCCTGCATACCAGGAGTGTGAAGGAATACAATTGTATGTGTAAGCAAAATTCCATAAATCATAGGCTACAATCCAGAACCATAACATATCCGGCCATAACATATCTTTACTTTTATCTTTTTTAGTTAACCTACGGATTACAATACCAAACCAACCTGTAATTGCGATTATATTCAATATACCGGCAGCTCCGTTCATGTAATTCCACATTCCGCCCATAACTCCCGTGACTTCTCCTTCAATTGCACCTGAGTTTATCAACCAATACATATTACCGATTTCAAAATCTCTAGCAACTGCTTCTAGAATGTTAATCACCAAAATTAATGGCGGGAAGGCTAAAGCCCATTTTTTATCAGAAAGCTTCCAGATTACTTTACCTGTTATTTTATCTTTTTTCTCATAATGACGTATAAACCAGAATCCAAGTGCAGCTATTGTACAAGAATATACTTTTGCAATATGAAACCAATCGGTATAAGTATCTTCCTTCAGAACTGTCATCCATACAATGGTTAATATCAATGGTAAGGCTGTGAAACTTAGCAAACCTACCCATTTGAATCTTCTAGCAAATTCATTGTGGATAAACAAAAATGCAAGAATAGCTATTGATGCTAACCATGGCATTACCAAGGTGGCACCTTCTGCATAATTAAATGAAAACATAATCAAATCTCCTCTATGGTAATATAATAGAAAAATAGTAACATATTTGCAAAATAAATACAATACGATTCAAAAGATTGATAGAAAAAAGACAAAGTAGATGTACTATATTAACTAAAATCTGAAAATTATAAAAATAATTTAAAATATGGTTCAATTTGAAGTGCCTAAGTTGATATTTAAATATCAATATAGGGTAGCGAGAGAAGCTAAAGAAAAGCCTGAAAAGAAGTTTACATCATCAATACATTTGATTGATTAAGAAAGTTTAGTTCAATGCCATAAATTGAGGCTTTAGCCTCAAAAGGTTACCGGGCAGTGCGCCAAGATAAGGGCGTGTTTTATAGTGGGTGAGATTCCCACCGAGGAAGACTTAGCAAGTCACTCGTAGCGAGTGTTGGCCATCATCGGGTAACTTATGATGGTAAGCGTACACAGTTAGATAGTAGGCGGTAAGCCGTAAGGATGAAGGGATTGAGCCTCGGTGCGCCCAGATAGGGTATATAATTTAACAGGTGGAAATCCTGTCTGGTAAGGTTTAAACTGAACCACCAGTAGCGAGTCATGGATTTGGTGTAGTAATACAGTAGGTTAAGCGTTGACAGTTAGGTAGTAGGGCTGAAAGTGATTGAGTCCCGTAATATCCCATTTTCAAGAGGTTGACGTTATCGTGGCAACGGAAAACAATATATCTGTAAACGTTATAAGTGAGTTAACAGATACTCTTGCGGGGTCTTAGAGCCAGCCATGCTACACAATGATTATATATTAACTGGGGAGACCCTATTGTTTCTTATGAAAATAAGTATGGTGGACAACAGTGAAATGAAGAAAACCAAAAGAGCAACAGGGAGTCGGATAGATGAATAGTACCGAAGAAGCTGAGTAATGTCAGTGGAGGGAAGGCATCTACATGGTAGCGATTTTTCTAAAGACACATTATCTATACTCAGGGATAGGAAAATATAATGCAAACAAAATTGGAAAGAATAACAGAAATTTCAAGAAAACAGACAAGAACAGTATTTACTTCACTGTATCATTTGCTGAACAAAGAACTTTTATTGCAATGTCATTCAGAGTTAAACGGAAAGAAAGCAGTAGGTATAGACGGAGTGAGTAAGTCGGATTATGAAGAGAATCTAGAATTTAACATTGATAATCTAGTAATAAGACTTAAGAATAAAAATCATAAACCTATGCCATCACTTAGGAAACACATATCAAAAGGAAATGGAAAAACAAGACCCTTAGGAATAGCGATATATGAAGATAAAATTGTACAATTAGCGTTAAAGAAAATAGTGGAGGCTGTATTTGAGCCGAAATTTCTAGAGTGTATGTATGGATTCAGACCCAAAAGAGGATGTCATGATGCATTAAAAAGACTTAATAAGAATATTGAGAAAAGCAAAGCCAACTATGTTTTAGATGCTGATATTAAAGGATTTTTCAATAATGTGAGTCATGAATGGATAATCAAATGTCTAGAGGTTCATATCAAAGACCCAAATATCAACAGATTAATTCTGAAATATTTAAAGGCTGGAATCATGGAAGATGGAGTCTATGAACCATCAACATCCGGAACTGCCCAAGGTGGATTATGCCGAGCTCGGCATAATCCACCTTATGTAGAGATTAACGTTATGCCGAGTTAAGGCAAGTTTTCCTTGATAATTAAGGATTAACAAATATTTATCTCGGCATAATACAGCCATGTCTCTTACTTTCTGATACGCTGTAATC
>Ga0314774_1001577_pt1 | contig 14238 bp, 14 predicted proteins | sample MetaGCBIA2018_FD_204515 | JGI IMG/M metagenome (GOLD analysis project Ga0314774, IMG submission 204515) | Cryopeg brine microbial communities from Beaufort Sea near Barrow, Alaska, United States - CBIA 2018 | ecosystem: Environmental > Aquatic > Marine > Coastal | place: USA: Alaska | collected... | reverse complement strand
GTCGAATAATTAACCAAAATTGAGGGTGCGGCAGAGCAGGCCCAAGGGGACGCGATCAGACAAAGCCGAATCCGAGCTGAAACAGCTTTTCTACGGATCGAACCGCTTTCTTGTCAGCAACGAACAGGATTACGTGGTCTCCGTCAGTAATCACCGTATCGTGATGGGCCATGATGACCTCTTCACCTCTGACCAGGGCACCCACCGTGGCGCCGACCGGTAATGGCAGCTCGTCCACCCGCCGGCCGACAACACGCGAACTCTCCATGTCGCCATGGGCTATTGCCTCCAACGCCTCTGCGGCTCCGCGTCTGAGCGAATGCACCGCGACAACGTCCCCTCGCCGCACATGGGTGAGCAAGGCGCTTATTGTCGATTGTTGTGGCGACAGGGCAATATCAATCAAGTCCCCTTGCACCAGGTCAACGTAGGCGGGGTTATTGATCAGGGTAATCACGGTGCGGGCGCCCAGTTTCTTGGCCAGCATGGACGCCATCACGTTGGCTTCGTCATCATTGGTCAGTGCAAGAAATACATCGGTAGCTTCTATATTCTCCTCGATTAGAAGCTCACGGTTAGAGGCGCTGCCGTGCAGGATAGTGGCAGCAAGCAATTGCTGAGATAGCTGCTCGCAGCGTGCCAGATTCTGCTCAATAATTTTCACCTGGTACTTTTTTTCTATGCTCAATGCCAACCGCGCGCCAATGTTGCCGCCACCGGCGATGATGATGCGTTTGTATGGACGATCCAGACGTCTGAGTTCGGCCATGACCAGACGAATGTTGGACCGGGCCGCAATGAAAAAAACCTCGTCTTCCGCTTCGATCACCGTATCGCCGTGCGGCATGATCGGCTGTTCCTTGCGGAAAACAGCAGCGACACGCATGTCGATGCCGGGCAGATGTTCGCGCAAGGCGGCAATGCGCTGGCCTACCAGGGCGCCGCCGTAGCGTGCCTTGACGGCTACCAGTTGCACCTTGCCGTCGGCAAAATCCAGTACCTGCAGCGCACCGGGATACTGCAATAAACGCTTTATGCCTCGGGTGACCAGTGACTCGGGGCTGATCAGCACGTCGACCGGTATTGCTTCTCGACTGAAAAGTGCTCCATCGCGGGTGAGGTAGTCGGGCTCGCGCACACGGGCTATGCGGGTAGGTATATTAAAAAGACTGTAGGCTACCTGGCAGGCGATCATGTTGATCTCGTCGCTATTGGTAACCGCAACCAGCATATCCGCGTCCTCTGCTCCGGCCTTGGCCAGCACTTGAGGATGTGACCCCGATCCATTCAGCGTGCGCACATCGAGGCGATCTTGCAGCTCGCGCAAACGGCCGCTGTTGGTGTCGACGATGGTGATATCGTTTTCTTCACCGGCCAGATGTTCGGCCAGTGTTCCGCCAACCTGACCCCCGCCGAGAATAATGATACGCATGCGCTAATCTCCATGGCTGCTACATGCGCTTATTGTTGGCCGCAAGGCTGTAAACAAACCATGCCAGTGTTGGTTGGGTGTCGTAAATTTTGCGTATACGTCAGTCTGGCTGGCCGATAAATCGGTAGCCAACACCCGATTCGGTTTCGATATAGCGCGGGGCCGTCGGGTCGTCCCCCAGTTTGCTGCGTAAGCGTCCAATAAAGATTCGCAAATAGTGGGTGTCATGGGTGTGGTGTGGCCCCCAGATATCTTTTAATAATTGTTGCTGGGTAACAATACGGCCGGGGTGCGCAATAAGGCTGCGCAGTAACTCGAATTCCTTCTTGGACAAATGTAGATCTTCCGCACCCAGGCGTACACGACGATCAAGCAGATCCACCCGCAGAAAACCATCGTCATAGCCGGTTGGCGGAACCGTGACGTCACCGAAAGTGCGTAGCACAGAGCGGATGCGCGCTAGCAGCTCGTTAGCGCCAAAAGGCTTCTCCACATAATCATTGGCACCGTTGTCCAGCGCCATGACCTTATCCTTCTCGCCGTTGCGCACCGAGAGCACTATTACAGGCCCCTTGTAGAACTCGCGTAAACCCTGCAATAGCACTTGGCCGTCCATGTCAGGCAATCCCAGATCCATGATGACCAGATCGGGCTGGTGCAGCGCCGCCTGCTGCAGACCCTGTCGAGCGTCTTCAGCCTCGAGTAACTGATAACCCTGTGAACCCAGGCAAATGGTCAGAAAGCGCCGTATTTGCGGCTCGTCGTCAATGATGAGCACGTTTGTCATAGCTCGGTCTCCTGGCCTGTCAAGGACGGTGGCAAGGGAAGACTGATTCGCACACAGGCACCTTCACCGGATGCGCTGTCTTCTACCGAGGTTCGACCTCCGTGGGCGACAATGATGCTGCGGCAGATGGCCAGACCCAGGCCGGTGCCTGCAGCGTATTGATCGCCGTGGCTGAAGGTGTGGAACATATCGAATACCTGCTCGCGTTTTTCCGGAGTAATACCCGGACCGCTGTCACGTACGTCGAGGTGCAGCCAATCCTCGTCCTGGAGAGCCGCGATCCCGATGCGGCCGTTGGCGGGTGAAAATCGGACGGCGTTTTCCAGTACGTTGAACAGCGCTTGCTCGATCAGAGCAGGGTGGACATGGAGCAAGGGAAGATCCGCCGGCATGTCGATTTTCAGTTCGATGTCCTTGAGCAGCTGGCGACTGCGGCGAATGACTACGCTGATGACGTCATCCAGTCCTATCCAGTCACGATCCAAGGTCAGCTCGCCATGCCCCAGGCGTGTCATGTCCAGCAGCTTTTGAATGTAACGGTCAAGGCGTCGTGCTTCACTCAAGGTATTATCCAACAATTCCGCGCGCTGAGCGGGATCCAGGGAGTCAGAAAGATCAATCAGACTCGACACCGAGCCAATCATGGTCGACAGCGGCGTGCGCAGATCATGGGAGACGGATGACAGGAGTGCGGAGCGAAGCTGCTCACGCTCCTTGCCAAGAGTCTCCTGCTTCAGCGACTGGTCCAATTGAATTCGGCCCCAGGCCAGGCTTGCCAGACTGACCAGAGCATCAAGCCGCTCGCGGTGCCAGAGACTGACGGGCTCGGTGGCTGAAAGTCTGATTGCGTCTAGGGGCTCTCCTTTGGAACTTCGCAGTACTACTGTGACGCCGCCCGGATCCTCGTGCCATGTCACGGTTCTGGGCGCCTCATAGGGTGATACGGGGCCTGGATCGACGCTACGGGCATACCAGTCCAATGTCTCAGCCAGTTGCGCGGAGAAAGCTTTTATCAGTGCAGGGCCATCGACACACACCGAGAGCGCCCGGGCACATGCCATTTGCTGTTCGTTCCAGCGCTTGCTGTCACGCAGGGCGGTTACCTGTTCGCTCAGGTGCCCGGCCAGGTGCCCGGTGATCAGTGCAACCATCGCCAGCAGACCGCCGGTGAGCACATCTTCGTGATGCAGCATGCGCAATGAGAAACGCGGCTCGGTGAGGAAGAAGTTATAGGCTACGAAGCTTAGCAGAGCGCATGCCAAGGCGGGCCAGACGCGTGTGTTGACCGCCGTCACCAGCACCGCAGCCAAATAAAGCAGCGCAAGGTTGGCAGCGGGCATCACGCTTGCGAGCGCCAACGCCAGCCCTGTGGCAACCAGTGGTGTCAGCCAGGGTAGGGTGACGCAAAGTACGTCTTTGCGGGTCAGTCTGTGCAATGTCATTTTTCCGCTCAGCCGCGCCAGAACATGGGAGAGAACAGCACCATCATGGTCATCAGTTCCAGACGACCCAGCAGCATCGCAAAGGATAGCAGCCATTTTGCCGCGTCAGGCAGCGAAGAAAAATTACCCGCTGGCCCGACGATGTTACCAAGGCCGGGACCCACGTTGGTCAGCGCTGTTGCTGTCGCGGTGAGGCTGGTAACTAGATCGAGGCCCATCATCGCCAACACAAGAGTAAATCCAGCCAAGCACAGGAAGAACAGAAAAGAGAATGCGATTGCGGATAGGATAATGTCATCCCCGACCGGCTTACCCGCGTACTGGGTAACGAATATGCCATTGGGATGGATCAGTTTACGAACCTGGCTGCGCAGAAACAGGTAACTGAGTTGAAATCTGAAAATTTTCATTCCACCGCTGGTTGATCCAGAGCAGCCACCTATAAAGGTTACGATAAAGAAGAGCGCGACGCTGAACGGCCCCCACAGCGTGTAGTCGGCGGAAGCGAAGCCCGTGGTGGTGATCACCGACACCAGGTTGAAAGTCGCTTGGGTCGCCGCCTGAAACGGTGTTTGCGAGCCCTGGATGATCAGATACAGCGTCAACAGTAAAGAGACCGCGGCGACGATACCTAGAAGACCTATAACCTGCTGGTTATTTAGCGTGGCAAGTCGGGGTCGGCGAGCAAAGCCGATGATCATGGTGAAAGGCATGGCGCCGAGCAACATGAACACCACCGCGATCCAAAGAACAGCGCTACTGAAACGGCCCATGGAGCGGTCGTCTGTGGCAAAGCCACCGGTCGAGACAGTGGCCATGGCATGGTTTACCGCATCAAAAGCGCTCATGTCAGCGAGCCAGTAGCTGAGGGTGCAGGCAGCGGTGATGGTCAGGTAGGTTATCAGCAGGGCCCTCGCCAGGGTCTGGATGCGAGGCATCGACTTGTCCGACCAGTCGGAGGACTCGGTATGGAATAGCCGCATGCCGCCGACGCGTAGAAACGGCAGAATTGACACGGCCATACCAATCACTCCCAGCCCGCCCAGCCATTGGAGAGTTGAGCGCCATAGCAACAGGCTGGCGGGCAGTTTCTCGATACCAACGAAAATCGTCGAGCCGGTTGTGGTGATCCCTGATACGGCCTCGAACCAGGCATCACTGAAGGCTATGTGATGGTGGCTAAAGAATAACGGTAGGGCGCCTGCCAAAGACATCATCAGCCAGCTGGCGCTGGTCAGCAAATACAGCTGCCGTGATACCAGGTGAAAATGCGCTCTGCGACAGGATGCGACCATCGCAAAACCCAGCGCTGCAGTGACCCCTGCGCTGGTCAGAAAAACAGGCATTTCCGGATCATTCAATACGCCTGCGAACGCGCTGACGCAGAGCATCAGCATGGCCATGATCAGGATCAGGATGCCACAAACATAAATAACAGGGCGTATGAACTTGAACATGCGTCTGGCTCCGTAATGTTGAATCCAGATTAGGGCTGGTGGGCATAAACAAACGAGTGGCAAAGGGCAGGGTCTTCGTAAATAAAACGTAAACGCCGCTTGCTCGCCCAGGCAAGAAGGGGAACGGAAGCGGTGTGCGGGTGTCGAAATATTAGTCGGACGAAGCCAAGCTCTTTCACACTCAATATGTCTTCGACCGCATCCGCGAGCTCGGATAAAGCCCGCATGAACTTTGACGAAAGGGATATTGATTATGGTTACGCATTTCAAGCTCAGCGGGCATCTTGCGTGTGGCCGCGAAGGTAAAACCCTGAAGACCAGTATTGATTCGGGCAAGGTGACATGCCGCAACTGTCGGCATACCGATGCCTATGTCGAGGCGCGACAAGCGAAGAAGGAGGCTGGAACAACCCTAGCGCAGCCCGGTGGCAACTGGCGTGATAGCTGGGGGAATAGGCTTTTGAGTATGCCGGGGCCGCAGCGTCTGCCGCGGGGGTTCAACGGACAGCAATTTGTCTGAATCAGGCCTGGATCATTGCCGCATCAAGCGCGGGATTTCAAATTCCGCGCTTTCAAGACCAGAGTCAGTCCGCCGAGCACGGCCGCAGCGGCGATCAACACTCGCGGCGTGAGAGGCTCGTTGAATAACAGCATGCCTGCGGCTGCGGCCAGAATCGGTACAGACAGTTGAATCGATGCGGCCTGTATCGAGCCCAACCCCCTCAATGCGCTGTACCATATGGCATAGCCTAGACCTGAAGTAACTGCTCCGGACAGCACGGCAAGCAGCGCGCCAGTCGTATCCCAGTGGACCTGGTCAAGAAAGGGCAGTGCTGCCAACAACACCAGGGGGATGGAGCGCAGGAAGTTGTCTGTGGTTGATGCCAGTGGATCACGGGTGCTTCTGCCCAGCAGCGAATAAGCACCCCAGGCCAGGCCCGACAATAACATCACCAATGAGCTCATCAAGGGCGGAGCACTGCTGCCTGGCAGGAGTAGCGCAACTACGCCGGCCATGGCCAAAATCAGTCCAGCGGTAGCAGCCGCCCCCAGTCGTTCGCCACGCAGCAAACCGAACAAAAGCATGCTCAGCTGCACCGCACCAAACAGCAGCAGAGCGCCCACGCCAGTATCGAGCTGTATATAGGCAAAAGAGAACGCCGCGGCGTATACCGTCAGTGCCAGGGCGCCGGCCCAATTGCCCGCTTTGGCTCGACTGCGTTTGCGCCGTGCCAGCAATGCCCAGAGCAGCAATGCACCGCTGATAATACGCAAAACAGTAAAACTGGCAGCATCGATTTGAGTTTCCGCCAATGCCAGGCGGCAGAGTACTGAGTTGCCGGCAAACGCAAGCATGGCCAGGCTGGCCAGCAGGGCGGTGGATAATGGCAATGGCCGCCCTGCTACTTCAGGCATCAGGCCAGCTCGATACGATCAGCGTGGATAACGATGCGTCCTTGCTTAAACAGCCCGCCAATGGCTTTCTTGAAATTGCCTTTGCTGACGCCGAATTGGCGACTGATTACTTCCGGCGGGCTCTTGTCGCTCACTGACAGCGATCCGCCGTTGGCTTTGAGCTTGTCCAGTATCTGTTGCTGCAATGTATCCGCCGCCTCTGCGCCGACCGGCTGCAGGCTCAAGCTGATCTTGCCGTCGGGGCGTACTTCACGAATGTATCCTTGCTCACGCATGCCGCCGCGCAAAAACTTGAATGCTTCGTTCTTGTGAACCAGGCCCCAGTGCTCGCCGTTGATAATGGCCTTGAAACCCAGATCGGTGGTACCCACAATCAACAGGTCGACAGCCTGACCTGTGGTATAGCGCGCAGGTGTCTGGTCCAGATGGCGATCAAGATGCGCCGTCGCAGTTATGCGCCGCGTATGCTTGTCGAGGTACAAGTAGACGACAACATAGTCCCCTTCCTTGAGTGGACGCTTTTCTTCTGAATGTGGCAGTAACACGTCCTTGGGCAGACCCCAATCGAGAAAAAGACCGATCTTGTTGATTTCGGCTACCTTTAGACTGGCAAACTCGCCGACCTGCGCCTTGGGCGTTTCGGTGGTGGCAATCAGTCGGTCTTCGCTATCCAAATAAACGAACACGTTCAACCAGTCCTCCTCTGCCGTTGGCTGGTCCTTGGGTATGTAGCGGTTGGGCAACAGAATTTCACCCTCCGCGCCACCATCCAGGTAGAGCCCGAAGCCGACGTGACTGACTATTTGCAAACGGTTGTAGCGCCCGATCAAGGCCATGATGCGATCTCTCGATAAATAGAAGCAGTGTAACAGGCTCACGAGTTGGGACGTGCCGTTGAATCCGGTGTTCTGGCATCCCTGCGGAAAGATTGGGAAACAACTGGCGCCACATCCGAGTAGCCGGCGTCTGTGATTGCTGCTAGCTTTCAGCACGATAGATAAGTCATGATGATCCTTTAGATCAAGGCGGGGCAGCAGGGTGTCAACCGACGAAATACAAGACCTAGCCGGTTTAGACCGGCTGCTGCTGGCAACCGGGCGGCAGGATCAACAGGCATTCGAGCGACTGTACCGGCTGACCAGTGGTAAGCTTTTTGGTATATGTAAACGCATGCTTGTGCAGCCCAGCGACGCTGAAGATGTCCTGCAAGAGGTATATCTGACTGTCTGGAGCAAGGCTGCCCAGTTTGACGCCCAACGGGGTAATCCGATTACCTGGCTGTCGGCTATAGCGCGTAACAAGTGCCTTGATCGATTGCGCTTGAGCGGAATCGATCGTCATACGGATCCGGTCGATCTAGACCATCTCCCTGAACCTGAGGCGCGTGATCCGGTTGAGGCCGCCAGCGACCAGAAACTTCTCGATAACTGTCTCTCGAATTTGCGCAACCAGCATCGTACCGTCATTCGGACAGCCTTCTTCGACGGTAGTACCTATGACGACCTGGCAACCCGCACGGGTGTCCCCATTGGCACCATGAAGAGCTGGATACGACGTGGCTTGATAAGCCTCAAGGCGTGCCTGGAAAAATGAATACAATCCTAGTAAACAGCGAAGAAGATGATCTGCGGCTAGCAGAGTACGCACTGGGTGTGTTGGATGCCGATGAGCGTAAACGGGTTGAAGCCCAGGTTGCGGCTGACGCTGAATCAGCACAGAAATTAGCCGTGTGGCATGCGCATCTTTCGCCGATGTTGGCCGAGATTGCTGAGGACGCACCGCCAGAATATGTCTGGGCACGCATCCGCGACAGCCTGGGTCACACAGCACCAAGCGCAACCGATGCCAAATCCAAACTCACGAGCGGAATTTGGGACAGTCTGTTGCTGTGGCGCTGGTTTTCCGTTGGCGGTCTTGCCACGACCATGATCTTGGCTGTATTGCTTGTGGTGATGCAGCCAGTAGCCGTCGACCTCCAACCCACGGACGGCATGCTAAGTACTGCGCTGCAACTGGAGAGCGGTCAGACTGTATATACCGCTACCCTCGATGCGAGCAGGCGTAACCTTGTGGTTGTTCCGGCCGCCGAGATTCAACTCGAAGGCCGGCAAGCCCAATTGTGGCTGATTGCAGGTGATCGTCCTCCGCAGTCGCTAGGCTTGCTGCCAGCGGACAAAGCGGTTCGTCTGGAGGTGCCTGAGGGGCTCAGATTGCTCGCCGATGCTAACAGTGTATTTGCTATCTCTCTTGAGCCCCCGGGCGGCTCACCCACCGGACTGCCCACTGGACCGGTGGTTGCGCAAGGTTTGCTGGCAGACATCTGATCCTGCTGTCCTGACTTGAGTCGGGACGCACCTAACGTGCGTCCTGGCTTCTTCTGGTCCTGCACTCCCTTCTGTTTTCTGCTAGATCTTGGATCTAAATTTTTTTGCAAAAAATAGGCACTCTGCTGCATCCATATTCTTCTTTGTTCCGTAACTACTTACGGGTAACAACAAAACGAACAGAGAAGGGATTACATATGGACAGGTTTTATACACGATCCGTGCTGGCAAAATCATTGCTGGTAACTGCTGTAATAGGAGCCAGCCTTGGCTCGGCAATCAGTTTTGCCTCCAGCCACCGTGAAGCGCCGTTCATTACCGAAGTACCCAAGGTCGACGGTACCGATTTTTACATGTTTCGCAGTTACGAGCCTGGCCGCGAAGACACTGTGACCATGATTGCCAACTACCTGCCGTTGCAGGACGCCTACGGCGGACCGAATTATTTTGATCTGGATGGCAATGCCATTTATGAAATCCACATCGATAACTCGGGTAATGCTGAAGAAGACATCACGTTTCGCTTCAAGATGACCGATGTGAAACAGGATCTTCAGCTCGATATTGGCGATGCAGGCAGTATTGAAAAAGTGTCTGTGCCATTGAAAAATATTGGTCCAATCGGGCCTTCAGCAGGTGACACCGGAGCGGTTCAGGTAAGGCAGACCTATGAGTTGACGGTTATTCGTGGCGATCGTCGGACCGGCACTGCCGATTCAGTTATGAATGCATTCGACCAATCCGCAACCTTTAACAAGCCCCTCGATAATATCGGTAATAAGTCGATCAACGACTATGCAGCCTACGCTGACGACCATATTTACAGTGCGATTATTCCTGGATGTATGGGTGATGCTCGGGTTTTTGTTGGTCAGCGCCAAGAGGCCTTTGCCGTCAACCTGGGCGAGATATTTGACCTGGTCAATACCAATCCATTGGGTCCTCGAAATGCAGAAACGAACGACCTCGCCGATAAAAACGTAACGTCGTTGGCACTTGAAGTGCCCATTTCATGCTTGACCGGTACGGCAGCGACCAGCAACGGTCAGAAAGTCATAGGTGGCTGGACCACCGCCAGTCTGCGTCAAGCGCGCGTGCTTAATCCTCAGCCAATGGCCAATGGCAAGGGCGCCAGCATTCAGGGCGGTGCATACACTCAGGTATCCCGGTTAGGCATGCCGCTGGTAAACGAAGTGGTCATCGGGCTCAAGGATAAGGACGCATTCAATTCAAGCGAACCCAAGGATGACGGTCAGTTTGCGACCTACGTGACTCACCCAGCCCTTCCGGAGCTGCTGGAGATTCTCTTTGCCGGCACTGCTGTCGCCCCTAATATGTTCCCGCGTACCGATCTGGTAACGGCGTTTCTTACCGGTATACCTACCTTGAACCAAACTGAGGGCGTGAAGGGTTCGGAAATGCTGCGTCTCAATCCTGAGGTCGCTGTAACCCCGTCCGGCTTGCAGAGTGATCTGGGTGTACTTGACGGAGACAATGCAGGCTTCCCCAATGGTCGCCGGCCAATTGATGACGTAGTCGATGTGTCCCTGCGCGTTGCAATGGGTGCGTTGATCGATGATCAGAATGTGGCTCCGAACAACCAAGCTCCGTTTACCGACGGCGTACAGGTAGACCCGGCAAACTTACAGGCATCTTTCCCGTATCTGAATACGCCGCTGCCCGGCTCGCCTAACTAAGGAGCGACTGACATGAGCATGATCAAGACACTATGTATCTCAAGTCTGGCTGGCTTGCTCCTTACCGGTTGCCTGAGTAGTGGCGGCGGTGGGGGTAGCAGTTCTATAGATCAGGGCGGTGGCGGTGGCGATGGCGGGGCAGGCGGATCGACGTCGTTCACCACGCTGGTCAAGAGCATGTTTGCTGCCACCAGTAATACGACTGAGCCTATGGCCATCAATGGGTTGAATATTACCTTTGATGATCAGGAAAACGAGGACGCTTTCAGTGACCTCCTCAGTCAGCCATAAAGGAGGCCCGGGCTTATGCCCGGGCTTGCCCTTAAGTTTATTGATGGTGCTGCTTTTCCCGTTTGCGGTAGCAGCAGCATCTATGGGCCCCTCGGTCAGCATTCCCGCCACCGATGCGGTCATTCTGCAGATGGAGGAGAGCGGGCAAGCAGCGCCTGCTCAGGCAGTCATGTCTGCGGAGGATCTGGTGAACCAGGTCCGAATCCATATCGAACATTCCCGGGCGACCGGCAGCCCGAGGCCGCTGGGTTTAGCTCAGGGGCTTTTAGAGCGTCTGCCCCAAGCGCAGTGGACGGGCGACGTATATCTTATGCGAGCTACTGTGCTTCAGCGGCTACACCGATTTGATGAAGCTGAAGCCGACTTGAACAGAGTTTTGCAGCAGCAGCCTGATAACGCTCAGGCCTGGCTTACGCGCTATAGCATTGCTTTGGTGCGTGATGATCTGGAGACCGCCGATCGCGCCTGTCAATATCTGAGACAGTACCGGCCGGGTCTTTTGGCAGAAAGCTGTACACAGGAAGTGGCCAGTTATGCTGAGCAGCCAGAGCAGGCTGTCAGCAAGCTGAGTCGGGCCCTGGGAACCGCCAGCGGCGCGCATCCAGTTGAGCGCGATTATGCGCTGGTCACTCTGGCCGTTATGGCGTCACGGCTGCATTTGCCCGAAGCAGGGACATATTGGCAGCAAAGCCTGCTGCAGGATCCGGATGATCTGTACCGGCGAGCGCGCTATGCCGACTGGCTTCTGGATCAGCGTGACCCAGAGACAGTCGTAAAGATCACCCAGGGCTACGAGCCAATAGACACCCTGGCGGTATTACGCGCAATTGCTCTTAAACGAACGGGTCATCCTGACGCAAATGTGTTGTCGGAGGATCTGGAACAGCGTTTTGCCGAGGCACGCTGGCGTGGCGAGTTTCTTCACCAGTGGGAGTACGCACGGTTCATGCTGGATGTGAAAAATGAGCCTGATGCTGCTTTTATAGCCGCCCGCGAGAATTGGAAAACACAGCGAGCTGCGCCAGATCGTGAGTTGTTGATCCGCGCTGCCGCAGCGGCCGGGCAACCCTCAGGCTTGAACGTTTCGAGTGATGACGAAGACATGCTATGAGTAAAATACTGATTGCCGTTTTGTTCAGTTTGCTGTTGGCCGGCGGTGCTCAGGCCCACAAGGCCAGTGACAGCTTTCTTTACTGGGATGACACCCATGAAGACGCACCAGGCCGACTCGATATTGCGCTGGTGGACCTTGCCCGAGTTATTGCCCTTGATGGTGATAATGATGGGCAATTGCTCTGGAGCGAGCTCGTTAACCAGCGGGGCAGCATCATCGGCTATCTGGCCTCCCGCGTGCAAATCATGTCGGGTGATCTGGCATGCACGACAAGCTGGCGCTTGGCCGGGCTAAGCCGGCACAGCGACGGGAATTATCTGGTCGTAGAGTTCAGGCCCGATTGCTTTGATACAGCTAGAGCTCCATCTGATTTGAGTTACAACCTGTTTTTCGATGAGGATCCGATGCATCGCGCGCTAGTCATGACCCGTACCGAAGGGGGCGATCGGTTGACTGTTCTGGGTCCAGATCAGCAAAATCTGGCTTTTATGGATACACCCAGTCTTTGGCAAACCGCTGGAGAGTTTATCTGGGAGGGTATGGTGCATCTATGGATCGGCTACGACCACATGTTGTTTTTGCTGGCGTTGCTGCTTCCTGCTGCGGTGCGGCGCGAACGCGGGCAATGGGTTGTTGAGAATGATCTGACTAAGGCGGTAAAGGACGTTGCGCTGATCGTTACTGCATTTACCGCGGCTCATTCAGTCACGCTGGTCATTGCCACTTTGGGCGTTGTGAGGCTGCCCATCGAGTGGGTGGAAACTTTTATTGCCTTATCGATTGTTGCCGTGGCCATTAATATTATCTGGCCTTTTCTGGGTACACGAAGATACCTTGTTGGATTCGGCTTTGGGCTGATCCACGGTTTTGGTTTCGCCAGTGTGCTCTCGGACTTTTTGGTCGGAACCTCTTCACTTCTGGTTGCGCTGGCGAGCTTCAATCTTGGTGTTGAATTAGCCCAACTGGCCGTTGTAGTAGGCGTTGTGCCGGTCATCTTTTTGCTGCGTAACCAGTGGGTATACCAACAAGTAATATTGCCGGTCGGAGTAGTGGCCATCATAGCGACGGGCTCGTTCTGGGTTTGGGAACGAGTGCCGCTATAAATCAGGACTTCATGGTAATACCGCGCAGGTTTAATCGAAGGACGGCACGCTGGGGGAAGCCACCGGTTTGCCGGCATCATTCCAGCCATCGAAACCCCCATTGATGGACTGTACATTCAGATAGCCCATCTGCTGCAAGGAGCTGGCTGCCAGGCAAGAGCGTCCTCCGCTCTTGCAGTAGAGCACGAGCTTGAGGTCGCGGGCTGCCAGCTCCGGCGCGCTACTGAGTTTGAATTCCAACAGACCCCGCGGGATATTCATTGCACCGGGAATATGTCCGGCGGAAAATTCATCGCTTTCACGCACGTCAATCAGCACGTCCGCATCGCGGATGGCAACATCGGCCTCCTGTACAGAGACCTCATGAATCTGGGTTCTGGCTTCGGTAACCAGGTCGTGGGCGCTTTTCATGGGTTTTTACCCTCGGATTTAACAGGTGGATAAAGAGTATGCGGTTCTTGTTTCAGTGTTTCCAGAGCGATGTTGGGATCAAGCACTCTCAGCGCCTGAAACTGGCTGATAAATACCTGTCCGCCAAATTGCTGCAGGAAGCTTGATCGTTTGAGTTGATCCATGACAGGCCCCTTGATCTCCGACAGATGCAGTTGAACACCTGCTGCTGTCAGTCGTTCGACGATAGTTTCCAACGAGTCCAGCGCGCTGGCATCGATGAGGTTCACGCCGGGGCACATCAGCACCAGATGACGCACCTGTGGACGGGCAGCAATCAATTCGACAATGCGCTCTTCCAAAAAACGCGCGTTTGGGAAGTACAGGCTTTCGTCCACCCGCAACGACAGAACGCTGGGAGATTCGATGACGGCGAAGCGCTCGACATTACGAAAGTGCTCGCTGCCGGGCACCTGACCGACTACGGCTATATGTGGCTGACTGGTGCGCCGTAGAAAAAGCATCAGGGACAAGCCAACGCCGAGCAAGATACCGGTCTCAACACCGATCATCAGTACGCCCAGCAATGTTGCTGCCTGGGCTGCCCCATCCTGGCGGGAATAACGCCAGGTGCGCTTCAGTGATCCAAGATCAACCAGGCGCAATACGGCGATAATAATGGTCGCCGCCAGTACAGCGTGTGGCAGGTTGTGCAGCAACGGAGTCAATAGCATGACGCTGATAGCGATCCCGATAGCGGTGAAAATACCCGCCATGGGTGTTTG
>Ga0314774_1001576_pt1 | contig 14245 bp, 11 predicted proteins | sample MetaGCBIA2018_FD_204515 | JGI IMG/M metagenome (GOLD analysis project Ga0314774, IMG submission 204515) | Cryopeg brine microbial communities from Beaufort Sea near Barrow, Alaska, United States - CBIA 2018 | ecosystem: Environmental > Aquatic > Marine > Coastal | place: USA: Alaska | collected... | reverse complement strand
GTCGATCACCACGAGGCCGTCCGCGATTCGCAACGCGGTCTCCACCGAGTCGGTGAGGCGTTGGCGTACGCCATCGCGCGCGACCAGGCGGTCCACTACTACCTCGATGTTGTGCTTCAGCTTCTTCTCTAGCTCCGGCGGCTCCGTGAGTTGGATGGTCTCCCCGTCCACTCGGGCGCGCGCGAAGCCCTGCTGTTGCAGGTCATCGAAGAGCTCCGAATACTCGCCCTTGCGGCCGCGGATGACCGGTGCGAGCACCTGATACCGGGTGCCTTCGGGCAACGTCAACACCGAATCAACGATCTGCTGCGGGGTCTGCGCCTGGATGCGCTCGCCGCAGACAGGACAGTGCTGGGTGCCCACGCGCGCGTACAAGAGGCGCAGGTAGTCATAGATCTCGGTGATGGTTCCCACCGTCGAGCGCGGGTTGCGGTTTGTCGACTTCTGGTCGATTGACACCGCGGGAGACAGGCCCTCGATAAAGTCGACGTCGGGCTTATCCATCTGCCCGAGGAACTGGCGTGCGTAGGCCGACAACGACTCAACGTAGCGACGCTGTCCCTCGGCAAAGATGGTGTCGAAGGCGAGCGAGGACTTGCCGGACCCGCTTAGCCCGCTGAAGACGATCAGCGCGTCGCGGGGAAGGTCGAGGTCGACACCTTTGAGATTGTGTTCGCGCGCGCCGCGCACCAGGATTTGATCATTCACACGCCCATATTACGTGTCAATTGACTCGAACGTGTGTTCGAACGCGCGAGTACCCGCAACGGACCCGCGATTTGTTCACGGACCGCGCAACCCACCACAATGACAACATGACGAACTACATGGTCGAGTACACCTACACCGACGACGTGGAGCAGCGCGATGCGCACCGCCCCGCACACCGCGCCTACCTTGAGTCACTCGTGACGACCGAGCAGATGCTCGCCTACGGGCGCTTCGGTGAGGACGGACCTGCTGGTGCCTTACTCCTCATTGCCGCGGAGTCTGCTTCAGAGGTCGAGGCGCTTCTCACGGGTGATCCGTTCGTCAAGAACGGCATCGTTGGCGCCCACCGCGTCCGCGAGTGGATCGGAACCTGGGGCGCCGTACCGCGCTAGTTTTTACCGTCTCCGAAGGACTCGTCCCCGCTGGCTCGGTGTGCGTGAGCGTCGTTCCCGTCTAGAGCATCTCCACGAGCCTCGTCGCCACCGGGAGCATCGTCGCCACGAGCGTCGCCGCCACGAGCGTCGCCGCCACCGTTAGCGTCGTCGCCAAGAGTATCGTCCCCGCGCAGACCGTCTCCACGAGCATCGTCACCGCGCAGAACGTTATTTTCGGCTAACTCTCCGCGGGTGCTCTTTCCTCGAGTGGCTATTAGGCTCGCAAGCGTCGCGGCGGTCAGCGTCCCCAGAATGACCAGTAGCGACGTGGCGGTGGAGATCTCTGGCGCCCACGAGAACGGCTCGCCGTTGTTGATCCACGGCACTGCGTTGACATGGAGCGCCTCAAGTACCAGTTTGACGCCGATGAATGCAAGGATCGCCGCGAGCCCATAGTGCAGGTAGACCAGGCGTTTGAGCAGCCCATCCACGAGGAAGAACAGCTGGCGTAGCCCGAGCAGAGCGAACGCGTTCGCGGTGAACACGATGTACGGATCCTTGGTGAGGCCAAAAATAGCGGGGATCGAGTCCAGTGCAAAAAGGACGTCGGTGGATCCCAGCGCGATCACCACGATCAGCATCGGCGTCACCATCCGCTTGCCGAGTTCACGAGCGGTCATCCTGCCGCCTCGGTATCCCTCAGTGACCGGCACGATCTTGCGAAGTCCGCGAATCAACGCGCTCTCCTTGTACTCCGGATGCGCGGTTTCCTGCAAGTCCTCCCTCACCAGGCCTACCGCCGTATACACGAGGAACGCGCCAAAGATGTAGAACGTCCACGAGAAGTGTTCGATGGCGGCCGCGCCAGCCCAGATAAACAGGCCACGCAAGAGCAGCGCGATCGCGATCCCGATCAGCAAGACCTTGGGCCTGAACTTCGTGGGTACGGCGAACCGCGTCATGATGACGAGGAACACAAAGAGGTTGTCGACAGAGAGCGATTTCTCTGTCACATAGCCCGCGAAGTATTCGCCCGTATTGAAGCTGTCAGACCAGACATGGAGCGTCGCGCCAAAAGTAATTGCTACCCCGATGTAAAACAGCGACCAGAAGACTGACTCGCGGAAGCTCGGCTCATGGGGCTTGCGAATGACAACGACGAAGTCGAAAACGAAAAGCGCGACAATTATGCCAATGGTCGCGATCCACAGGGTTGGTTCATGCACCCTACAATCTTACGGGCGTCTGCGACGTGCCCTCGTCATTCGCGAATCACCGTCGATTGTTGAGCCCGCGCAACCGTGTGACCGCGCAACCGCGCAACCGCGCCGTCGCGGCGCCACCATTTCCTTCGCCGTCGCAGCGCAGACGCTTCCAGTGTGGCCGTGGCTGAGCCGTTTCCAGCCCCGCAGTTTCACAATGCCGTCGCCACGTGGCCCTTGAGTCAAGCAGCCTTTCAGCGACATAACCACATAACCACATAGCGACACTGCGGCACTGCGGCACTGCGGCACTGCGGCACTGCGACATAGCGACACTGCGGCATCGCGACATCGCGACATCGTCCTGCCGCTACACAGTTGCGAGCGGTCGCCTACCCGGCGTCGATCATGTGCCGAAGTTCCTTCTTCAGTTCTCCAATCTCGTCGCGCAACCGCGCGGCGATCTCGAACTGTAAGTTGGCGGCTGACTCGTGCATCTGCGCGGACAGGTCCTCGATCAACGTGGTGAGTTCTGCGGCCGGGCGTTGCGCGTTAGAAACCTCCACTGCCGCTCCCGTACGCCCCGACTTGGCCTTGGCCGCCTGGTCGAGCGCCTTCACAGTGTCCGCGTCCTCGCGCGCAAGCATCTCAGTGATGTCACCAATGCGCTTGCGCAAGGGCGTCGGGTCAATGCCATTGTCGAGGTTGTACTGCACCTGGCGCTCACGACGACGGGTGGTTTCGTCAATAGCCTTGGCCATCGAGTCCGTGACGCGGTCCGCGTACATGTGTACCTCGCCTGACACGTTGCGCGCGGCACGGCCGATGGTCTGGATAAGCGAAGTGCCCGAGCGCAGGAACCCCTCCTTGTCAGCGTCCAGGATGCTGACGAGCGATACTTCAGGAAGGTCTAGGCCCTCTCGCAACAGGTTGATACCCACGAGCACGTCGAAGCGACCCATGCGCAGCTCCCGCAACAACTCCACGCGGCGCAGCGTGTCAACGTCGGAGTGGAGGTACTCGACTCGAACCGCCCGGTCCCCAAGAAACTCAGTGAGGTCCTCCGCCATCTTCTTGGTGAGCGTCGTCACCAACACCCGCTCGTTGCGCTCTACGCGGAGCCGAATCTGCTCAAGCAAATCATCGATCTGGCCTTCGGTGGGCTTGACCACAATCTGCGGGTCGACGAGCCCGGTGGGACGAATAATCTGCTCGACCACGCCATCGGCGCGCTCCAGTTCGTATTTTCCGGGCGTAGCGGAAAGGTACACGGTCTGTCCCACCCGTTCCTGGAATTCCGTCCACTTCAGCGGTCGGTTGTCCATGGCTGACGGCAACCTGAACCCATGCTCGACAAGAGTGCGCTTGCGCGACATATCACCCTCGAACATCGCACCAATCTGCGACACAGTGACGTGAGACTCGTCGAGCACCAGCAGGAAGTCGTCGGGGAAGTAATCCAAAAGCGTGTGCGGCGGCGTCCCCGGCGCACGCTGTTCGATGTGCCTTGAGTAGTTTTCGATGCCGCTGCACGTTCCCACGGATCGCATCATCTCAAGGTCAAACGTGGTGCGCATCTTCAGCCGCTGCGCCTCCAGCAACTTGTTTTGGCGTTCCATGTCCTCTAGCCGCTCCCCCAGCTCCTGCTCGATGGTCGAGATCGCCTTATTCATGCGGTCCTGGCTCGCAACGTAGTGCGACGCAGGGAAAATATGCACCTGCTCCCGCTTCTTCACCACCTCTCCCGTGAGTGGGTGCAGCGTGTACAGCGCCTCCACCTCGTCACCGAACAACTCGATGCGGATCGCGAGCTCCTCGTAGACAGGGATGATCTCGACGGTGTCGCCACGCACGCGGAACGTCCCGCGCGTGAATGCGAGGTCGTTGCGCGAATACTGGTTCTGAACGAAGGTGCGTAGCAGGTGGTCGCGCGACACCGTGTCACCGATGCGCAGGGTCACCATTCCCTGAATGTATTCCTCGGGTGTGCCGAGTCCGTAAATGCACGACACGGACGATACGACCACCACGTCGCGGCGAGTCAGCAACGAGTTGGTCGCTGAATACCGCAGGCGTTCCACCTCCTCGTTGATCGATGAGTCTTTCTCGATGAACGTGTCTGTCTGGGGCACATACGCCTCAGGCTGGTAATAGTCGTAGTAGCTCACAAAGTACTCGACGGCGTTATTTGGCATGAGGTCACGGAACTCGTTGGCGAGTTGGGCGGCGAGCGTCTTATTGTGAGCCATGATGAGCGTGGGGCGTTGGAGCCGTTCTACAAGCCACGCGGTGGTGGCGGACTTTCCGGTTCCGGTGGCACCGAGCAGGACCACGTCCTTCTCCCCCGCCAGGATGCGGCTTGCGAGCTCCTCGATTGCCTTGGGCTGATCCCCCGACGGCTTGAAGTCTGAGATCACCTCGAATGGCGCCTCCGACCGACGCAAGTCTGAATTAGTCATGATGCAACGCTACGCCCCGGGTGTGACACGTAGCGCCACACGGGACCCCGACGAAGGCCGCTATCCAGGGACGTGGATCCGCCAGAACTCGTCCACCTGGCGGCGAAGCTCGTCCCGAGTGCCGCTTCCGTCGAGCACGTAGTCCGCGACGGCGGCTCGATCCGCGTCACTCGCCTGAGAGTCAATGCGCGCTTGTGCCGCGTCGTGCTGCATGCTTCGCGTCTCCATGAGCCGCTTGAGCCGCAGGCGCTCGGGCGCTGCAACGGTGACTACGAGTCCAAAGCTACCGCCCTGATGCGTCTCGACGAGCAGAGGGATGTCGTGTACTACTACGGTTTCACCCGCCGCTCGGGATTGCCGGTCGATGGCCGCAGCCATCGCTTCAATGTACGGATGGACGATGCCATTCAGACGCGCGCGCGCACGGTTATCCGCGAACACGAGCGAACCAAGGGCTTGTCGGTCGAGCTTGCCGTCCGTCACGACCCGGTCACCAAAAGCGCGGATGATCTCGATGAGTGCGGCCGAACCGGGCTCTACCACGCGTCGGGAGAGCACGTCGTGGTCGATGATGTGCGCCCCGAGTTCCCCGAGGCGCTCGGACACCACCGACTTTCCTGCGGCGATTCCTCCGGTAAGTCCGATGCGAAGCATGGCCGAATTGTGCCACTGCGGAGGCTTGAGCGCCAACACGAAAGGCGGGATTTGGCGTTCCGCCGCGCGTCGAAGGTCACCCGTCGCGAGTGCTGACGCGGAGATTCCGTGCGTCTAAGCGTCTAAGCGTCGGGGCGTCGGGGCGTCTGGGCGTCTGGACTTCTGGACTTTGTAGACCCACTGCGATTGGCGCTGAACGCACGACCGGCCCCCGCCGATGAGGTCGGGGGCCGTTCGCAACTGCGTTAACTTCACACAACTAAGCCTGCACGCAGCGCACGCTATTCAAGCCGCCCGCCGTGTTTCAGCAAGACTTAAGGACTAGTTGCCTGTCAGCTTCTCGCGCAGAGCAGCAAGGCGCTCGTCCGACGCCAGCGTGCCGCCGTCGCTTGGCTCCTCTTCCTGCGAGGAGTAAGAGGTGGGGCCGTCGTTCTTGGGTCCACGCTTCTTCGCGGCGGCGACCGGAGGGGCCGTCTCCGCTTCGATAGCCGCTGCGTCCTGCTTGGCGACGAACGCCTTGTGCAGTTCCCAACGCTCGTGAGCCTTGGCGTAGTCCGCCTCCCAGGCCTCGCGCTGCTCGTCGAAGCCTTCGCGCCATTCCTGAGTTTCGGAGTCGAAGCCCTCGGGGTACTTGTAGTTACCCGCAGCGTCGTATTCGGCCGTCATTCCGTACAGTGCTGGATCGAAGTCCTCACCGTTCGGGTCCACGCCCTCGTTTGCCTGCTTGATAGACAGCGAGATCCGGCGACGCTCGAGGTCGATGTCGATGATCTTGACGAACACGTCTTCGTCGGCAGATACGACCTGCTCGGGCAACTCCACGTGGCGCGTAGCCAACTCGGAGATGTGCACCAGACCCTCGATGCCCTCGAACACGCGCACGAACGCGCCGAAGGGGACCAGCTTGGTGACCTTGCCGGGAACAATCTGGCCGATGGCGTGGGTGCGTGCGTACACGGCCCACGGGTCTTCCTGGGTTGCCTTGAGCGACAGCGAGACACGCTCGCGGTCCATGTCGATGTCGAGAACCTCGACGTCGACTTCCTGGCCCACGGACACCACCTCGTTCGGGTGGTCGATGTGCTTCCAGGACAACTCGGAGACGTGCACGAGGCCGTCCACGCCGCCCAGGTCGACGAATGCACCGAAGTTAACGATCGAGGAGACGACACCCTTGCGCTGCTGGCCGGGGGCCAGCGCGGTGAGGAACGTCGAACGCACCTCGGACTGCGTCTGCTCGAGGAAGGCACGACGCGACAGCACCACGTTGTTGCGGTTCTTGTCGAGCTCGATAATCTTCGCTTCGATCTGCTGACCGATGTAGGGCGCGAGGTCGCGAACGCGACGCATCTCGACGAGCGATGCGGGAAGGAAGCCGCGCAGTCCGATGTCCACGATTAGGCCACCCTTGACGACCTCAATCACGGAACCGGTCACAATGCCGTCCTCTTCCTTGACCTTCTCGATGCTGCCCCAGGCGCGCTCGTACTGAGCGCGCTTCTTGGACAGGATCAGGCGGCCTTCTTTGTCCTCCTTGGTGAGAACGAGGGCCTCGACGGTGTCTCCGAGGTTCACGACCTCGTCGGGGTTGGCGTCGTGACGGATCGACAACTCGCGGGACGGGATAACGCCCTCGGTCTTGTAGCCGATGTCGAGGAGGACCTCATCACGATCGACCTTGACAATGATGCCTTCTACAAGGTCACCGTCTTCAAAGTTCTTGATCGTTGCGTCAATCGCGGCGAGGAAGTCTTCACTCGAGCCGATGTCGTTGACGGTAATAACGGTTTCTTCGGGGGTGGATACGGACATGTAGTAGTTAACTCCGATGTAGGTGGATGGATCGTATGGAATGGACGTGACGAAACGCAAGGCGCGCTTTGCCAACAATTATCGTACCGCGGCCAGCACACACGGCACAATGCAAGCTCGCAAACGTGACCTGAGCGTGACGTGCTGGTCGCTACAGGCCCACCGCGGTGTCAAGCAGGTCTGCAGAAACGTGCTTAGTTTTGCCCGCCATGACCTTGAACGGTCGCATCTGCACGTGCTCACCGCGCAGCGCCGTAAACACCCCCGTGTTACCCTCGACGGCCGCGTTGATCGCCGCGACGCCGAATCGAGTCGCGAGCAAGCGGTCGGTGGGCGTCGGCACCCCACCGCGCTGGGTGTAGCCGAGCACCGTGAGGCGAGTGGCAAATCCCGTACTTTCCTCAATCGCCCGCGTCAGCTGCGAGCCGATTTGTCCAGCGATCGGGTTACCCCGCGAGTCGAGCGTCTCCCCCGGCTCCCAGGACGAGCCTTCCGCAGGGATGGCACCCTCGGCGACCGCGATGATCGAAAAATTTCGTGCGCGGTGACGGTGGCGAATCTTCTTGATGATCTCGTCGATGTCGAACGGACGCTCCGGCGCGAGAATGATGTCCGCTCCGCCTGCGATACCCGCAGCGACCGCGATCCAGCCGCAATGGCGGCCCATCAGCTCGACCACCATGACGCGGTTGTGGGACTCCGCCGTCGAGTGCAGGCGGTCGATGGCTTCGGTCGCAATGGAGACTGCGGTATCGAAGCCGATGGACGTGTCTGTCCCGACCACGTCGTTATCGATTGTCTTGGGAATCCCGATGACCGGTACGCCAGCGTTGTGGACCTTTGCCGCAGCGCGCAGCGTGCCATCGCCGCCGATGCAGATCAGCGCGTCGAGGTTCTCGTTTTGCGCCGTCTCGATGACAGCTTCGATGCCCCCCTCGACCTGATGAGGGTGGCATCGGGCAGTGCCCAGCATCGTGCCTCCCGCGACGAGGATTCCGCTGACATCTTCTCGGCTTAACGGATGCGCATCGCCATCGATGACACCCTGCCAACCGTTATGAAATCCCACAATCGACACGCCATGCTCGGCGGTTCCCCGCTTCACTACTGCACGAATGGCCGCATTCAGCCCTGGGCAATCACCGCCACCGGTGAGGAGTCCAATACGCATATGCTCACCCTAGTGTCCAGCCGCCGGGCGGTTTTCCCCCTCAGTGTCCGGCCGTGCGCCAGTTTTCGCCTATCCCCACGTTGACGTCGAGCGGCACCGTCAGATGGGCAGCCCCGTGCATCTCTTCGCGCAGAATTTTCTCGACCGCATCTTGCTCGCCGTTCGCGGCCTCGACCACGAGTTCGTCGTGGACCTGCAACAGCATGCGCGACGACAGTCCTTCGTCGCGCAGCCGGGACTCGACGCCGAGCATGGCCCGCTTGATGAGGTCTGCGGCGCTGCCTTGGATAGGGGCGTTGAGGGCAACGCGCTCGGCGATGTCGCGGCGCTGCCGGTTGGTCGAGGTGAGGTCTGGGACGTATCTGCGGCGACCAAAAATGGTCTCTGTGTAGCCGTCCACGCGCGCCTGCTCCACCACGGAGGCCAGGTAGTCCCTCACGCCGCCAAACCGCGAGAAGTAGTCATCCATGAGGGCCTGAGCCTCGCCCACAGGGAGTTTCAACTGACGCGACAGCCCGAACGACGACAGCCCGTAGGCCAGTCCGTAGGACATCGCCTTGACGTGCGAGCGCATCTCCGGCGTGACTTCGGCTGGCGCGACCCCGTAAACACGCGAGCCCACGAACCTATGCAAATCCTCACCCGCATTGAAGGCGTCGATCAAGGCCTTGTCGCCCGACAAGTGAGCCATGATTCGCATCTCGATCTGGCTGTAGTCGGCGGTCACGAGTGTGTCGCACCCGTCGCCCACCACGAACGCCTCGCGGATCCGGTGCCCCTCGGGCGTACGAATAGGAATGTTTTGCAGGTTCGGGTCCTTGGAGCTCAGGCGCCCGGTGGACGCCACCGTCTGGCTGAACGTGGTGTGAATACGGCCGTCGCTGCGAACGGACCCCGAAAGGCCGTCAATAATCTGGCCCAACTTGGTAGCGTCCCGATGCACGAGCAGTGCCTCGAGGAACGGGTGCGGGCTTTTCTCGTTGAGGTCCGCCAGCGACGCGGCGTCGGTGGTGTAGCCGGTCTTGATCTTCTTAGTCTTGGGCATCCCCAACTGGTCGAACAGGACTTCTTGAAGCTGTTTGGGCGACCCCAGGTTGACCTCGCGCCCGCCGATCGCCTCATACGCCGCATCGGCCGCTTGCCTTGCCCGCTGACGCGCCTGGTCAGCGAGCGATTTCAGATGCTCGTCGTCGATGGCGATTCCAGCGTGCTCCATGTGGGCCAGCACGGCGATTAGCGGCACTTCAAGATCGCGGTAAAGGTCTCCCATCCCGCGGTCCTCGACCTGGGCCTCCAAATCCAGCGCCAGCACCCCTACCAGTTCGGCGCGCTCCGCGGCTGAGTGCGCCGCCGAGCTGTCCAGGCCCAAGTCGAGTTCCCCGCCCGACGCGCCAGTTGCGATGCTCTGGCCGAGGTAGCGTTGCGCCACGTCCTCGAGCGTGAAGCCGCGCTGGTCGGCGTTCACCAGGAAGGCCGCGATCTGAGTGTCGCCCACGACCCCGCGCAGGTCGTACCCGCGCGCTGACAGCGCGTGCCATGCGTCTTTCGCGCCGTGCAGCACCTTAGGGATCTCCTCGTTGGCGAGCCACTCGCGCAACGCCTCGTCGTCCGCCGCGTCGAGCGACACCAGGTCGATCGCCCAAGCCGCACCAGGCGCGTGTGACACGCCAATCGCCCACGCGTCCATATCGGCACCAGTTTTGCCCTCGACGTGGACATAGGCGCGAGCGGACGACGCCGTCACCCCCGCCACTGCTCGCTCCGCCACCACTTCCACCTGATGGGATTCTTCCGGGACGGAAACCGCGCCGATATCACCTGGAGCGACCAGCAGCATCAACTTGTCACGCAGCGTCTTGAACTGCAACGCGTCGCATATCTCATGGATCGCTGCGGCCTCCGCACCCGCGTATTTGAGGTCGGCCACGCCCAGCGGTAGGTCCAAATCCGTGACCAGGTGGTTGAGTTCGCGGTTCAGCCGCACCGCATCGAGGTGGGCACGAAGCGACTCCCCCGCCTTGCCCGGTACGTCGTCGGCACGATCAAGGATTTCCGTCAACGAGCCGTACGTGTTGATCCACTTGGCGGCAGTCTTGGGCCCCACCCCGGGGACCCCGGGCAGATTGTCGCTCGTCTCACCCACAAGCGCGGCGAGCTCGGGGTACTGGTGTGGCAAAATTCCGTACCGTTCCTGAACCGCGGGCGGGGTGTAGCGCACCAGGTCCGACACTCCCTTGCGGGGGTAAAGCAGGGTGACGTTCTCGTTGACCAGCTGGATCGTGTCGCGGTCTCCGGACACGACCAGCACCCTCAGCCCGGCCTCGGCGCCCTGTCGCGCGTAGGTGGCCAGCACATCGTCCGCTTCGAAGTTCTCCTTGTCGACCACCTCGATGCTCAGCGCGGCTAGCATCTCTCGCAGCAACGGGACCTGCGGGGAGAACTCCGGCGGCGTTTCGTCGCGGGTGCCCTTATACGACGGCAGCCGCTCAGTACGAAAAGTTCCGCCCGGGAGGTCGAACGCCACCGCGACGTGGGTGGGTTGGTTATCGCGCATCAGCGTCGCCAGCATCGTCGTGAAGCCGTACACGGCGTTGGTCGGCACGCCCGCCGACGTCGCAAATTTTTCTACTGGTAGCCCGAAGAACGCGCGGAACGCCATCGAGAAGCCGTCGATTAGAAGCAGAGTGCCATTGTTAGTTTTGCTCACAAGTGACAACCTATCTGCATGACTGACACGACGCTTGCAGCGCTCCAGAACATGCCCAAAGACAATCTCATCTCGCGCATGGGAATCGAAATTCTCTCCGTCACCGCAGACCAAGCGATCGGGACGATGCCGGTGGCTGGCAATGTCCAGCCTTACGGGCTGCTGCACGGTGGAGCGTCCGCCGTGCTCGCGGAGACACTAGGTTCGCTCGCCGCGATGGCGCACGCCGGCGAGGGCAAAATTGCAGTTGGGGTCGACTTGAATATTACCCACCACCGCTCCGTACGAGAAGGGATTGTGACCGGGACCGCGACGGTACTGCATCGCGGGCGGACGACGGCGACATACGCGGTAGCCCTCACAGATCAGGATAATCACAATCTTGCAACGGCTCGCCTGACATGCGTGCTGAAAACATTGCCGTAACAAAGTTGCACTATGTTGTAACCAACCCAGCCAAGGAGGACTAGGTGCGCGACGCCGCGAAAACGGAGCTAAATGCCCGTCAATTTCCCCTGCGTGCGGCACTGTTAACGACAGCGGCGGTGGGCATTATCACCGTCATGTCAGCAGTGCCAGCCCGAGCAGCGGAACTCTCAACTGAGGTGGCGGACCCTGTAGTTGGCGCGCAGACTAACCTCTTCTTACAAAATCTTCTGAACGGTGTGACGTTCGGCCTACTCCTGGCCCTCGCTTCCGTCGGACTATCGCTTATTTACGGCACCACGGGGCTGAGCAACTTCGCCCACGGTGAGCAGGTCACGTTCGGCGCCGCTGCTGCATTCGCCGCCGTGTCCGCTGGCATTCCGCTCATTTGGGCGGCGGTCATCGCGGTTATCGCGGGTGGGGCGACGGGCTGGCTGCAGGACACAATCCTGTGGTCGCAACTTCGCAAACGCAGAGTACGGCCGATGCAACAGATGATCGTGTCAATCGGGCTCGCGCTTGTGTTCGTGAACCTGTTGCAAATCTGGATGGGTGCACAGCGTGTTCGCTTGTCGGTGTCGATTGAGGAGCGCACCCAGTTTGGGCCCGTAGCCATCGGCCCGCAGACTTTGATCTCAATGGCGATCTGTGTTGTCGCACTGGCAGGCGTAGGTTTCTTCCTGCAGCGCACCCGCATGGGCCGCGCAACCCGCGCAGTATCTGACAACCCCGCGCTCGCCTCGGCTACCGGTATTTCGGTAAACCGGGTAATCCGCCTCGTGTGGATCCTGTCGGGTTCGCTCGCCGCGCTGGGCGGCGTGCTCCTCGCGCTCTACGAAAATACGTCGGACTTCAGCGCAGGATCCCGCATCCTCTTGCTCATGTTTGCGGCGGTCACGCTAGGCGGCCTCGGACACCCGTTCGGTGCCCTGGTCGGCTCGCTCGTCGTCGGAATCGTGGCCGAGGTGTCCACGGTGGTCTTGCCCACGCCGGACCTCAAGTACGCGATCGTGATGGGAATGCTCATCCTGACCCTACTGGTACGACCACAAGGATTACTTGGCAAAAAGGAAAGGGTGGGCTGACATGGACATCAACGACATTTTGCAGATCATCGTAGCGCCGACAACCGCGGCGTTCGCACTCGCTGCCATCGGGCTCAACTTCCACTATGGACTCACCGGCCTATTCAACATGGGCCAGGCGGGCTTCATGCTCATCGGAATGTACGGATACGCGATCACCGTCTCGCAAGGCGGATCAATGTGGCTGGGAATTCTGATTTCTCTTGTCGGAGCGGTGCTCTTCGCACTGTTCCTCGGCTGGCCAACGCTACGGCTGCGCGGCGACTACCTGGCCATCGTGACTATTGCGGCTGCGGAAATGGTCCGACTCATCGGCCGTTCCCAATGGCTGAAGGAGTGGACCGGTGGCAACACCGGACTACGTGGTAACCAGTTCAAGCCACCGTTCGAGAACCTGTCCCCATTCCAACCGCCACGAATCGTAGAGTCTGGACCATTTAGTTTCCACACCACGACGTGGTGGCTCATGCTCGTCGCATGGATAGCCGTTGCAGTCACTGCCGGCCTCTTCTGGCGTCTGAGCAAAAGTCCTTGGGGTCGTGTTCTTAAGGGAATCCGCGAAGACGAGGACGCCGTGCGCTCGCTCGGCAAGAGTGTCTACTCACTCAAGATGCAGGCGCTCATCATCGGCGGCGTCTTGGGCGCGGCGGGTGGAGTGGTCTGGGCTCACGGCAACGCCGTCCAGCCCGACTCCATGGGTCGTGTGACCACGTTCTGGATCTGGACGATGCTGTTACTAGGTGGAGCAGCGACAGTACTCGGGCCCATCCTGGGTTCGGTGTTGTTCTGGGCCATGTTTGTCTTTATTAAACAACTCGCTCCCCTGATTCTGCCTGACCTACCACCGCAGCAGATCGAACCCTTGGCGCTCGCGTTTGTTGGCGTCGGATTAATCCTGTTGATCGTGTTTAGACCACAAGGAATCCTTGGCGATAAGAGGGAGATATCACTCGATGCCTGACATGAAGCCCAACCTATTTGCCAACGTAGAGGCTAAGCCCGGCTCCGCGAAGCCCGATCCGATCATCGTCGCAGACGGAATCACTCGGCAGTTCGGTGGCCTGACTGCAGTCGACGTGGACCATTTCGAAGTACAACGCCATGCCATCACGGCGCTGATCGGGCCTAACGGGGCGGGAAAGTCGACGTTTTTCAACCTGCTCACGGGCTTCGACTCCGCGAACACCGGCACCGGCACGTTCAACGACATGAAGTTAGACGGGATGTCATCGGCTAACGTGGCGCGCGCCGGCATGGTGCGCACCTTTCAGCTCACCAAAGCGCTCAACCGAATGTCAGTGATCGAGAATATGCGCTTGGGTGCCCAGCATCAGTCTGGTGAGAACGTGTTCACCGCCATGCTTGCACCACTCTGGCGCAAGCGTGAGGACGAGGTGACGGCTCAGGCTGAAGAGCTCCTGGACCGCTTCCAGCTGCTGGATAAGCAAGACGACTACGCGGGTTCGCTCTCCGGCGGGCAACGCAAGTTGCTCGAGATGGCACGCGCGCTGATGTCCAAGCCCTCCATGATCATGCTCGACGAGCCGATGGCTGGAGTGAACCCTGCGCTCACGGAAAGCCTGTTGGACCACATCGTCGCTCTGAAAGATGAAGGCATGACAGTGCTATTCGTCGAGCACGATA
>Ga0314774_1001575_pt1 | contig 14245 bp, 13 predicted proteins | sample MetaGCBIA2018_FD_204515 | JGI IMG/M metagenome (GOLD analysis project Ga0314774, IMG submission 204515) | Cryopeg brine microbial communities from Beaufort Sea near Barrow, Alaska, United States - CBIA 2018 | ecosystem: Environmental > Aquatic > Marine > Coastal | place: USA: Alaska | collected... | reverse complement strand
TAGTAAAAGAAGCCCGCGGGAGGAATTTGTTCTTTTCAACCGATGTGGACGGAGCTATTGATAAAGCAGATATGATCTTTATCTCGGTAAATACGCCCACCAAAACCTACGGAATTGGAAAGGGAATGGCTGCCGATTTGAAATATATCGAACTATGTGCGAGACAAATTGCCAGGGTTTCGAAGAATGATAAAATTGTAGTTGAAAAATCCACCTTGCCAGTGCGCACAGCCGAGGCTTTGAAAAATATTCTGGACAATACCGGGAACGGGGTGAATTTTCAAATTCTGTCAAATCCTGAATTTTTGGCCGAGGGTACCGCAGTGCAGGATCTGTTGAATCCGGATAGGGTTTTAATAGGAGGTGGAATTGATACCGAAAAAGGTAAAATGGCCGTTGACGCATTGGTAGATGTATATGCGCAATGGATCCCGAAAGCACAAATTCTTACCACAAACCTTTGGTCTTCTGAATTGTCCAAGTTGACCGCGAATGCCTTCTTGGCACAGCGAATTTCAAGCATCAACGCGATGAGCGAGATATGCGAAAAAACCGGGGCCGATGTGGATGAAGTCGCTAAAGCCGTGGGAATGGATTCCCGGATAGGGCCAAAATTCCTGAAATCTTCGGTAGGTTTTGGAGGTTCCTGTTTTCAAAAGGATATTTTGAACCTGGTTTATATTTCCAAATCCTTTGGATTAAATGAGGTTGCCGACTATTGGGAACAGGTGATAATAATGAACGATCATCAAAAAAGGCGTTTTGCGGAAAAAATCGTAAAAACCCTTTACAATACAGTTTCCGGCAAAAAGATCGCCTTCTTAGGCTGGGCCTTTAAAAAAGACACCAATGATACCCGGGAATCTGCCGCTATTTATGTTGCGGATTATTTACTGAATGAGCAGGCTGAAATCGTGGTGTACGATCCAAAAGTAAGTAAAGAACGGGTCTATTCAGATCTGGAAGATTTAGGCACTCATAGTAGTGAGGAGATTCGCGACAGGGTGACAGTAGTAAACACGGCTGTGGAAGCGTGTAAAGACGCTCACGCCGTTGCAGTTTTAACCGAATGGGACGAATTTAAAGACCTGGACTGGCAAGCAGTTTATGATGATATGCTGAAACCGGCATTTTTATTTGATGGGAGAAGGTTGTTGGATAAAGATGAATTGCAGAAAATTGGATTTAACTTTTTTGTTATAGGGAATTAATTTGAAAATGATTTTATTTTAATATATGAAGAGAATTTTAATAACCGGCGGTGCAGGATTTCTTGGAAGTCATTTATCTAAACGCCTTTTGGAAGAAGGAAACGAAATATTATGTGTAGATAATTTTTATACCGGTTCCAGGAAGAATATATATGATTTACTGGATCATAAAAATTTTGAACTTCTCTGGCACGATATTACCCACCCGTTATTTGTGGAGGTAGATCAAATATATAATTTAGCTTGTCCTGCCAGTCCAATACACTATCAGTTTGACCCTGTTCAAACCACCAAAACCAGTGTAATTGGCGCTATCAATATGTTGGGCTTGGCTAAGAGGCTTAAAATCCCAATACTTCAAGCCAGTACAAGTGAAGTTTATGGTGATCCGGAAGTGCATCCCCAACCCGAAAGCTATAGGGGAAATGTAAATCCAATAGGTCCACGTGCTTGTTATGATGAAGGTAAAAGATGTGCGGAAACCTTATTTTTTGATTACTATCGGCAACATCAGCTAGAAATTAAAGTTATCCGGATTTTTAATACCTATGGGCCAAATATGAATCCTCATGATGGAAGGGTGGTAAGCAATTTTATTGTCCAGGCATTAAATGGGAAAGATATTACCATTTATGGGGATGGAAAACAAACCAGGAGTTTTTGTTATGCAACCGATTTGATTGATGGGATGATCAAAATGATGAATTCTGAAAGTGGATTTACAGGTCCAGTAAATATTGGAAATCCAACAGAGTTTACTATGTTGGAATTAGCACAACAAATTATAAAACTTACAAATAGCAAAAGTAAAATTGTTTTTGAGCAATTACCGGAAGACGATCCCATGCAAAGGAAGCCAATTATAGATTTGGCAAAAGACAAATTAAATTGGACACCAACAATTGAGTTGGAAGCCGGATTAATAAAGACTATTGAGTATTTTAAAAAGATAGTTTAATTGGAATTTAAGTAGTCGTAATGGAAATCTTAGAATTAATAGGAAGAAATAAACCCTTATTTGAGGAAGATATCCTCTTACATCAAAATGAACTCAACGAAAAAATTTCCGGTGCTTCCTTCTTAGTCCTCGGCGGTGCCGGCTCCATAGGTCAGGCGGTTGTAAAGGAAATTTTTAAAAGGAAACCACTTAAACTTCATGTTGTCGATATCAGTGAAAACAATATGGTAGAATTGGTGAGGGATATACGCAGTTCTTATGGATATATTGACGGAGATTTCAAAACCTTCGCACTGGATATTGGTTCCCTTGAATATGAAGCTTTTTTAAAAGCCGATGGAAAATATGATTATGTTCTAAATCTTTCCGCATTAAAACATGTTCGTAGCGAAAAGGATCCTTTTACCTTGATGCGAATGATTGATGTCAATGTTTTTAATACTGATAAAACGCTGCTACAGTCTATTGAAAATGGGACTAAAAAGTACTTCTGTGTTTCTACGGATAAAGCTGCTAATCCTGTAAATATGATGGGAGCTTCAAAACGGATTATGGAAATGTTTTTAATGCGAAGGAGCAAGGATATAAAAATATCTACAGCCCGTTTTGCCAACGTTGCTTTTTCTGACGGTTCTTTATTGCATGGGTTCAACCAGCGAATTCAAAAAAGACAACCTATTGTAGCCCCAAATGATGTTAAACGTTATTTCGTAACTCCGCAGGAAAGTGGGGAATTATGTTTAATGTCTTGTATATTTGGGGAGAACAGGGATGTGTTTTTTCCAAAACTAAGCGAAAAATTACATTTAATTTCATTTGCGGACATTGCGGTTAAATATCTGGAACAGTTGGGTTACGAGCCTTATCTTTGCGAAAATGAGGAGGAAGCCCGTGAACTGGTAAAAACTTTGCCTGATCAAAAAAAATGGCCTTGTTTATTTACCGGAAGTGATACCACCGGGGAAAAAGATTTTGAAGAGTTTTTTACCGATAAGGAAACTTTGGATCTGGATCGGTTTCAGAATTTAGGAATTATCAAAAATGAATTGAAATTAGAAAATGCACAACTTCAAATTTTTGAAGAGCGCATTGCTAATTTCAGATCCTCTAAAATTTGGACCAAAGAAGAAATTGTAGCTTTGTTCCATAAAATGATCCCCGACTTTGGTCATAAAGAAACCGGGAAATATTTAGATTCAAAAATGTAATGTCAGAAATTAAAAAGACCGTCTCATTTATACGGGAAATATACCAGTCTCAGGATTTTATTCCTCTACACGAACCACGATTTGTGGGGAACGAAAAAAAATACCTTCTGGATACCATCGATTCTACGTTTGTTTCTTCAGTGGGTGCTTATGTAGATAGGTTCGAAGAAATGATGCAGGAGATTAGTCAAACAAAAAAAGCGGTAGCGGTTGTTAACGGAACCTCCGGAATCCAGGTTGCTTTGCGTTTGGTTGGGGTTAACATTGGAGATGAAGTTTTAACACAGGCGCTTACTTTTGTGGCTACAGCCAATGCAATTGCTTATAATGGAGCCAAACCTGTTTTTATAGATGTTGATCTGGACACAATGGGATTATCCCCAAATGCGGTTCAAAGTTTTCTGGAAGAATATGGAGAACTTCGGGAAAATGGATGTTATAATAAAAAAACCGGCAATAAAATAGCAGCTTGTTTACCAATGCACACTTTTGGTTTTCCTGTACAAATTGATGAACTGATCAAAATTTGTTCAGACTGGAAAATACCGGTTGTGGAAGATGCTGCGGAATCTTTAGGTAGTGAATATAAGGGGAAGCCAACCGGTAGTTTTGGTGAAGTAGGGGTTTTCTCCTTTAATGGGAACAAAATAGTGACCAGTGGGGGTGGAGGAGCAATTGTTACAAATAATGACGCCTTGGGAATTAAGGCAAAATATTTAACCACTACCGCAAAGCAACCTCATGCCTTTGAGTATGTTCACGATGAGTTGGGATATAATTATAGAATGCCAAATCTCAACGCAGCCCTGGCTTGTGCACAGCTTGAAAAACTCGATTGGTTTCTTGAAAAAAAGAGGGAGTTGGCAAAAAAATATGAAGAATTCTTTAAGGGTACTGATGCCAAATTCAGGACTGAATTGCCGGAAACAAAAGCCAATTACTGGTTGATGTGTGTACAGCTTGAAAACAGGAATGCCAGGGACTTGTTTTTAAAGGAAACCAATGAAGCAAAGGTTATGACCCGACCAATCTGGGAATTGATGTTTAGATTACCAATGTATCGGGATTGTTTAAAAGATGAACAGTTGAATGCCAGATTTTTGGTGGATAGAATAGTAAATATCCCTAGTAGTGTTAAATAAAGAAGTTGTACTTGTAGGTTTTTCTGGTCATGGATTTGTTGTTGCAGATGCGGCAATTGCAGCAAATATGAATTTGGGATATTATACAGACAAAAAACAAATTACTAAAAACCCCTTTGATTTGGCTTATTTAGGATTTGAAGGGGATTTAGATTATAAATTTTGGGACAAAGAATATGATTATATTTTAGGAATTGGAGATAACCTTATAAGAAGAAAAACGGCAAATTTGTTAATTTCTAAGGGGTTAAATTTACTTAATGTAATACATCCGTCGGCTTCAATATCGGCAAAAGTTCAATTTGGGATTGGTAATTTTATTTCAAGGAATGTATCTGTAAATGCTCTGGTGGAAATAGGAGATATTTGTATTCTAAATACTGGATGCATTATAGAGCATGAATGTATTATTGGAAATGGAGTTCATATTGCTCCGGGTGCTGTTTTGGCCGGAAATGTTGAAATTGGCGATAATACATTTGTAGGAGCAAATTCGGTAATTAAACAAGGGGTGAGAATTGGTGCTAATGTTATTATTGGAGCAGGATCGGTAATTTTGAAGGATATTGCCGATAACAGAAAAATAGTTGGAAATCCAGGAAAGGAAATATGAGAGATCAAGTTTTAATTATCGCTGAAGCAGGTGTTAATCACAACGGAAGTATTGATACAGCTAAAAAGCTAATTGATGCAGCCGCTGAGGCGGGAGTGGATTATGTAAAATTCCAAACCTTTAAAGCAGATAAAATGGTGACAAAAGCTGCTTCCAGGGCTAAATATCAGGATTCAAATACCGGGGATAAGGATTCACAATATGAAATGTTGAAAAAGTTAGAAATTTCAGAAGAAATGCATCTGGAATTGATACACTATTGTGAGAGTAAAAACATAAAATTTCTATCTACAGCTTTTGATCTGGAAAGCCTTATTTTTTTAAAATCCTTAGGATTAAAATTGGCTAAAATCCCTTCCGGAGAAATCACCAATTTGCCTTACCTGCGTGCTATGGCAAAACTTTTCCCTGAGATTATTCTCTCTACAGGAATGGCCAATATGAATGAAATAAAAGCGGCTTTTAAGGTGTTGATAGAGAATGGGACAAAACAAGAAAATATTACAATTTTGCATTGTAATACCGAGTATCCTACCCCAATGGAAGATGTCAATTTAAAAGCGATGTTGGACATTCAAAAACAGTTAAATACAAAAATTGGTTATTCAGACCATACTTTGGGGATTGAAGTTCCAATTGCCGCGGTGGCTTTGGGCGCAAAAGTGATAGAAAAACATTTTACTTTAGACAGGAATTTGCCCGGGCCGGATCACAGGGCGTCTTTAGAGCCGGAAGAATTAAAGGCAATGGTTACTGCTATTCGAAATATAGAAAAGGCGATTTCAGGTTCCGGAATAAAAGAACCTTCCACATCAGAATTACAAAATAAATTAGTAGTACGAAAAAGTATTGTTACTTCTAGAGAAATTAAAAAAGGTGAGATATTCACGGAAAATAATTTAACTATAAAACGCCCTGGAACGGGAATTAATCCAATGAAATGGGATGAAGTGATGGGCTCGATTTCCGAAAAGGATTATAATGAAGATGACTTGATATGAAGAAGAAGATTTGTGTAGTTACTGGAACAAGAGCAGAATATGGTTTAATGTATTGGATATTAAAATTTCTCCAAAAGGATAATTCAATTCATTTACAGTTAATTGTAACGGGAATGCATCTTTCTCCTGAATTTGGTCTTACCTATATGGAAATTGAAGAGGCTGGTTTTAAAATAGATAAAAAGATTGAGATGTTACTGTCCTCAGATTCTGAAGTTGGGGTATTAAAATCCATGGGATTAGGTCAAATAGGTTTTGCAGAAGCATTTCGGGACTTAAAACCAGATGTTGTTTTATTATTAGGGGATAGATACGAAATTTTTTCAGCAGCATCTTCTGCTATGGTTTCAAAGATACCTATTGCTCATTTACATGGAGGAGAATCTACAGAAGGGTTGATAGATGAGCCGATAAGGCATTCCATAACCAAAATGTCTCATTTGCATTTTACTGCAACAAATACATATCGAAATAGGGTAATCCAGATGGGTGAAGATCCCAACAGGGTTTTTAATGTAGGATCTCCTGGATTAGATAATGTTTTCCGCTTAGAATTACTCGATAGAAAATATTTTGAAGATTCAATTAGTTTCAAGTTGAACAAGAGAAATATAATGATCACATTTCACCCTGTTACCTTGGAAGATAATACTTCAGAAAAACAATTTCAAGAGTTATTGAGTGCTATTTCGGAATTTGGAGAAACTAATTTTATTTTCACAAAACCCAATTCGGATACGAATGGTAGGATAATTATCCAATTAATTGACGATTTTGTTGCCAGAAATCCTAAGAGAGCTTGTGCTTTTAAATCCCTAGGACAGTTGAGATATCTATCATCTCTTAAGCATATGGACGTGGTGTTAGGAAATTCCTCAAGTGGCCTCACAGAGGCACCAAGTTTTAAAATAGCCACAGTGGATATAGGAGACAGACAAAAAGGTAGAATAAAAGCTGAAAGCGTTATTAGTTGTAGACCTGAAAAGGATTCCATACATGAAGCACTAACTACTGCTTTTTCTAATGATTTTCAAGCAAAGCTTAAAGAAGTGGAAAATCCTTATGGCGAAGGAGGTGCTTCTGAAAAAGTTGTAGAGATTATAAAGAATTTTGATTACACGAATATTTTAAAGAAAAAGTTTTTTGATATTAATTTTGATTTAAGGTGATGAAAATATTTTTTATAGGTACTGTTGAGTTCTCTAATTTAGCATTAAAAAAACTCATTTCACTAAACGCAGATATTGTTGGTGTTGCCACAAAGTCTCAATCCAAATTTAATTCAGATTTTACTGATCTTGCTCCTTTAAGTAAACAAAATGAAATTCCAGTAAAATATGTGAAGGATATTAATGCCCCACATATTATAGACTGGGTTAAAACTTTAAATCCTGATGTGATTTTTTGCTTTGGCTGGTCAAGTTTGATAAAAAAAGAGCTGCTTAATTTAACCCATATTGGAGTAATCGGTTTTCATCCCACCAAATTACCGTTTAACCGAGGAAGACATCCTCTAATATGGAGTTTGGTTTTAGGTTTAAAAAGCAGTGCCACTACTTTTTTCTTCATGAAGGAAGGAGCAGATGACGGGGATATTTTATCTCAAAAAGTTTTTGATATAAAATATGAAGATAACGCGGCCTCTGTTTATGAAAAAATTGAGAAAAATGCACTTCAACAAATTGAATCCTTTTTACCAAAACTTAAAAACAACACTTATAATAGAGTAAAGCAAAACTTAGCTATAGGAAATATCTGGAGAAAACGTGGTATTCAAGATGGTATTATAGATTTTAGAATGAATTCAATTACTATATATAATCTTGTCCGGGCTTTAACGAAACCTTATGTTGGCGCGCATATAAATTATAATGGAAATGAAATAAAAATCTGGCAAGTAAAAGAAGAGACGTTTGAAAAGAATCATATTGAACCTGGTAAAATATTGGAATCTAAGGATTCTCAAATTTTAGTTAAAACATATGATAATGCCATACGAATAATTGAGCACGAATTTACAGAACTACCAAAAGAGGGAGAATATTTATGATAAAAATTATAGTAATATCTGCTCATCCTGATGATGAAGTTTTAGGAGTGGGAGGTACGATTCTAAAACATGTTGAAAATGGGGATCAGGTATTTTGGTTGATAACTACAAATATTTCTGAAAGACAGGGTTTTTTAAAAAATAGATTAGATTCGAGACAGGAGGAAATAAGAAAGGTTGAGAAATCATTGGGGATTACAAAGACATTTTTATTAAACTATCCAACAATGGAACTTACTTCAAGGTCATTGATCAAAATGGTTCCTGAAATATCTGAAATTTTTACTGAGGTTGAACCGGAAATTGTTTATTGTTTAAACCGTTCAGATGCCCATTCTGACCATCGCATTACTTTTGATGCAGTCATGGCTTGTACTAAATCCTTTAGATATCCATTTATAAAGAGGGTTTTAATGTATGAATGTATTTCAGAAACTGAATTTGCTCCTGCTTTACCTGAGAAGATTTTTATACCTAATTACTTCGTAGATATTTCAAAGTATCTAGAAAAAAAATTAGAAATAATGAGAATTTATGAGTCTGAACTTGGTGAACACCCTTTTCCAAGATCTGAAAGAAATATAGAAGCTTTAGCAGTATTTCGTGGTGCGAGTGTTGGAGTTGAATATGCAGAAGCATTTCAATTAATAAAATATATTGATAAATAAATATATATAGAAAATGAATCTTGAACATATACTTATTCATAAAGATAGAACCATTCTCGACGCACTTCACAAATTGAATAAAATACGTGATGTAAGCCGTCTTATATTATTTGTAACGGATGATGATGGATCTGTTTTAGGTTCATTAACAGATGGCGATATCCGCAGGTCTTTGGCTAATGAGGCAGATGTAAGGAAAAAAGTTGGAGATGTTTGTTTTAGGAATTTTGTATTTGAAACTGATAAAAAGGGATTTTTGGATTTAAGACCTTACAGGAAAAGGGATATAAAAATCTTACCCATTCTGGATGAAGAAAAAAGAATGCTAAGGATAATAGATTTAGAGAAAACAAAATCTGTATTGCCATTGGAATGCATGATTATGGCGGGGGGAAGAGGCAAACGCTTGAGTCCGTTAACCGATACAGTTCCAAAGCCTATGTTGGCATTGGGTGATAAGCCTATAATAGAACATAACATTGATCGTTTAATAGCATTCGGGATTCAGAAAATCTATATCTCTGTAAAATACCTTGGAGAGCAGATCCAGGAATATTTTGGTGATGGCAGCAAGAAAGGGATTAGCATAGAATATATTTGGGAAGAAGAGTTTTTAGGAACTGCCGGAGCCTTGGCGCTGGTAGATGAATTTAAATCGGATCATGTGTTGTTAATGAACAGCGACCTGTTTACCAATGTAGATTTTGAAGATTTATACTTGGAGCTTATAAAATCCAATGCAGATATGGCGGTTGCATCTACAGAGTACAAGGTAGATGTGCCGTTTGCTGTATTTGAAACTAAAAACCAACAGGTTTTAAATTTTAAAGAAAAACCCTCTTATGTTTATCATTCAAATGCGGGAATCTATATTTTGAATAAAAAATTGATTGATAAAATCCCTAAAAACCAGTTTTATGATATCACAGATTTAATGGATAATCTGGTAAAAGAAGGTGGAAAGTTAGTTCACAATCCTATAATAGGCTTTTGGATAGATATTGGGAAACCGTCAGATTATAAACAGGCTCAGGAATTTGTAAAACATTTAAATTAGATGATAGCGATAATACCAGCAAGGGGTGGCTCAAAAGGATTGCCCGGCAAAAACATACGCAATTTAAATGGGAAACCCTTAATCGCTTACACAATCGAAGAAGCTTTAAAATCCAAATATATTACAAGGGTAATTCTTAGTACAGATGATGTTGAAATTGCTAAAGTTGCAAAGCAATATGGTGCGGAAGTGCCATTTATGAGACCCAGCCATTTAGCTACCGATGCTGCAAAAGCCATTGATGCTTATAAGTATACTTATGAACGTTTAGAAAAAGAAGAAAACATAGAAATTTCTGAATTTGTAATTCTACAGCCTACCAGTCCTTTTAGAACGGCAAATCACATAGATCAGGCGATAGATTTATATAATGATAAAAAAGCAGATTCCGTAATTAGTTATTGCCCGGAACATCACCCAATCATTTGGCATAAATATATAACTGAAGCAGGAAAAATAGAATCAATATTTGAAGGAACTATAAGAAACAGGCAGAAGGAGAAGCCCACTTATTTTCCAAACGGGGCTATATATATATTCAAGCGGAAAATAATAGAGCAAGAACTTTATTATACTGATAATTCCTTTGCATATATTATGAATCGGAAGGATTCAGTAGATATTGATACGATTGACGATTTTGAATATGCCGAATTTTTATTTGCCAGAAATTAATGTTAAAAAAACTTTTTTCACATACAGCGATTTATGGTTTGGCACCTCAAATCACTAAAATTGCCAGTTTTTTTTCATTACCGCTTATAACTGCGGAATTAACCGAACTGGATTATGGGGTTGCAGGGGTATTAGGAGCTTATACAGCAGCTATTTCGGTTTTGGCTACCCTGGGACTAAGAATGGTTTTGGTAAATTCTTTTTTTAAATCCCCCGGACAATACAAATGGGCCTGGCGTCAAATTTATGGATTTTTAACGCTTTGGACTTTTTTGTATGCCATAATTCTAAGTGTTTTAATCTATTTTGTTGTCCCACAGGAAGCAATTGAAGATAGATGGACAATTTTATTGTTAAACGTTGGGCCATTGATTTTTTTTGGTCAAACCTCTACAATTTGTAGCACATATTATCAGCTCAAACAAAAACCTTTGCAAATTGCCATAAGGAGTATTATTTTTGGTTTTCTTTCCATTGGTTTAAACGTATTGTTCATTGTTGTATATAAAATGGGGTATATGGGCTGGTTCTGGTCTTCATTTATAGTGGGACTTTTATCTAATGCTTCCTATTACTATCCTTTGAATTTTAAACTTAAGATGAAGCCTATTTTCAATTTTAAAAGAAGGCTGATCAAAAACTCCCTGAAAGTAAGTTTGCCTATAGTACCACATTATTATTCAAGTTATTTGTTAAATAGTTCAGATAAAATGGTGATGGATGTAATGCAGGTTGGTACAGGAAACATTGGAAAATATAATGTGGCTTATACCGTGGGGAGTGTCATGAATTCTTTGGGTACTGCAAGCGGTTTGGCTATTGGGCCTATACTAATTAAATTTTATAAGGAAAGAAAAGAAGAGCCGGCTAAGAATCTTGTTTTTATCCTTCAGATAAGTTTCTTTCTGATCACTTTTGGATTATGTATATGGATGAAAGAACTCTTTTCGTTTTTGATAAGAAATGAGGAATTGGCACAAATGTATTACCTGGGAATTATTATTGTGATGTCCTATAATTATAGACCTATGTATTTGGGGTCTGGTACAAAAATCATGTTTAATGAACACACTAATGTTTTGTGGAAAGTTACATTAGGTGCAGGCCTCATTAATGTTCTTTTAAATTTATTGTTAATCCCCTTTTTTGGGTTTGAGGTAGCCGCTGTTACTACTTTTATCGGTTATATGTTCATGGGCTATGCGGGTTATTACTTCAAGGTATTTAAGGAAATTAATTCGGTTAAATATTATCCGGTATTTTGGATCTTGTTGACTATTGCATTAACAGTTTTGGCGTATTATGCCGTAGAGTTATCCATATGGGTCAAAATTGGAATTTCGTTAGCGGTTACCGGTTTAGCCTTTATTTTTATATACAGACTTAATAAATTGATCAATGAAATTTGAAGAACGGGCAGCCATTATTGAAAAATTAAATCTGTGGGAGAAAAAATATCCTGTAGATACCTGGATGATTGAGGGTGTACATATTTGGCCAATCCTTAAAAAGGATATTTTTTTTAATGCATATAGAAAATTTAATTTAGCACCGGTAAAAAATAAAAATCTTAAAAAGTCCGTTTTAAAAAGGATTTTCAATAAATTCTCCAAAAAGGCGAAAGCCTGGTTGGTTTTAAATCGATTCAAAATTAAGGAGGTAAAATTTCTATTTTCAGGAGCTCCTTCACACAGGGTGACTTGGGAAAACAGCGAGTTTAACCGCTATTTTGATCCTATAATGGATTATTTGACCAGCAAAGGGGAAAATTCATATTTGCTGGAATATAATAAAGTGGAGTTAAAAGATGTTTATAAATCTCCGCGGGTTTTTAATCTTACCGAAGTATTGCCGATTTTTGCCAAAAGATTAAATTTTGATAAAACCTGGAGTCATTTAAAGGACGCTCCTGGATTCATTGGCTTTTTTAAAGAAATGAATGAAGAAACAGCTTTAACCGAAGAAGTATTAAAAAATACATTATTAAGAAATGTTCAGAGCGTTTTAAGTTGGGCTAATCTTTATGAATATTTTCTTAAAAAAACGAAAGCTGAATTTATATTTGGGCTTTGTTATTATAGCGGTGCGATTTTCGGGATGAATTTAGCAGCCAAAAAATTAGGTGTTGTCTCCATAGATATGCAACATGGTGGCCAAGGGGATTTGCATTTTGCCTATCATTTTAATAAAACCCCGGCAGAAGGTTATAATATTTTACCAGATAAATTTTGGGTTTGGGATAATTTATCATTTGAACATATTGTTAAATGGACTGAAAATAAAAATCATTTCCCAGTTTTAGGTGGGAATCCATGGATTGAGTTCCTTAGGGACAATTATAAGGTTCAAAAAATCTATCATGATATTAATAAGCCAATGGTACTTTTTACTTTACAACCATTAAAACCAATTATTGACGATTATTTTTTAGAAGTAATTTCCTTAACTTGCCAGAAATATAATTGGTGGTTGAGGTTACATCCAAGAATGACCAAAGAGGAAGTTACCGGTTTACATTTAAAATTAGTTGAATTTAAAATCGAAGGATTTGTAAATATTGAAGACGCTTCCAATGAGCCATTACCTACCCTCTTAAAAGAGTGTAGTTTACATGTATCCAAATACTCAGGTTCAATAGCTGAAGCTGCACTCTTACAAAAGCCCTCTTTGATTATAGATGAGATAGGAGAAAAGTCTTTTGAAAATTTAATAGAAAGTAAGTTGGCGTTTTCCTGTTTAAAAAAGAATTCGGCAGATATAATTGAATTAATCGATATTATATTAAATAATTTGGATTTACAAATGATGAATAAGACACAAGTGCCTGTTAGTTATAAAACGATAATTGATGAATTTATTAAGAAAACTTAAGATAAGATTAATAAAGTCAATCCGATGGAATTTGGAACATGAAAATGATATTCAAATATCAAGTGATTCCTTTATACATCCTTCATCAAAATTAATTAACGCCAGAATTAAAGGTAATATTAAAATAGGGGAAGGATGTAAAATTTTTGACATTAAGATATCCAGTAAATCTTCAGTGGAAATTGGACGTTTTACATCTATAATTGGTCCAAATACCGATATTTATTGCGCGATAAATAAGATTAAAATTGGGTCATTTTGCAGTATTGCGCGGAATGTTAGTTTTCAGGAATACAATCATAAAACCGATAGGTTGACATCATATTTTATTTGTCAGAATATTTTTGGAGATAAATTAGAGAATGATATTACTTCAAAGGGAGATATTGAAATTGGTAACGATGTATGGATAGGTGCTCAATGTGTAATCCTGAGCGGTGCTAAGATAGGAAATGGAGCAGTTATTGCAGCCAATAGTGTTGTTATAGGTGAGATACCTCCATTTGCTATAGCAGCAGGCACACCCGCAAAAATTCTAAAATATAGATTTAACGAAGAAATTATTGAAAAAATTGAAGGAATGAAATGGTGGGAATGGCAAAAAGATAATTTCTTTAAAAATAAAAATTTATTTTTAAAGAAATTTGTTAATATTGGAGATTTATTGAAATAATTAGATTTCTAAAACCAAAAAATCATCCTTTATGATATTCGTTTATTGGTCTCAAAAAATAGTTAAAACTATGCACTTTAGTGCATCTCGCTTTAGCTTCTAAAAAAACCTACCTTTG
>Ga0314774_1001573_pt1 | contig 14260 bp, 12 predicted proteins | sample MetaGCBIA2018_FD_204515 | JGI IMG/M metagenome (GOLD analysis project Ga0314774, IMG submission 204515) | Cryopeg brine microbial communities from Beaufort Sea near Barrow, Alaska, United States - CBIA 2018 | ecosystem: Environmental > Aquatic > Marine > Coastal | place: USA: Alaska | collected... | reverse complement strand
AATTCTTAAAAACCCTTCCTTTTCGGCCCGATAAATCGCCAAAAACCGGTGGGATGGAATCCTTTTTAGCAGCTCGTTCCAGTCAAAATATTGTTTGAAATTAAGGGCTTTTTCGTTTTCTGCTTCCATCTTGATCACTTTGGTGGAAATTTCGGCATGGCGAATAAAAAGTTGGCGGATCCTCTCACGAACCAAACTGTTTTCGTTAATCCATTCTGCAATAATATATTTGGAACCTTCAATTGCTTCTTCGATCGATTTTATTTCAGAAGTTAAAAATCGTTTTGCAGCCGATCTAATATTTTCCTGATTTTGAACCATCAGAATTTTTGCAAGAGGTTCCAGGCCGTATTCACGTGCGGTATCCGCTTTTGTCTTTCTCTTTTTCTTAAATGGCAAATAAAGATCTTCAAGTTGTGCAAGGGTCACAAATTTTTCGATTTGCGATTTCAAGGATTCGGTTAAAGCGCCTTGTTCCTCAATTGACTTTAATATGGTGGTTTTTCGCTTTTCCAGATCCTTAAAAAACCTGACAAGATCGGAAATTTGTTCAATCTCAACTTCATCTAAATTCCCGGTGAGTTCTTTCCGATATCTGGCAATGAATGGAATGGTTGCATCATCAGAAAGCAGCGAAATTGTATTTTGAATTGATTTTTCAGGAAACTTTACCTGGGACTTGACGAAATCTAGTAATTTCAATTGAATTGGTTTTAAATTGATCTTTATTCGGAACAGAACACAAAGATACCTGTTCTAAAATTCCAAATCCCAAATTTCAAATTCCAATCTGCGTAATTCGTTTTAATTCGTGCAATTCGTGTTTTTCCCAAATTCCAATTCAGGACAAAAAATTTTCACTTTGGACTTCAAACCTCGATCAAAATATCATTACATCTGCCTTCCAGAAAAGCCAAATTGGTTTATATACTTCATCTACACGTTTTTTTAAGCCACGAACCTACCGGCATGCAACTGCACGAATAATTTTTGAAATCTTCTTGGATTGTTGCCGTTATTTAAACATTAATTCCGGAACTGAATATTTTTTACATCTATCTGAAGTTATCGGGAACGCAGATTTAGGTAGACATTTCTACTTGGTTTTCGTCTTATTTCTTGCTTTTTCTTTATTCTTTCTTGCTTCTTGCTTCTCAAATCACCTTAAATTACCCCAATTTCTTTTGAATGCTTAATGGCTTTTTCGCTATGTTTAAAATAACAGGTAGCTACCCCCAAATCTTGAATGTTATCGAGGATTTTTTGTGTTCTTTGCTTTTTATCTTTTGCGGTATGACGGATATATACAGCTTTTACATTTAAAGGAAAAATTTTGCAAATTCGTTCGTAGATATCGGGATCTCTCTGAGAATCATCACCAAGCAAAACGTATTGCAGGTTTGGATAAAATGAAATAATATCCTTTATTTTTTCAAATTTATGATCGTGGTTTCCCTTTCCGGAAAACAATAGATCGATTATTCCTGTCTTGATTTTTTTAAGCTTTATCACAGCCTTTGGCAGGTTGTGTATTTGTGCAAAATCATTTATAAAACTATATAAATTCCACTCGCTGCTGGATACATAAAAAAAGGAGTTAAATCCCTTCATATCCTTTTGTCCATAAGTACTCAAGGCCATGTAATGTGGCACAACATCATTAAACACCTTGCGTTTATTGATGTTTTTCAACAAAATAATATACATTTTTTTGAAAAAATTATTGCTGCTCGAAATAAGAATAGTGTCATCAATATCTGAAATAATCGCATATTTACTTTTAAAAGGTTTAAGGACCTCCCCTATTTCAACAATTCCAAAATTATTGATTTTACAGGTAATTGTATAGTCATGCCAGCCACTTTCAAGTTCTTTATTAAATGGAATGGTAAACCTGAAATAACCATCATGCAAGGTTTTTGTCTCAACAACAGTTCCTTTAAATTCCAGTCTAACACGGATATTGGAAATAGGAGAAATATTAAACATATGAATAATGGAAAATGCGTGTCTGATCCCACCTCTATCCATGGCGTATTTATCCGGTGCCCAGGATTTAAAAACATGGCCAAAAACAACCAATTCCTGATCATTTATGTAGCCACGGTATAATTTTAAGTCTAATTTCACCAATTGAGATTTTATTAACGAAAGGTTCCTACCAAAATACTTATTTTTATCAACAATATAAACCCATGAAAGTAAAAAGTCAAATTTTGCTGGTTGTAAATCCCATTTCGGGTGGTATTGACAAAAGTAAACTGATTGAAGCGGTAAAGGCCGAAATTAACACAAGAAATTATTCTCTCGAAATTTATAAAACTTCAGATAATAATGATCAGGAAGCTATTGAAAAAATAATCTTGAAATTTCAGCCTGAACGTATTTTGGTTGCAGGAGGCGATGGGACTATCCAGCTTGTAGCCGAGGCTCTGAAAAACCACGACATCCCAATAGGAATTTTACCCGCCGGTTCCGCAAACGGATTGGCGCTTAATTTAAACCTTCCAGTTAACATTAATGAACAGCTGAAAGTTGCACTGGGTGATTCTTTTTTTAAATTGGATACGATTCAAATAAATGATCGAATCTGCTTGCATATAGCCGATTTAGGAATTAACGCTGAATTGATAAGAAATTTCCAAAATTCAAATATAAGGGGAAAATTAGGCTATTTACTTCATTCGATCCCCACTTTGATAAAATGTGAGTACCCTTTTGAATTTGAAATTGAGGCAAATGGGAAACAAATTGTTCAGAAAGGAGTTTTACTTGCTATTGCCAACGCCAACAAATTTGGTACCGGCGCAAATATTAATCCGTCGGGAAAATTAAACGATAGCTTATTTGAACTAATTATATTTAAAAACCTGAATTTTGTTGAAATTTTTAAGACTTTGAACGACCAAATTTTCCTGGATCCGGAATTTGCGGAAATAATTTCCACTAGTAGCGCCCGGATAAATTGTAGAATCCTGGTTTCCTTTCAAATTGATGGGCAATATATTGGCAAAATAAGTAAGGTAGTTGCCGCTATCGGTCATAAAAAAATCGAAATAGCTGTACCTTCCTCTTTTCCTAAATCATTTTTGATAGTTATGAAAATTTAAACATCAAAATATGATTATTTTCTACGAGTCAAATATCATCCAAAAATCTCAATATGAATTCAAAAAAAGTAACATTTAAAAATAAGGAAGGTCACAGCTTACATGGAAACCTGGAACTGCCTGTAAATCAAAACCCTCATAATTTTGCGTTATTTGCCCATTGTTTTACCTGTAATAAAAACTTTTTTGCAGTAAAAAATATCTGTGATTCCCTTACTGCTAAAGGTTTTGGAGTGCTTCGGTTTGATTTTACAGGTTTGGGGGAAAGCGAAGGAGAATTTGCCGATTCCAATTTTTCCGGCAACGTAGAAGATTTATTAGCTGCTGCAGAATATTTAAAAGCTGAATATAAATCTCCCAGTCTTTTAATAGGTCATTCTTTAGGTGGGGCTGCAGTACTGTTTGCCGCTCAAAAATTGCCTGATGTAACTGCTGTTGCAACAATTGGCGCCCCATCTTCTGTTAAACATGTTCAACATCTTATTGAAGGTAATATGGATGAGATCACTTCTAAAGGAAAGGCCAGGGTAAATATCGGCGGACGTCCCTTCAATATTAAAAAGCAATTTTTAGATGATTTAAAAAATCAGGAACTGATGAAAATAGTGCCCGGATTAGGCAAATCTTTATTGATCCTGCATTCCCCACAAGACAGAATAGTTGAAATTAAGAATGCGGAAGAATTGTACAAGGCAGCAAAGCATCCAAAAAGTTTCTTATCCCTGAATGGCGCCAATCATTTACTCTCAAATAAAAATGATTCGCTTTATGCCGGAGAGATAATTGGCAGCTGGGCACACCGATATCTTGAAATACCAAAGGTCCCAACCCTTAAAACCAAACATGATGTTGTAGCATTTTTGGGAGAAGAAGGTTTTACAACCCAAATAAAGGCAGGAAATCATTTTTTTGTAGCCGATGAACCTGAGGAAGTTGGAGGCAATAACTTTGGACCAAATCCCTATGATCTTGTTTCGGCAGGACTTGCAGCCTGTACTTCTATGACCGTTCAAATGTATGCCAAACGCAAAGGCTGGAAATTAGAACAGGTTGAAACTCACGTTAACTATAGCAAAGAACACGCGATTGACAGTGAAAATTGTGAAGATGAGAGCGCTAAAATTGATACCTTTAAAAGGTACCTGATAATTAAAAGCGATTTGGATAAGAAACAAATTCAACGGCTTTTGGAAATCGCCAATAAATGTCCGGTTCATAAAACTCTGGATTCCCCTAGCCAAATAATCACGAGCCTTAAAAAATCGCTTTAACTTTAGAATAAACTTATCTTTGTTAAGCAATCCTTAATTTTTTGGTAAATTCCAATTTTCCTTATAATTTAGATCCTTAAATATAAAATTTAAATATTCAATCTATGAAAAGTATCAGCTTAACACTTTTATTTTGTGCAACTTTAGCACTTGTAGGATGTAAAAACGAAAAAAAGGAAAAAGATGTAGAGAAAGTTTCGGAAACTGAAATGACTCAGGAAACAATAAAAGAAGTTAAAAAAGTAAAAGTAACTTTAGAATCCAAGAGCGACAGCAAACTTTCAGGGAATGTTGTGTTTACAGAAGAAAACGGAGAAGTTACTATGACTGCGATCATTGATGGTCTGTCAGAAGGATTACACGCAATTCACATTCATGAAAATGCAGATTGTTCAGCAAAAGACGGATCTTCTGCAGGAGGACACTGGAACCCTACTCATGAAAACCACAGTAAATGGGGAGATTCTAAGGGTTACCACAAAGGAGACATTGGCAACTTTAAAGTAGATGCCAATGGACAGGGAACTATCACCATGACAACAGATGAATGGTGTATTGGATGTGATGATCCAAATAAAAATATTTTAGAAAAATCGGTTGTTATCCATGACGGAGTAGACGATTTTACTTCCCAACCTTCTGGCGCTGCCGGAACAAGGGTTGGATGTGGAACTATAAAATAATAATTCAAAAACCTTATTTTTGAAAAAAAAGCAGCCTATGGTTGCTTTTTTTTTGTTTTATAGAAGTGATTTTATTTTGAAAAATTTTCTCTATCCTACAAGACCAATGAATTTTAGAATTATAACTACCAATAATAAACAGTTTATTCCAACCATTCTTTAAAATCTTTTACCCGTTCCCTAGACACAATGATTTCCTGTTCCTTAAAACTGCTTAATATTATTTTTAATCTGGAATTGCTATATGCAATAATATCTTTGATAGCGTGAATGTTAACGTAAAATTTTCTGCTTACCCTAAAAAAATGTTCGGGGGTAAGCTCATTTTCAAGTGCGTCTAAAGTGGTTTCTATCAGATAATTTCTTCCTTCGTGAATATGCAGATAAGTTCCCTTGTTTTCACTGTAAATACATTGAATATCCTCTGTAGAGATCAATTTTAGATGTTGACCTACTTTTACCGTGAACCGCTTTTTATAAACCCGTTCCAGGGGATTGACCAACAACTTTTTTATATCATCAAAATCGAGTTGAAGATTTTGCAATGATGATTTATCACCAAAGGTGTTTTTTAAATTTTGGTATTTTGTCACCGCGGTTTGAAGCTCTTCCTCATCTATAGGTTTTAACAGATAGTCGATGCTATTGAGTTTAAACGCCTGTAAAGCATATTCATCATACGCGGTTGTGAAGATAATTGCGCTTTTAACGTCTATAGTTTCAAATATTTCAAAGGACAAGCCATCGTTGAGTTGGATATCTAAAAAAATAACATCAGGATGTTCTTGCTCCTGAAACCATTTTTTTGCGTCTTCAACGGAATGTATAGTATCCTCAACATTAACACCCAGCTTTTCAAGCATTCTGCCTAATCGGCGCGCGGCAGGTTTTTCATCTTCAATTATTATTGCAGTCATTATTCGTTGATTTGGAGTTCGTTGATCCGTTTATTTATCATGGCGAGGCATGTCCGTAATAATTGGAATTTGGTGCTTGAAATTTTGATTTTTGTTTTTCTACTCCCATTTCCTTTTTTCTTCCTTCTTTTTTTCCATCATTTCCTTTATTTTTCGCTCTTCCCATTTCTTACCAAGAAAAAGATTCGGTCCAAAAACACTTGCCCAATGTGCAAATAGACCAATTCCCCAATAGAAAGCAGTGGAGAAGCTTGAAATTTGAAAAGACCCATTATCAAAGAATGATTTTTGGGAATTAAAAATAATAATAGCCGCATTGATAAAAAGATACACTACTAGATGCACGTAAAAGCCTTTGATATCCTTCACCTTCTTTTGAGCCACTTTGAAGCGTTCCTCTTCCTGATAATTGGGTTCCATTAGTTCCAGGTTTTATTGGTTTGTTTTTCCTTATCCATCAGCTCTTTAATTTTCCGTTCCTCCCAGTTAGCTCCATAGCCAAAGACTGAGAATCCGTGAATGGTCAATCCCAATCCCCAACCAAAAAGTGGGAACCAAAACCATTGAAAACCCCAAAAGGTATAATAATTAATAAAAATTAAGAAAGGCATTACCAGACAATATGAAATTAGGTTTCCATAAAATTCCTTCATCTGTTTAACACGTTGTTTCGCCTTGTAATATGCGTTGTTTTCGTTATTTTGTTTTGTTTCCATGACGGTAAATTGTTTTGTTAATATTGGTATTTTTACCCGAAATGTCCGGGTGTTTTGTTCTATTAATACTTTTCTGGAAGTAATAAGGGAATATCTATCTACAATATTTTGCAATCCCAAACCTTTTCGGCCTTGCAGCACTTCCTTTTTTTGATAATTATTTTCGACAATTAAATAGCCGTCCTCTTCATAAATTCGGATACTTAGAGGTTTATTTTCACTCACAATGTTGTGTTTTACTGTGTTTTCCAATAACAACTGAAGCGATAATGGAACAACTTTGCCCTCCATATCGGATAATTTTTCGGGCACTTCATAAAACACGCTGTTTTCAAAACGCATTTTCAGCAAATTCATGTAGGTTTTCGCAAATGCCAACTCCTCTTCCACGCTTACAAGTTCCTTGTCTTTTTGTTCCAAAACATAACGATAAATTTTTGACAGGGAAGTTGTGAACTTTTGTGCATTCTCCGGACTTTCTTCGATTAATGAGGTCAACACATTTAAACTATTGAACAAAAAATGCGGATCTATTTGATTTTTTAAACTTTCAAATTTAGCTGAAGCAGTTCCAGCAATTATTTTTTGTTCCTTAACTTTCTTGTCCTGAACCATTTTATAGAAATAAAAGGCGTGAAAGAACAGGGAACAAACTAAGGTGATAATTATAGACTTAAAGTAAAACTCCAAGTTTTGCGTAGAAAGGAATTCGTAAAAAGGTGTGCCTTCCAGGATCACTTTGTGAAATATCCGAACGAAAAACAAAGTAAAGAGCGTAATACTTACCGAGCCAAAAACACCAATAACCAATCGGTATTTCTGGTTATACTTCTCCCAATCAACGCGATGATTTAAATATTCAAAAAAATAAAAATTAACAAGCGTTAAAGGCAAGGTGTACAACAGGTAATATCCAAATATTTTTACCTGTTCATATCCTAATTCAATCGTTGCTCCGGAAAGAATTTTATAGGCGGAATCTATCCCGTAAAGGATAACTCCTATGATGACCCCAATACCTATAATCTTAAAAGCGTCTCTCATTTTTTTGAAGATACTAATTACTTTTTGCAGGATTTCAACAGTTCTTCTGCCTGGTTTTTACCCCAGTCAGGATGGAAAGGAGTTTCAGGTTTAAAGTTATTAAAAAGTATGATAGAATTCTCTATCCTTTCGCAAATTGGTTGAATATCGGTTCCAAAAAATCGTGCCGACCCCATTTCAAATCGAGCTTTTGATAACATTACCCTGGGATTTTTTGGGGAAATAACTTCTGCCTGAGCGTACAATTGCATTACTTTCCCTGAAAACTTTTGTCCGTTGGTCATCGGGTCAAATGCGATCCAGGCCGTGTGGATCATGGCTTGCAAAACTATCAATTCAACATTATTGGGATCTTTATCCATTTCCTTATCCAAAGCAAATTGGGCCTTTGTTAATAATGCGTTCACTTGCTCGCTATCCTTGGTTTTAAAAGCTGCGGTAGTGTTCACTAATGCAACATAATAATTAGGCAGCCAATTTTCCTTTTCAGCGGCGGCAATGCGTTCAAAGTATGCGGATGCTTCATCGGCCTTGCCGTCATCCCACAGTTGAAATGCTTTGTTCATCCCCTCTTCATAATTTCCTTGTGCAAAAAGGCAGTTGGAAAGTGTCAACATCAGAATTAAAATTACTTTTTCCATGATTTAAGTTTATTTGTTATTACTGAAGCAAATATCTCAGGAATTAAGCCCATCTAAAATTAACAATTACTGAGTTGTAGAATTTTAAGGATGAATTGCGGTTCCATTTGAATGATGTTTTTGAAATATTACAAATTCTTCAACTGATTGCTTTTCTTATTATCACTTATGGTCCAGAAGAACCCAACAAAAAAGAAACGGTCTGCAGTGGGTGTGATCGCCCTTCGGTCAAATTGCCCGCTTGAATTGGGCTTAGAAGCATATTCATAGCTAAATATATTTTGTGTGCCTAAAATATTGGAGACCGAGAAATATAAAATTTTCTGCGGGCTCAACAAATACGCCCAATTGAAACTCAGGTTGTGATATGCTTTGGTTTTCCCGTTCATAAAATCCGGCTGGTTAGGATCGTTGAACGGCCTTCCCGAATTAAAGCTGTGGGCAAATCCAATTTGCGAGCGCCAATCCCCTATCCAATATTTCGTAACTATTGAAGCGTTGTGATTTGCCACAAAACCCGGAGTTGCCCGGGAAGGGAAGTTTTGGTATTTCCGTTTTGTATCAATATAGGAATAGGAAATCCAATATTCCAGGTTTTTTAATGTTGCAGCATCTCGCCAGAATATATCCAAACCTTTGGCAGCCCCATTCCCCAAATTGCTGAAATGTGAATCGGGTCCGGGCTGTTCCCCGTCAAAAGTTACGAGGTTCCGATAATTCTTAGAATAAGCCTCCACCCGAAGTATTTGTCGGTTTTTAGTGTATTGGTAATTCAATATATAATGAGAAGCTTTTTCGGAGGAGAATTCATCAGAATATTTTAAATATTCTGTTTTAGGAGCTTGAGAGAAATTTCCGTAAGCAAGGGAAAATTGAGAATTTTTACCGGTTTTATAAGCCAAAGAAATTCTTGGGGAAACATTAATTTCATTCAAATAATTATTATAAGAACCTCTTAATCCCAATTTCATTGCAAATTTCCGGGAAAACAAAATATCGGTTTCAGCATACATAGCAGTGAGATTTGCCTGAAAACCGCTTTGGAAATAGTCAGGTCCTGAGATAAAATCTTCATCAAACCGGGTGAAAAAAAGTTCGGTTCCAAAGGAAAGTTTTATCTGATCAGAAAATCGTTTGCTGAATTTGGTTTTAATATGCGTGGCGTATTCGGTATTATTTACCTTATCCAAATTTAAATCAATTTTATTGTTGCTATACCCGTAACCGAGTCCGGTTGTAATTTGCCAATTGTTTCCAAAAAACCCGTTATAGGAAGTATTGAAATAAAAGTTGTCATTATTAAGATTGATCCTAATTGGGGATTTGGAATTAATTGTTTCCTGGTTAAAATCAAATTGTGAAGCATCAAAGGCTGCATAGATTTTCCACAACCCATTTTTTAATGAATGCCGATATACTGTTTCTCCTGAAAGCGATTGGAAAGCTTTGTTCCAATTGATTTTTTGCGGCACCAATAAATGATAGGGTTCCAGGTTGATAAAAGATGCCTTAAAAGTAAGCGCGTTTTTTTTCCATTTACGGGTATTCCCAAGTTCCAAACCAACCGACATCAAGGATATCTCCGTTTCATTTTGTTCCGCTTCATCTTGGGTGTTCAACAGTAAAATTCCGGATAATGCTTCGCCGAATTCCGCACTATATCCACCGGTAGAAAATGAAATTCCGCTAAATAAAAAGGGTGAGAACCGGCCACGGGCAGGAATGTTTTGAAATGATGCCCCATAGGCTTGGGCTACCCGAATCCCGTCAACATAGGTTTGGGTTTCATCGGCTTCCCCGCCGCGAACAAAAAGTCTTCCGTTTTCTCCAACAGCTTGTGTTCCCGGTAATGTTTGCAAAGCAGCCACTATATTCCCGGCGCTTCCGGCTGTTGTAACTATGTCCAATGGCTTTAACACTGTAACCCGGGCTTTATCCCCAGATTCAAAAGTGCCGGCGTTAAGAATTACCGCATCCAACGAATTCAGATCCTCTCGAAGAATTATTTCTACATTGAATAATTGGGTTACATTCTGGCGGATTTTTAAAGTAACAAAAGAGATGAATGAAATCACTAAAGTTTGTTCCCCACTTGCAGAAGTATTGAATGAAAAAGCTCCATCATCACCAGAAGTTGTTCCATCATAAGTGCCATCCAGAAACACATTAGCTCCTGAAACCGGATTTTCTTTACTATCTAGCACCCTTCCCGAAACAATTGTTTGCGATTGTAATCCGGCCGAAAAAAATAACAGGAAAATGAAAAGTTGTGTTTTCATAGTTGGTTGGAATTATGAAACAAAATTGGAACAACCAATTGCTACTTCATAAAAAAAATAACCGAACTGTAATTTAATAGGGATGAAGCGATGTTGAAATACTCTGATAAAGTTATAAAATGATGTTGTGATGGTTTAGTGACGTAATATTGACGGATTCAAGTTTGTTTAGTTATTCCGTTACTTCAATACTTCCCATACTTTTCTTAACCTTCTTAAATGGCCGTATAATTAGCCTAGCTCCTTTATCGTAATTAATGTAATTATAAACCCAGTTAAAAAAGGTAATAGCCCGATTCCTAAACCCAACTAAAAACCATAAATGCACGAACATCCAGACATACCAGGCAAAGAAACCTCCAAACCTAAGCTTGCCCAAATCTACTACCGCACGGTTTCTGCCCACGGTTGCCATAGCTCCTTTATCATTATATTTAAAAGGTTTCATTTTTTCACCTTTTAAAAGGTGAACGAAGTTTTTGGCCAAATGATTTCCTTGTTGGATTGCGGGTTGAGCGACCATAGGATGTCCCTGTGGAAAATCCACAGTTGACATAACCGCTATATCGCCAATGGCAAAAATATTTTCATACCCATTAACCTGATTATAAACATTAACCTTATACCTATCGGCCTTTTCTATTAATGCCGATGCATTCAAACCCATAACGGGAGCCCCGGCAACCCCCGCGCTCCATATAAAAGTGGAAGTATTCAGGAATAAACCGGTATTGGTGGTGACCATTTTTCCATCATAGGATTTAACCAGGGTATTAAAATGAATTTTTACACCCAATTCTTTTAAAAATTTTTCTGCTTTTTCAGAAGCGTGTTCACTCATAGGAGGCAAAACTCTTCCCTTTCCCTCAATAAGATGGATTTGCATTTCATCAGCATCAAGATCCGGATAATCCTTAGGTAAGATCTGATTTCGTAATTCGGCGATAGCTCCGCTTAGTTCAACTCCTGTGGGGCCAGCTCCTGCCAGAACAAAATTTAGTAAAGCTTTTCTCTCTTCCGGATTTTCAGTAATAACAGCCTGTTCCAGGTTTTCTAAAATCAAACTCCGAATGTTCAATGCCTGAGGAACAGTTTTCATCCCCATTGCATTTTCTTCAATACTTTTATTACCAAAAAAATTTGTCTCAGATCCCGTGGCAATTACCAGATAATCATATACAAAATCACCGATATTGGTATGGATATTATTTTTTTCAGAATCTATCCTTTTTACTTCTGCCAATCTAAAAAAACCGCGGGGACTGTCGCGCGTTATTTTTCGCAAAGGATAGGCAATAGAATCCGGTTCAAGCCCGGCCGTGGAAACCTGATATAATAAAGGTTGAAACGTGTGATAATTGTGCCGGTCCAATAAAACAACTTGAAATTCCCTTTTTAATAATTTTTTAGCAAGGGAGATTCCGCCAAATCCTCCGCCTATTATGACCACACGAGATAAATTAGTTTTAGGAATGTTCATGTTTTTATTTTTGGTGAAGTCGCCTCTTAACTGGGAGGTTTTTAAAAGTATCTTAACTTTTTAATTAAGATGAAATCGGATCGATGTAAAAACAACTTAAATATAAGCAATTTTGAGATCATATTTTTTGCACATTTGTAACAATATAGCAAAAACGAACACTAACATTTTACGAACCAATCTTTGTGGATAAAGCGCTTGAACATCAGTTTGTGACCAATTTGGAGAAAGACCAGAATATTGTGCATAAGATATGTCGCATTTACACCAATGATCAGGCCTCTCATAATGATTTGTTTCAGGAAATAACGATCCAACTTTGGAAAGCTTATCCAAAATTCAGGGGAGATTCCAAATTTAGTACCTGGATGTACCGGGTAGCTTTAAATACAGCAATTACCTTATACCGAAAGAAAAAAAGGGGAATTCAAACCCAGGATTACGATACGGTCCACTTCAGGATCAAGGCTGAAGAATACAATGATGAAACCGAACAGCAGCTTACACTGTTATACAATGCCGTAAAGGAATTAAACGATATAGACAAAGCGCTCGTTTTTTTATACCTGGAAGATAAAAATTATAGGGAAATTTCGGAAACCCTTGGAATTAGTGAAGTAAATGCACGAGTGAAGATGAACAGAGTGAAGACAAAATTGAGAAACATTTTAAATCCGTAACCTGCTATGGATGAATTGGAATTTTTAAAAAAAGACTGGAAAAAGCAGGATGCTAATTATCCGAAGCTCAGCTATGCCCAGATTTATAATATGATATGGAAAAAATCTTCTTCCATAGTAAAATGGATATTTATCATAAGCGTTCTGGAACTTTTAATCAGTACCTTTTTAAGTATCCTGTTTACTGGCGATGATTATTGGATACAACTGGAAAAATATAATCTGAAAAATATAACCGAAGTTCTTTTTGTAATTGGTTATGCGATCACTGTCTTTTTTATATTTAAGTTCTACCGAAATTACAAAAAGATATCAGCAACAGATGATGCCACTACCTTAATGAAAAATATTCTCAAAACACGCAGAACTGTAAAATATTATATAGCTTATGTGCTTATTTACAATGGGTTGACAGCAATAGTGGTTTTTAGTTACATGATCTATTTTCATTTAAATTCTCAGGATCAAACTCTCACAAAATATAGTTTGGACACCCTGGACTGGATAAAATTTATAGGTATTGGATTAATTGTTTTAACCATGTTTTTAGGGCTTATCTGGCTTTTTTACCGCTTGCTTTATGGAATTTTACTCAAAAAATTGCATAAAAATTATAAGGAACTTAAAAAGTTGGAAATGTGATCTTGATTTGAGATTTTAGATATGAGAATTTGGATCAGGTTATTTTTGAATTGCTCCTGTTCCTGATCTTTGTTGCCCGTTTTTCTTTCATTTCTAATTATATGATCCTGATTCATTTATTTTGGATCTTAAATCTAATTCTCTGTTTGCCATGGACCGTTTTTTAGCATCAATTCAAGATCAATACATTTTCATTTCACGCTCCTGAAAGCTATCGGGACCGCAAATCCTTCTGGATAATTAATTTTTTTTCAACCTTCCAGGATTTTGTGGGCTTAGTTAATATTCGTCCTTTTATTCAAGGTTTTAAACCGGTTATTTTTTATAAACCTTAAAATTCTTTACTTTTGCAAAAAAAAAATCAATTTTGCCCTCAAACACTAAAAATTCATAAAAATGGAATTTACAAACCCCCTGGTTTATGGGGTGCCAGTTTTTTTAGGACTTATCCTTTTAGAACTAACCTATAGTAAAACCCACCATAATAAAGACCTCTATAAATGGAAAGACCTCCTTTCAAGCCTGTCTATGGGTATTGGATCTGCGGTAATCGCAGCATTGGTAAAAACCGTTACTGTCATTCTTATATTTAATTTTGTTTATGAATTTTTTAACCCGGTTATTGAAGGGGTAAGGACTAATCTTATGGGGTGGCAATCCTTCGGATATTCCTGGTATATATGGCTCTTATGTATGTTTTTAGACGATTATACCTACTATTGGTTCCATCGTGAAAATCACATGATACGGTTTTTTTGGGCAGCTCATATAGTACATCATTCCTCTGATAATTTTAA
>Ga0314774_1001572_pt1 | contig 14262 bp, 9 predicted proteins | sample MetaGCBIA2018_FD_204515 | JGI IMG/M metagenome (GOLD analysis project Ga0314774, IMG submission 204515) | Cryopeg brine microbial communities from Beaufort Sea near Barrow, Alaska, United States - CBIA 2018 | ecosystem: Environmental > Aquatic > Marine > Coastal | place: USA: Alaska | collected... | reverse complement strand
CTGAAGGTGCGTTGGTGACGAGCGGCACCACGAAGCGATAGGCGGGGTTGTACGGGGCCACCGTCGCGCCCGGGTAATTGGCCCGGAGAGCGCGGGGCACGGGCGATGCGGGGTGTTCGCGGAGCAGGACATCGCGGCCGTTGATCCACAGCGCATGCGCCGCGGCGGGCTCTGCGGCCGAGCGCACCCGCGCATACAGTTCGCCGGTGCGTCGGCGCCAGTCGACCACGTCAAGACTCGGTGCGCCCATGAAGAAATGGTACGCACTCTGTGGCATCGTCCCGTCGCACGGTCCCCGCCCCGCGATATCGAAACACCCGCGTGACGCGCCTCTGACATGATGAGGACACACCACAGAACGGGCACATGAGATGGCAGATGCACCTCACGAACGCACGAAGCGGCTGGGACATCGCGCCGACGCGCCGGTTCCCGTGTCGACGTACCGAGTGCAGCTCACGCCCGACTTCACGTTTGACGACGCGCGCGCGCAATTGGACTACTTCGAGGCGCTCGGCATCAGCCACCTCTACCTCTCCCCCATCCTGACAGCGGCCCCCGGCTCTACTCATTTCTACGATGTCGTGGATCACTCGCGCGTGGCCGAGGTGTTGGGCGGCGAAGAGGGCTTGCGCTCCCTCGCCTGGGAGGCAGGCGAGCGCGGCATTGGACTGATCGCGGATGTGGTGCCCAACCACATGTCGGTACCGACCCCCGTCTACTACAACCGGGCCTTGTGGTCCGTGCTCGCCGAGGGTGAGGCCTCTCCCTACGCCCATTGGTTCGACGTGGACTGGTCCAGCAATGACGGCGTGCTCATGCCGATCCTTGGCGATCGCATCGGCACCATCCTGGCCAGAGACGAGCTCACGCTCGACACCATGGTGATTCCAGGGTTTGAAGAGGCCGGCGAGGTGCCTGTACTTCGGTACTACGACCACATCTTCCCGGTGAAGGAGGGCACGGAGAACCTGCCGATGGACATGCTCGTCGTGGAGCAGCACTACCGGCTCGCGTATTGGCGCGTCGCCAACGAGGAACTCAATTACCGACGGTTCTTTGACGTGGGCTCACTCGTTGCCGTACGCGTCGAAGACCCCGATGTCTTCGAAGCCACTCACCGGCGCATCATTGACCTGGTCAAGGACGGCACGCTCGAAGGGCTCCGCATCGATCATCCGGACGGCCTCGCCGACCCCGCCGGATACATCGCACAGCTGTCGGATGCTACGGATGGCGCCTGGATCGTCGTGGAGAAGATCCTCGAGGATGACGAGCGGCTCCCCACGTCCTGGAAGACGGCCGGAACGACGGGGTACGACGCGTCGTGGCGCATCGGCGCGTTGTTGCGCAATCCCGCCGGGGCCGCTCCGCTCGCTGGCACCCTCTATCTCCTGACCGGCGATGCCATGGGGTCCTTGCCCGGCATCATCGATGAGGCCAAGCGCGAAATCGTGAAGGACTCGCTGTCCTCGGAGACCAAGCGACTCGCCACGCTCGCGCACGAGGTCTGCAAGTCTGACGTGCGCCTGCGTGATCACACGTGGACGTCGCTCTACGACTGCCTGCGCACGATGCTCGTGACGTTCGGCCGGTACCGTGCCTACGTCATCCCCGGAGTCACCTCGACCCCGTCTTCGCTCGAGGCGATCGACGCCGCGGCGGCCAGCGCACGCGCTCACCTCGACCCCGAACGCCACGAGACGCTCGACGTGGTCGTTGATCTGCTCAAGGGTCTTGAGGTCGGCTCGGCTGGCAAGACCTTCGAGGCCGCGCGGATGCACCTGGTGACGCGGTTCCAACAGGCGTGCGGCGCCGTCATGGCCAAGGGTGTGGAAGACACCGCGTACTACCGTTGGACCCACTTGCTGCCGCTGTGTGAAGTGGGCTCGCCCGCGGGCCGCTTTGCGGTGCCCCCGGACGGATTCCACGCATGGGCTGCCGAACAGCAGTTCACCTACCCGCACGCCATGACCACCCTCACCACTCACGACACCAAACGCTCCGAAGACGTCCGCGCCCGGCTCGGCGTCTTGAGCGAGGTTCCCGACGAGTGGGCCGAGTGGCTTGGCCGCGTGCGCGAAGCCACCGCCGAGATGCGCCCCACTGAGTTGGACGGGAGGACCGAGAACTTGTGGTGGCAGACGCTCGTCGGCACCGTCGACATGGAAGGCGCTCCCATGGCGTGGGATCGCCTTGAGGGCTACCTGATCAAGGCGATGCGTGAAGCGAAGACCTACACCACGTGGACCGGCGTCAACGAGACCTACGAGACCGCGGTGCTGTGGTTTGCCCAGGCGACTCACTCGGATCCCGCCGTGCACCATCTCGTATCCGAGTGGACAGCAATGACCGAGAGCGGGGTGCGTGCCGCGGTGCTGGCGCAGAAACTCGTCCAGCTCACCATCCCCGGCATACCCGACGTCTACCAGGGCACCGAGGAGTTCCGACCCCTTCTCGTCGACCCCGACAACCGCCGGCCCGTCGACTTCGTCCATTTGGCGAGCCAGCTGGGGCGCGTTTCGGGCCGCAGCAAGACTCGCAACCTTTCCGAGGAGAAGCACCGACTGACGGTGCGGGCGCTCCAGACGCGAGCCGCCCACTCCGCGGCCTTCATCGGCGACTCAGCCGGGTACGTGCCCCTGCCCTCCTCCTCCGGTCACGCGGTGGTCTTTGCTCGCACCGAAGGCGAGTTGCCTGCCGTCATCACGGTCGCCACCCGAGTGGCCATGGAAATGGAGCACCTCGGCGGGTGGGGTGACCACACAGTGACCCTTCCTGACGGCGAGTGGCACGACACCCTCACTGGCACCATGTTCGACGGCGGACAGGCCTCGCTTGCCGAGATTCTCAAGACGCACCCGGTCGCACTCCTGGAGCGCATGTGAACGCACTGACCGTCTGGGCACCGGAAGCGCAGGTCGTCACGTGCCACGTGCGGCCCGCAGACCGCGCACAACACCCCTACGTCGCGCCCATGGCCAAGGGGACCGGCGGCTGGTGGACAGGACCGCTCCTGTCCGCAGGCGACGACTACGCGTTCGAGGTTGACGGCAACGGCCCGTTTCCCGATCCACGCAGCGCGTGGCAGCCGCGCGGTGTGCACGGCTTCTCCCGAGTCTTCGATTGCTCGCAATTCGCGTGGACCGACGCCGCATGGGCCGGGCGGGATGCGCGCGGCGCCGTCACGTACGAGCTTCACATCGGCGCCCTCACCCCCGCCGGGACTCTCGATGCGATCATCGGACGGCAACTTAAGGATCTGGCCGCTCGTGGGATCGAGATGATCGAACTCATGCCAGTGGCGGCGTTCCCTGGCGATCGCGGTTGGGGCTACGACGGCGTTGCCCCGTATTCCGTGCACGACGCGTACGGCGGCCCTGCCGCCCTGCAAAGGTTCGTCGACGCCGCGCACGCGGAAGGCCTGGCCGTGTGCCTCGACATCGTCTACAACCACCTGGGCCCCGACGGGAACTACCTCGGTCAGTTTGGCCCCTACTTCACGGACGCGCATGAGACTCCCTGGGGTTGGGCCGTCAACCTCGACCAGCCCGGCTCGGACGGCATGCGCGCCTTCATCATCGACAATGCCTTGCGGTGGTGTGAGGACTTCCACCTCGACGCGCTGCGGCTCGACGCCGTGCACGCCTTGGTCGACGACTCCCCCACACACATCTTGGCCGAACTCTCGGTACGCACCGCGGCGCTCGCGGACCGGCTGGGACGACCGCTGTCGCTCGTGGCCGAATCGGATCTCAACCAACCAAGCATGGTGACGCCCGTGGCCGAGGGCGGCTTGGGAATGACGGCCCAATGGGCGGACGACGTTCACCACGCCCTTCACTCGTACCTCACCGGCGAGACGCATGGGTACTACGGGGACTTCGGCTCCATCGAGACGCTCGACAAGGCGTACCGCAAGGTGTTTGTCCATGACGGAGGCTTCTCCACATTCCGCGGAAAGACGTGGGGTGCTCCGGTCCCGGACGACATGGACCGCCAACGCTTTGTCGTGTGTGCCTCGAACCACGATCAGGTGGGAAATCGAGCGATCGGCGACCGCCCGTCGTCTTCGCTCAGCCCTGGCGGCCAAGCCGCCTCCCTCGCGCTGATTCTGCTCAGTCCCTTCACGCCGATGCTCTTCATGGGCGAGGAGTACCGCGAGACGCGTCCGTTCATGTTCTTCACCGACCACGATGAGCCGCTCGGCTCGGCGGTGTCCGAGGGGCGCATGAGCGAGTTCGCAGGCCACGGGTGGGAGGCGCTCTACGGCGGCGAGGTGAACGTCCCGGACCCGCAAGACCGGCAGACCTTCTTGCGTTCCAAGGTGGGGCCTGGGCTGGGCTCGGCCGGCGCGCTGCAGGCGGACATTGAGGACTGGATGATGAAGGTCATGTCGGCGCGACGCCTGACGTTGCGCGACGGCGCGTGGACCCGGCACCCCGTGTCGGTCACCGAGGCTGGATTCCGCCAAGTGACCATGAACGGGCCGGTACGGGTGCACGCCAACCTTTCCGGCGAACCGATGAAGGTCGAGGGCACGCCGCTCGCGGCCTTTGGGGAGGTCACCGCCCAAGACGATAGTTTCAGTCTCGCGCCCGATGCCGTGGCGCTCGTGGCACTTGAGGAGGAGTGATGGGCAAGAAGGACAGCACCTGGCACCAGTCGCCGAGAGAGACCCTACGGGTTCGCGAGGGCTTCTCGGTCAAGGACTTCGACTGCGCGGCGACCCCGGGCTTCTCTGGCGACAAGAAGGACGGCAAACGTCTGAGGAAGGACCGTGGCGACAAGCTCGGCGATCTCCAAGAGCAGCTCTTCGCGGAGGGCCGCGCGGGCGGCTCGCGGTCCGTGTTGCTCGTCCTTCAAGGAATGGACACCGCGGGCAAGGGAGGAATCGTCCGCCACGTTCTCGGCATGGTAGATCCCCAAGGCGTGCAGCACCGTTCCTTCGGCGTGCCGACCGAGGAGGAGCTTTCGCACCACTACCTGTGGCGCATCGAAAGGGCTCTCCCCTCGTCGGGTCACATCGGGGTCTTTGACCGCTCGCACTACGAAGACGTCCTCGTGGTCAGGGTTCACGAATTGGTCGGGGCCGACGTGTGGGGTCAGCGATACGACGAGATCAATGCCTGGGAGCAGCGCCGCATTGACGAGGGCACGCGCATCGTCAAGTGTGCGCTCATGGTGTCCCCGGAGCAGCAGCTCGAGCGCCTCTCCGAACGACTCGACAGGCCCGACAAGTTCTGGAAGTACAACCCGGGCGACATCGACGAGCGCAGTCATTGGGACGCCTACATGGAGGCGTACCAAGCCGTGTTTGACCGGTGTTCGACCGATGCTGCTCCGTGGCACGCCATTCCGGCCGACCACAAGTGGTTCGCACGGCTGGCCGTGACCGAACTCTTAACGGCGGCCCTTGAGGGAATGGACCTCGAGTGGCCGGCGGCAGACTTCGATGTGGAAGCCGAGAAGGCGCGCGTGAAGGCGCTCCGCGGGTAGGTCTACTCCTCCGCACACATCGCCGAGAGCCTGGACAGCGCCCGAAAGTACTTCTTGCGGTATCCCCCCGTGAGCATCTCAGTGGGAAAGATCTCGCCGAGCGATTCTCCCGAGGCCACGATGCTCACGTCCGCGTCGTACAGTCGGTCGACGAGGCTCACCACCCGCAACGCTTGCGACTGGTTGCCCAGTGGGGCCACTGACGCCAATCCCAGGTAGCGCACACCCTCGACGTACGCGCCGAGCCGACTGGGATGGACGTGAGAGAGGTCCTCGACGAGCGCTGGCCAGGACTCCACCACACCGCCCCACTTCCCAGGCACCAGGGCGACGGCGGCTTCATTCGAGATGATGAACAGGAGCTCTCCACGGTGCCGATAGTCGGGACCGTCAATGGTGACCACGTCAAACACGCGGGACACCGCCTGGATCTCACGGCGGAAGTCGTCAGCAGCGAAGCGTCCCTCGCCCAACGAGTCGGGCAGGGTGTTCGATGTCGCTGCGAGTGCCACGCCAGCGTCGGCGAGCTCCCGCATGAGGCGCGCCATCAGCACCGTGTCGCCGGGGTCGTCCAACTCGAACTCGTCGATGCAGACCACGCGAAATCCCGCCAGCGCGTCCCGCGCCGATGCGAAGCCGAGCGCCCCCACCAGGTGCGTGTACTCCACGAACGTCCCAAACGCCGCGCGGGAGCCTGCGGACAATGCCAGGGCGGCCAGGAGGTGAGTCTTGCCCACACCAAACCCGCCGTCGAGGTAGAGACCCCGCCCTGCGGAGCTGCGCCGCAACCGGCCGCTGGCTCCGGAGGCGAATGCCCGCGCCGCGGCGAGCGCCCCCGCCTGTGAGGGAAAACTCGGGTCGGGACGATACGTATCGAACGTCGCATCGGCGAAATGGAGGGGCAACGTCAAGGACGCGACGAGGTCCGGTCCCTCGACTACCGGCCTGCGTCCCACGATATTCACGGTTTCCCACAGTAGTGTGAGGTACGGCAGTAGTACCGCAAGGGAGCCACATGAACGAGCGTGATCTCACCGAGGTGTGGCCATTGCAGCGCCCGTGGCCGGCTCCAGAGCCGGGCCATCTGGATCCGCTTGGCCTGGTCTACGCCTACCATCCGGGCGTGTTGCGCCTGGGAATGATCGCCTCGGCGGACGGCCGAGGATCGGGTCCGGACGGTTCCTCGAGGTCCCTCAACGGGCCCGCCGATCACAGGATTCTGCAGCTCTTGCGCGCGCAGGCCGACGTCGTGTTGGTCGGGGGCGCGACCGCTAGAAACGAGCACTACACGGACGTTCCCGCGCCCGCAGCGGCCGCAGCAGGACCCGACCTGGCGATCGTGTCCCACAACGGTGCGATCCCGGCCGGGCTCGACCCGCAACGCACGTGGTTGGTCACCACGTCGCAAGCCCCGGCAGCCACGGACGCCCCGCTGTCGGCCGATCGCGTGATCATCGCCGGGAACGACGCGCTCGACGCCGAGGCTCTGATCGCAGCCTTCGCCACACACGGCATCTCCAAGATCCTTTGCGAGGGTGGACCCACACTCGCCTCATGGCTACTGGCCGCCAACGCTGTCGACGACATCTGCCTCACGCATTCCCCTGTACTAGGCGGCGACGATCAACCCGCGATTCCGAGCATCCCCAGGTGCTTCGCGCTCACGCACCGGCTTGAAGGCGGCGGGTTCACGATGGAGCGGTGGATCAGGGACTAGGCCTCGACCTCGGAGTGGTCGCCGGACCATAGCGTGTGAAACGTGCCCTCTTTATCGATCCGCTTGTAGGTGTGAGCGCCAAAGAAGTCGCGCTGGCCCTGGATGAGCGCCGCCGACAGGCGATCCGATCGCAAGGAGTCGTAATACGACAGCGACGACGAGAACGCCGGTGCAGGCACGCCCGCAAGCGCCGCCTGCGCCACAACACGGCGCCATCCGGAGAGGCCGTCGGCAACAACGTCGGTGAAGTAGGGATCCACCAGCAGAGTGGGAAGCTCGGGGTTTCGCTCATACGCCTCGGTGATGCGGTTGAGGAACCGTGCCCTGATGATGCAGCCGCCGCGCCAGATACGTGCCATCGCGCCGCGGTCGATGTTCCAGCCGTACTCGTCGGACGCCGCCTGGATCTGATCGAAGCCCTGGGCGTACGCCACCACCTTCGACGCGTAGAGAGCGACGCGGACGTCTTCGATGAAGCCCTCGCGATTGCTGATGTGGTACTCGCCAGCGGATGCGGACAGCACCTGGCGTCCGGCCTCGCGCTGCGCCCTCTGTGAAGAGATGGCACGCGCAAACGTCGCCGCGGCGATGCCGGTCACGGGGACGCCCAGATCGAGGGCGCTCTGCACGGTCCAGCGGCCGGTGCCCTTCTGCCCCGCCTCGTCCACGATCATGTCCACGAGCGGCTCACCGGTCGCGGCGTCCTTCTGCGCGAGCACCTCGGCCGTGATCTCGATGAGGAAACTCTCAAGGTCGCCCTTGTTCCAGTCGGCGAAGATCTCCGCGATCTCGTCGGGCTCCAGTTCGAGGCCCGAGCGCAACATCGCGTACGCCTCGCCGATCAGCTGCATGTCCGCATATTCGATGCCGTTGTGAACCATCTTCACAAAGTGGCCGGCGCCATCCGGGCCCACGTGGGTGCAGCACGGGACGCCGTCTACCTTGGCGGAAATCTTCTCGAGGATCGGTCCGAGCGACTCGTACGACTCGGCGGATCCACCGGGCATGATCGACGGTCCCAGCAGTGCGCCCTCTTCGCCGCCAGAGACGCCAGAGCCGACAAAGTGGATGCCCTTCTCGCTCAGGGCCGCCTCGCGTCGGCGGGTGTCGGGGAAATGGGCATTGCCTGCATCGACGATGATGTCGCCCTTGTCCACGAGTGGCACGAGGGCGTCAATCACGGCATCCGTCGCCGCGCCGGCTTGCACCATGATGACGATCTTGCGGGGCTTCTCAAGGGAGGCCACAAAGTCTTCGAGAGACTCCGAACCGATGAAGGTGCCTTCGTCTCCGTGCTCGTCCACCAGGGACGTCATCTTCTGGGCACTGCGGTTGTGCACGGCCACTGTGAAGCCGTTGCGGGCAAAGTTTCTCGCGAGGTTCCGGCCCATCACTGCAAGTCCGGTCACGCCAATCTGGGCAAGCACCATGTCACTTCCTTGTCCATCCGAGGTACGCCGCCCAGCCTAGACGGGAATTCCCCCCGGGGCGTACCCGCGTGCCCGAGGGCGTGGCGTACCCGCCCGGGCGATGACCGCGCCATAGGCTCAAGTCATGAATGACACGGCCGTTCCGGCCGCGTTCCGTGAGGCGTTGTTGTCCTTGCAGGGAGCGCGTACGCGTCGCGACGTGCGCTTGGTCGAAACGCCCGCGCCGTCGCGCATCGCTCCGTTCGCCGTGGCCCTCAACGGCACCGTGTTGCCCGAGGACCTCGAGACCACCGGACGCTTCGTCGCGCTCCATGATCCCGCTGGTCAAGACGCGTGGAACGGCACGTTCCGGGTGATCGCCCTCGTTCAGGCCCAGGTGGAGGCTGAGGTGGGCCAAGACGACCTGTGGGCAGATGCCGCGTGGTCATGGCTCGACGAGGCCCTCGCAGACGTCCCCCACGACCAATTCGGCGGAACAGTCACCAAGGTGGTGTCACGCTCGTTCGGACAGTTGGCCGAACGGGGCGACGAAGTCACTGTTGAGCTCCGCGTCTCGTGGAGTCCCGCCGATTCAGACCTAGCCCCGCACGTAGCCGCGTGGACCGAACTGCTGGCCATGTGCGCTGGCGTTCCCCCGGCGCCGGAGGGGGTTTCAGTACTTCCAGGAGGACATGCATGAACGCACTACCCGAAGACCCCTCGCCAACTGAGCCCGAGGCTCCCGCGCCCATCTTGCTGACGGAGCCAGCAGACGGCGTTCCCGACGTCATCGCGACGAAGGCTGCACTCCGGTCAGCCATCGACGCCTTCGCCGCCGGGAACGGGCCCATCGCGGCAGATGCCGAGCGCGCCTCCGGTTTTCGGTACGGCCAGGCGACGTACTTGGCGCAATTCAAACGCGCCGGGGCCGGGATCGCCCTGATCGATACCGCGGCCTTGCCGGACCTCAGCGACTTCAATGCCGCCATGGGCGACGCGGAGTACGTATTCCACGCGGCGAGCCAAGACCTCCCCGGAATGAAGGATCTCGGCATCTTTCCCGCCGCTGTCTTCGATACGGAGTTGGCGGCCAGGCTCCTTGGTTGGCCCAAGGTCGGGCTGGCGTCTGTCGTGGAGCGCCAACTCGGCTACACCTTGGCCAAGGAGCATTCGGCCCAAGACTGGTCGGTGCGTCCGCTTCCGGACTCGTGGCTCGCTTACGCAGCGTTGGACGTGGAGATCCTGATCGAGCTTCGCGCGGGGCTCGCCGCTCACCTCGAGGCGGCGGGCAAGACCGAATGGGCGCGACAAGAGTTCGAGGCCGTCCGCCTCGCTCCCCCGCCCGAGCCGCGCGTCGATCCGTGGAGGCGCACTTCCGGAACGCACACCATTCGAGAGCAGCGCGGCCTCGCCATCATCAAGTCGCTGTGGGAGGAACGTGAACGCGAAGCGCAGCGCCGGGACGTGACGCCCGGCCGCGTGCTGAGAGATGCCGCGATCGTGGCGGCTGCCCGCGCCAAGCCAGCCAACCTCGAAGCGCTGCTCGAGATCCCCGAGTGGCGCACGCGTGGCACCAAGAAGGCCGCGCCCCGGTGGTGGCCCGCGATCGAGTCGGCACTCGCACTTTCGGAACGGGCGCTACCTGCGCGCCGAGCCCCCGCCGGGGATGGACCGCCGCCGCCGCGCGCGTGGCCCGACAAGAGGCCCGAGGCGGCTGTCCGCCTCACCGAGGCAAAGGTGGCTTTGGCGGAGCTCAGCGAGCGTCACGACCTGCCGCTAGAGAACCTGCTTCAGCCCGATGCGGCCCGCCGCGCGTGCTGGGAGTACCGCGAAGGCGGCGTGGAGTGGGTCAGGAACTTGCTCGAGTCGAGGTCCGCCCGGCCATGGCAGATCGAGTTGACGGCAGAGCCGCTCGCTGAAGCATTCGCTCGAGCGGCAGCGCTCGGCGAGGACGAGAAGCCCGCGGACTAGTTCAGGCGAGCGATCGCAGCGTCGGCGATGACCGACGCCTCAAGGCCCACCTGTTCGAGCACCTGGGCGCGCGAGGCATGCTCGATGAACTCGCGTGGCACCCCGTGGTGAGACCAGTGAACTTCGTGACCGGCGAGCCGGGCGAATTCGGCCCACTCCTCGCCGACTCCAGCGGCGGTCAGGCCGTCCTCGACGGTCACCACCAACTCTGCGTCGCCCAACACCTCGAGGAGGCCCTCCGGGACCGGGTGCACCCACGTGGCCGTTGCGGCCGTGACGGTTGTGCCCTCGGCCGCAAGCTTGCCCGCGACTTCGATCGCCGTCACCGCCATCGATCCGATCCCGAACACCACCACCTGCGGGTGTTCGCCATATTCGGCGAGTATGTCAATGTCGTCGACGCTACGCACGGCAGGCATCGGCTCACCCACGGCGCCCTTGGGATAGCGCACCACGGTGGGGGCGTCGTCCACATCAATGGCGGTGCGGAAAGCTTCTCGTAGGGTCGGTTCGTCGCGCGGCGCGGCCATCTGCAAGCCGGGAACGTGACGCAGCAGGGCCATGTCCCACATGCCGTTGTGGCTAGGTCCGTCGTCGCCCGTGATCCCGGCGCGGTCGAGCATGAACGTCACGCCAGCCTTGTGAAGCGCCACGTCCATGAGCAACTGATCGAAGGCTCGGTTGATGAACGTCGCATACACCGCGATGACGGGATGCATTCCGGCGAAGGCGAGGCCCGCGGCCGCGGTCACGGCGTGTTGCTCGGCGATACCCACGTCGATGACCCGCTCCGGGAACGCCTCGGCGAACGGCTGGAGTCCCACCGGCTGCAGCATCGCTGCGGTGATCCCGACGAGGTCATCCCGCTGCAAACCCGCCGCGAGCATCTCGTCGGCGAACACTGCGGTCCACCCGAATCGGGAGGGCTCCACTGGCAAGCCGGTCTCTGGGTGAATCTTGCCGACGGCGTGGAAGCGGTCTGCGACATCCCGCTCGGCAGGCTCGTAGCCTCGACCCTTCTCCGTCACCACGTGCACGATGACCGGGCCGGCGAAGCCCTTCGCGTGGGTCAGCGCGGCCTCGAGCTGTGCGAGGTCGTGACCGTTCACGGGACCCATGTACTTCATGCCAAGGTCCTCGAACATCCCCTGAGGGCCGATGAGGCCCTTGAGGGCCCGCTTGCCGTGCATCACGGTCTGATAAGTGAAGTCACGGAGGGGGCCCCGTCCGTGGAACGTGCGCTTGCCCCAACTGAGGAAGTCTTCATAGGCCTGGGAGGTGCGCATCCCGTCCAGGCGCCGCGCCAGGCCGCCGATGGTGGGCGCGTAGGAGCGCCCGTTGTCGTTGACGATGATCACGACGCGGTCGTTGCAGTCCGCGAGAGAGTTGAGCGCCTCCCACGCCATGCCGCCGGTGAGCGCACCGTCGCCGATGATGGCGATGGTCGTCCGATCTGCCTCGCCTCGCAAGGTGTGACCGCGGGCGATCCCCGCCGCCCAGGACAGTGCCGTGGACGCATGCGAGTTCTCGACGATGTCGTGGACGGATTCGGCGCGCGACGGATAACCCGCCACTCCCCCGCGCTTGCGCAACGTGGAGAAGTCGCGCCTGCCGGTGAGGAGCTTGTGAACGTACGACTGGTGACCCGTATCGAACACCATGCTGTCGAAGGGCGAGTCGAAGACCCGATGCAGAGCCAACGTCAACTCGACGACGCCCAGGTTGGGTCCCAGGTGCCCGCCGGAACGCGACACGGCGTCCACCAAGTAGGTCCGGATCTCCTCAGCGAGTTCAGTCAACTCCGCTGCGGTCAGGGAGCGCACATCACGCGGTGATTCGATGCGCTCCAGCACGCTTGCTCCTGACTTTCGAGGTCGCCCCACTGTATGTCCTGCAACGCTGACGAGCGAGTTTCGCTTCCGCTGGGCTGGACTATCCGACGAGCGAACGCAGCACGTACTGCAGAATGCCGCCATTGCGGAAGTACTCGGCCTCTCCTGGGGTATCGATCCGCACCAAGGCGTCGAACTCCACGGTCGAGCCGTCGGACCCGGTGGCAACTACCGTGAACGACTTGGGGTGCTCACCCGCGCTGAAGGCGCTTACTCCCGCGATGTCGAAGGTCTCGGTGCCGTCAAGGCCAAGGTCCCCGGCCGACTTTCCTTCCGGGAACTGCAGCGGCAACACGCCCATCCCGATGAGGTTCGACCGGTGAATGCGTTCGAAGCTCTCGGCCACGACTGCTCGCACGCCCAGCAACCGAGTGCCCTTTGCCGCCCAGTCGCGGCTTGAGCCCGTACCGTACTCCTTGCCCGCGAGCACCACGAGCGGAACACCAGCATCGGCGTACCCCATCGCGGCGTCGTAGATCGTGTCCTGGGCGTCGGTGAGGAAATTGTGGGTGAAGCCGCCCTCGACGCCCGCGCCGTTGTGGGATGCCGCCAGCAGCAGATTCCTGAGCCGAATGTTGGCGAAGGTGCCGCGAATCATGACCTCGTGGTTTCCGCGACGCGAGCCGTAACTGTTGAAGTCACGGCGCTCGATTCCGTGGTCGGCGAGGTACGTGCCTGCGGGGCTGTCGGCCTTGATCGAACCCGCGGGCGAAATATGGTCGGTCGTCACCGAGTCGCCCAGCAACGCGAGCACGCGGGCGCCCACGACGTCCTGAACCGGCTCGGGCCTTGCCCCCATGCCCTCGAAGTACGGGGGCTTGCGCACGTACGTCGAGTCTTCGTCCCACTCGAACGTCTTGCCGGCAGGCGTGGGAAGCCCGCGCCAGCGCTCATCGCCGACAAACACATCGGCGTAGTTGGTGGAGAACATCGACTCGGTGATCGACGATCCCACCACAGCTTCGACCTCGGCCGGCCCGGGCCAGATGTCCCTGAGGAACACGTCGTCGCCCTCGAGGTCCTGACCCAGCGGCTCCGTCTCGAAATCGAAGTCCATCGTGCCCGCCAGCGCGTATGCGATGACCAGCGGAGGCGACGCCAAGTAGTTCATCTTGACGTCGGGGTTGATGCGGCCCTCGAAGTTGCGGTTTCCGGACAACACGGAGACCGCGGCGAGGTCGTGCTCGTTGACCGCGTCCGAAATCTCGGTGGGCAGCGGGCCCGAGTTGCCGATGCATGTGGTGCAGCCGTATCCGACCAGGTGGAACCCGAGCGCCTCGAGGTCGGGCCACAGGCCCGCCTTCTCGTAGTAGTCCGTCACAACCTGGGACCCGGGAGCCATCGAGGTCTTCACCCATGGCTTGGACGTGAGGCCCTTCCTGTTCGCATTGCGGGCCAGCAGCGCCGCCGCGAGCATCACCGACGGGTTCGACGTGTTGGTGCAGGACGTGATGGACGCGATGACCACGTGACCGTGGTCCAACTCGGTCTGAGTTCCGTCCGCAAGCGTGAGCGACACCTGCTTGCGCGGGCGGCTCGTCGCGTGGGCAAGAATGTCACGCGGCAAGGGGGCGTCGCCGGCGTGTGCGTCGGCCGCGATCGGATCCGATGCGGGGAAGGTCTCCTCGACCGACTCGTCGAGTCCCTGGGTGACCTGGTCCTCGTGCTGCGCGTAGTCGCCGATGACGCTGGCGAATCCCGCCTTGGCGTCCGTGAGCGCGATGCGATCCTGCGGGCGCTTGGGTCCGGCAATGGACGGCACCACGGTGCCGAG
>Ga0314774_1001571_pt1 | contig 14270 bp, 13 predicted proteins | sample MetaGCBIA2018_FD_204515 | JGI IMG/M metagenome (GOLD analysis project Ga0314774, IMG submission 204515) | Cryopeg brine microbial communities from Beaufort Sea near Barrow, Alaska, United States - CBIA 2018 | ecosystem: Environmental > Aquatic > Marine > Coastal | place: USA: Alaska | collected... | reverse complement strand
ATTTGGGAGATTTTCTAAGCCAAACATTATTTAAAGCGTCAAGTACGGATTAATGTAATAGAAAAGTAGTAATAACGCGTAAATTCAGATTTTGAAATTCCACCCTAATTGTGGTTATACGTTATTGCCCGTAGTTTTTTTTCCAGTCATAATTTCGGTTTCGTTAAAAACAGACGATTTGATTAATGACAATAGGTTTGATGGTTTAAATTCAGTTTCTTTTAAATAGCTCGCCATCTTTTCAAAGGCAATAAAAGTTACAAAAGATTGAAGAATTGCTTTATCAATATTTGGATTTCCGTACAGACTCGTTTTTTGAAATCCAAAAATATTAAAAGTGATTAAAGCTATAAAAAACAAAAAATATATAGTGAACTTTATATTTTTCTTAGAAACGATATATTCACAAAGTTGAGTCAATTTAACCCTGTTTATCTTTTCTGATTTTCTTGCAGTAAATGGCAAAACTTTAAACGTTATGAAAGAAATTTGTTTTTGAAACAAAGTTGCTGTAATTGTACCAATTGAGAGAATTATGAAACACCAAGTTCCAGTTCTTAGTTCTGTCAAAAAAAATAACTCATCGAAAATATAAATCAACATTGGTATTAAAAAAGATAATGCAAAAAAGAAGAAAAGATATAATTGTGCGCTCAATAAAGGAATTGCTACAATCATAAATCCATATAAAAACAAAATTGGCAAATACACTATATTAACTATAAAGTCAAATACTTTGTTTTTGAATTTTCTCTTTATTTGATATAATAAAAAGCATAAAATAAAGTAACCTGCAATTATTAAATAAAGATATTTAAGTCGAACCGCATATTCAATTGAATATTTTATTCCATAAACAATGAGCATTATTGCTATGTTTAATAATAGGATAATTATTGTAGAATTTATTTCTTTTCTTGAATTCGGGTTCATTTTTTTAAATTATTGGTAATGGTTCAGCTAAAAGTTCGTTGCAGAAATTATCTGCATGACTTTTCTGCCTTAACCAAAACCATTGCTGAAGATAGAAATTTCGATGAAAAATTCTGCCACACTGATTTTTAGGTTTTGCCGTGCAAAGTGTTCTTTTTATCCGAAATAATTTACTTCCGATTTTCAGTTCAAAAGATAGATTTTATACTGATTTTAGTCGATTTTTAATCGGCAATCTTGACTCTTCATATTGCCTCGCAACATTAATAAGTTCTTATTTTCAATCCGTTTTTAGCGATTTTGGACTGAAATCTGCCGATTCTTGAGCATTTATATGGTATAAACTGGCTTTATCGTCGTTACGCGTTACAAGTAAGCGCTTTTCTCCTGATTTAAACCGCATTACGTTTAAGTCGCGTATATCGCCTTGCAGCCAAAGTTTTTGAGCCAAATTATAATTTACAAGAGAATCATCTTTGAAAGTCAACAAAGAACCCAGAGAAGCATCCATTTGACCTATATTGACCCGGAACGGATATAAATTCCCAGCGGTCAAAACCTCTTTTATTCCGTCTCCATTAAAATCTTCATAAACAAAATCCTGCACGGCCGAAACCTGAACCTCTCTTGGCAAACTTCGTAACTCAAAAGTCCCATCACCTTTATTGATAAGATAAGATGAACGCAGCTCTTCAATCTCTAAAGTAAAAACAGGCTTGATACCGGCAGTTGCAAGAAGTTGATCTGTTGTGCTTTTAGCGTAGCTATCATACGTTTTAAACTGCTTTTTTAAACTAGGCACTTGGCCTAGAAGTTCGTCCCTTCCCGGTAATGGATAACTCACCCCTTTTTCATAATAAGTAAGCAAAGGATCTATACGCCCGTTCTTATCAATATCTTGTATGTAATACCGCATCGGTTCTGACTGAGACGCCTTAAACTCCGTATTTAACCCTAGGTTTCCTAAAAGAAAATCGGTATCGCCGTCCTGATCTATATCTGCTGCAGCAAGGCTTAACCACCATCCTTTTGTATCGGAAAGTCCGTAATTTTCAGTGAAATTTTTAAAAACCCCTTTTTCATTTTTCATAATAGTAACGGGCATCCACTCCCCTACTAAAACAAGATCTGGCCAAGAGTCATTGTCTATATCTTCCCAAACTGCACCGGTCAACATGCCAATTTTATCAAGCTCCGGATTAGGCTGCGCCGAAAAACTCAGTTTATCGCCTTTGCTTTCGTTTTTGAGAATTGTACTGCGCGGGGTCATCGGGTAACTATTTCCGCTTACACGACCTCCTACAAATAAATCAAGATCCCCATCTTTATCATAGTCTGCAGCAGTTACTACTCCCCCACTAAATTTCATATCTGGCAGTGCATTCTCCGCTTTACTAAAGTTGCCTGCACCATCATTAACATAGAGTCGGTCTTGATAATAGGTTTTGCCATCATAAGCCTCATTCCCGCCGCTTACAACATACAAATCTAAATCGCCATCGCCGTCTGCGTCAAAAAAGAGGGATGCGGTATCTTCCTGATCAACGTCTACAGCTTCCGCCCAAGGCTGATCTTTATTGTTTAAAATAAGTGCTCCTTTATCTGTACCTAAGAACAATTGTGAATTTTGCCCTTTTGCGCCCTCAAAATACACATCGTCGTTCCCGTCTGCATTAACATCACCTACGCTGGCGTTACCTCCCATTTTTGACAACTGATAGGGGATTAAGCTTTCGTTATAAAAATCTACATAATTATCTTCCTTATGCCTAAAGTTGAGACCGGACTCTTGGGTAACATCAGTCAAAAGTTCAGGTTGAATATCTGTTACATACGTATAAGTTTCTTTTGCATCTTTTTCTGAAAGCACTAAAATTTGATCTACATCAACGTCTTTTAAGTAAGTTTTTTTCATTGAAGGCCAGATCACTTCCAGAGCTGAGATCACCTTAGTTTTACCTAAACCTATGCTCATTACAGGTTCTACGGAAGACTGATATCCCCTGCCGTAATACGCTTCTTGATATATTTTCTCCCCGCTCGCCAGAGTCAGGATAACTTTCGAACCTAATGCAAAGGCATTTTTTTGAGATCCTTTTAGATTGATTTTAATATAGTGAAGATCCTTATCATCACTTGTGGTATTCTCGTAAAAGGATACCGGATCATTAAGATTGTTGATAACCAGGTCAAGATCACCGTCGTTGTCAAAATCTGCATAGGCAGCAGCATTAGAAACCTGTTTTTTAGTAAATCCCCAGGCTTTGGTTGTATTTTCAAAACGTGCATCACCTTTATTTTTAAAGGAATAATTTGCGATTTTGGTACTAGGGATTTTACCGATCAAAAGCCCTAAATCAAGTTTTTCACCTTTAGCTTGTGCTTTCTGCAGCTCCTCGTAAACGGTATAATTATTAAAATCAAGGTTGCTGTAATCCCGCAAATAACCGTTTGTGATAAAAATGTCTTTAAGACCGTCATTATCATAATCAGCAATTAGCGGCGCCCAGCTCCAATCTGTATTTGAGATTCCTGAAATTTGGGCTATTTCAGAGAATACCAAGGTAGTATCAGGCTTTAAACCCTTATTCAAGTGAAGGTTATTGCGCATATACTGGTGGTGATATCCGCTATCCACGAGCATCCGCTCGCGGTTAAATTTGTCAGGGCCTTTTAACGACTTTCGTCTGTAATTATCTTCAGGCAGCATATCGACCACAAAAATATCTGGTTGCAAATCATTGTTGATATCTGCAATATCTGAACCCATTGAAAATTTAGACAAATGCCCAAAAGCAGTATGCGATATATCTTTGAAGGTACCATCTTGCTGATTAATGTAGCAAAAATCTTGCTCAGAGTAGTCATTGGTCACAAAAATATCAGGGTAACCATCTTTATTAAGATCGCTTATAGCGGCGCTTAAACCAAAATTAATACCACTGCCTGCAATACCTGAATTTTCGGAAACTTCAATAAATGTGTCCCCTGTATTTTCAAAAAGTTTATTTCCGTAGTAGGGATGTCTAGTACTTCTGAGACTCTTCACATTAAAAAGGTTGTTTTGAAACTTATTAGCGTGATTAAGTAAAAATAAATCTAGGTCCCCATCCAGATCATAGTCTAAGAAATAGGCCTGTGTGGTAAAGGTTCCCACTGCATCAAGGCCATATTCTTTAGACATTTCTTTAAATACGGGAATACCATTAGCATTAGGTCCCTGATTTATAAAAAGTTGGTTAGAACGGCCTGTATATTTTTCAATTACTGGTTCTGCAACGCCTTCTGATGGCGCATTACCAGAGTAGCACAAGTAAATATCCAGCAAACCGTCTCCATTTACATCTGCCATAGTTGTGCCCGTTTTCCATCCCTTTTTTTCGGTGATTTCAGCTACAGCAGTAACTTCCTCAAATTTTAGATTGCCCTTATTTAAAAATAATTTATTAGAAACCTGATTTCCGGAAATGTATATATCCGATAGACCGTCATTATTGAGATCTCCAACCGCTATACCACCACCGTTATAGATATATTCATAGGTTACAACATTGAAATCTGACGTTTCAATGAGTTTATTTTCAAAATTTAAACCAGTACTTTCAATACTTTTTTCTTTAAAAAGCGGCTTATCCTCACAACTTATAAAAAAAATAGCGCTTACCAGCAGAATAATTAATTGAATGTATCTTCTTGTTTTCATTTATAACTACAGGTTTTTTGAGTTCAAGATTTGAGCTATCAAAAGTTGGTTGATCTTGAATAACGCTTTGACTAAAGTTTTGATTTTCAAGTTTCCGCTTTATTTTAGTTCATTTAGCCTTAAGTCAATGCTTTGTCCGTAAAAATTAAATTATTCCGGTGACCCACTAAAAATCCCATACGTTTCCTTTTTGAGTGCGGAAATCAAATTTTGCATTAAAGCCAAAGGCTTCCCTTCCTTTTGGTTTATTCTTCAAGGGCCGTTCACATCCTGTTGAAGTCCGAAATAATTATAAGCTCCAGGCTTGCCATTTGCTTGGCGCTTTGTCCAGTTCAAAACCTTATTGTTTCACTGCGGTTCATCATTGAATTTTTCAAGGTGAACCAGAAGGAATTCGAGAGCGGAATGATCTTAAATATAGTCAAATCTTAAGCATTCCATTTATTCTTTTAGGTCTAATGGAATTATTCTAAATCCATTACATCCAAAAAGTGATATTTTAAGCTTAGTCTACTTTTTTATGATTCCCAACGGGAAAACAGTACGGCCATAAACCTCATTCAATAAAGTACCCGCACCGGCATAAATCGCCGAACCTCCACAGATAATACCTTCAAAACCAGTAATCATCTTGACCGTTGCGTTGCCCGTGGCATCCCCAAGGGCGAGAAGGAAAAAAAGGAGGGTAAGGGTCGCAAAAACAAATTGCAGCGCCCTACTCATTTTAAGGGTTCCAAAAAAGAGCAGACCTGTAAAAATGCCCCACATGATAAGATAGGCGATCATCGCGTCTACCGATGGCGCCGGGATCCAGCCCAATTTTGGCATGACCAAAAGACCTACCAAAGTCAACCAGAAAAACCCATAGGAGGTAAAGGCGGTCAGGCCAAAAGTATTACCCTTTTTAGCCTCCAAGATCCCTGCGATGACCTGCGCAGTACCACCATAAAAAATACCCATTGCAAAAATCATGGCGTTCATTTCAAAAAAACCCGCATTATGAAGGTTTAGAAGTACCGTGGTCATACCGAATGCAAGCAACCCCAGTGGTGCCGGGTTAGCGCTGTTGTCTGTTATGGTAAGTAAATTTGGGTTTTTTGAATCCATAATATTAAGTTTTTGTCAATTGTAAAGGGTTTAAAAATTGGTTTTATCTATGTTTTTTATTCTTTTTCTTCCACAGGGGAAAGTTGAACCCTCACCAATATATAATGAGATTCAGCATATTTATTTTTATTTTGAATCCAGATCTTTTACCTGTTCCCTAAAGTACTTTACGCTCTTGATAATATCCGGTACATTATTATGGCCATTATATTCATACGCTACAGAAAAAAGCCCCATGAATCACTGAACTTTATCTTTTGCCATTATCCCTTCAGATTTGAGATTCCAGTTCCCCATGGCACATCATGAGCGTCTTTGTTCTTTGCATTAATGTCCTTAAAATGTATGGAAATGATATGCCTATCCAAGTTTATTTTACACATACTGTGCTCCTATTGGCCAATTTATTCCTATTGTCAATAAAAATAGGCAAATAAACTTCTTAACCAAATTGAATTTTAACATTTAATACTTTAAATTGAATGATAGATCACGAATTTAAAATAGGAAAAAACCTCAGTTGCATCCATGGGTTTGGGAATCATAAATAGAAAAAATCCCTGTGGAAATGCTTAATAAAATTGCTGAAAATGGCGTGTTTAAAAGAAGATAAAATCCGAAAAGAGTATTGGTGCTGCCATTTTCCGTGTGTCTTTTGATTCCGCTTTTATAAGCGGCTAGACTATTGTTGTGGTGGGAAGGAGCTTCATTTAATTTAAAAACTATAAACGTAAAAAAATGGATACAAAATCTGTAAAAATCACATCGCCTGATAAGGGAAAAACTATCTCTCTGGTTGGGGACACCTACCGCATTCTGATTTCTGGTAAAGATACGGGTGGCGATTATGCGGCTATTGATATGCTTATACCGCCCAAAGGAGGCCCGGGGCCACATTCACATGCCGATATTCAAGAATCATTTTTTGTGATTGAGGGTGAAGTTGTTGTGTATTCGGAGGGCAGCGAGTCCTATACGGCGAGACAGGGTGCGTTCATTAATATTCCAAAGGGCGGCATCGTGCACAGTTTTAAGAACGAAAGCGAATCAATGGCGCATCTGTTATGCTATGTAACCCCTTCTGGGCTGGAGAATTTCTTTGCAGAAGCGGGAGAACCGGTAAAATGGGGCGATTTTAAATCCCCACCGGAAATGACTCCGGAAAAGGAGGAAAATCTAAAAAATATCGCCGAAGCTTATGCACAGAAACTATTCCCTCCAGATTTTTTTGAAAAACAATAAGATCCATTCATTATGTAAAATATGGTTCTGGCAGACCTATAAAAAGTATAAACAAAGCCAGCTTTTAAACAAATTTAAAGACGACTGAAATAGCGTTTATTGTTAAAACTCTTCGTAAATCTCAATAAATTTAAAATGTAATTTTCTATCAGAAATAGTTGACTAAATCACACATTATTGGCAATTAGCTTATAATCAATATATTTAAAAAGCCTCGAATTTTCGGGGCTTTTTAAGTATTACTTTGCACTTACATTTAGCGAAACAGTCATTAAATTCCCCGCCCCTGTATTTCTTTGAACCCAAATTTCAATATAATCATTTGGTTCCATTTCAACGGCTCCCACAACAGCTAATGCTCCTACATCATTATTCTCTCCAACTTCTCTATATACCTTTGTATTTGGCAATACCACTCCATTTCTCGCAATGTAAAAGATAAAAATAGCACTGTTAAGGTCTCCTTGAAAGGAAAGACTTCCCACAATCTGAAAAAATCTTTTCTTTGACCCTTTGTACACGATGCGATTATCCGATGAGGCTGTAAACCTAAATAAATTATTAGATGTGGAAGTCCCAACAAGTTTTTTAGGGGCGCCATTTCCTATAATATTAAATGTGGTTACAAATCCTGATCCAACCTCGGCATCTAAATTTATATCCCCATTGGCATTATCATCAGTTTCTAAGGGAATTCCTGGGCAATCAACATCCCAACGGTTTGAGAAGTTATATCCTAGATAGATGTCGCCATTAGTATAAGGGACTACGCTTGTGCCTTCTCCAGAAAAATCAACTTTTGACATGGATGCCGATACATCAATGGCTGGATTTGCACTTACGTCAATTCCTATTTCCCCTATATCTGAAACCACTCTCCCGCCAGAAATCTGTAAATTAGTAAAGCTACCAGAAAGAGTTAAATAGGTGCCCGTATTGCCATTTGTCCAATAGGTTTTATCCAAATAAAAGGAATGAATATTGGAAATATCAAAGCCATCATCGCAATTTAAAATTTGTAATATGTCAAAAAGTACAACTGGTAAATTCGTTAATGTGCCTAAAGAAGAGGCATTTTTTATAGTAAAATTATATCCCACAAGACTAGAATATCCGCCCCCATCTATATTAAAGACTTGCTTCCCCCCCACCATCTATGGTTAAATCTTTAAAGACCCCTCCTGTTGTACCAATAAAAAAAGTTCCTGCAGAAGCATTTATTATTTCATCTTCACTAGTATTTCTGCCTTGAATATTTGCTCCATTTAATTTCACCGGAAAATTAAATATAATGCTCCCATTAATTTCATAAAGAAAGGACTCTGTTAACAAATACGCAGCTCCACCACCAGCAACTAACTCGTCAGATAAGTCGGCCATAGATTTGACAAGTTTATAGTTCTCTCTTTTTTCCGCAGCTCCCATTAATGCCCATAAACTGCCTTCATAGAAGTAAAAGCTGTTTAAATCAGTATCAAAAACCATAAGACCTTTTAAAGGATTGGCAATATTTGATCGCTGCAGGGTAGTCATTCTAGGTACCAATAATCCTTGCGTTGTAGATTCTAAATGTAATATTGCGGAGCTATTTGGAGAAGTGGTCCCAATTCCTACTTGAGAATATAGGGTGAGATTAAAAATGGAAAATACTATTAACAAAGAATAATTTACAAGTTTCATAATTGGGGGTATTATGATAATAAAAAAATATCGTTCAAAGGTAATTGATATACGATAAAAAGCGTTATTTATTATCACAATGTTTTAATACGTAATATTTTACGTACGACATGAGATGCTAAATCAAAATAAAATATCCTCTAGCTTTTACTAAAGTTAATTTTCTATAAACTTGTGGCACTCATCATACGATGGCGCCTTAAATAATTGTCATTTATTTTATTGAGTTTCTAGCGTATTTTATAGCAGATCCTATCAAAACTGGTGCGATTTCTTTCGAACAGATATTTTTTTGTCGGGTAGTGTGAATAAGCGAATCCTTTTCGAAGAATAGATTTTTATTTGTTCCATTAGTCCGCTCCTGTCTTTATTGGGTTATCCAGTAGCCTAAATTCCAGATTTTGACCTTCCGTTCAACGCTCATGTTTGGAAATAATTTTGAACGAATTATATCTCAACCGAAAGTTCTGGGTCTGGCAAAGTAACCTTTAAAAATTATCTGATATTGATCCCTTATGAAAATCTTTCCGTTTCCAGAGATTTGAATAAATATAAATCCAAGCAACACAGAAGATATAAACATACTTCCATGCATGTTTGAATGTTACATTCCACTCTTTGCCATTTAAATTCCCTTTGTCCAGAACCGCACAAAACCATTTTCCCAAAAGAATTCCTTCAAGATGACCTTAAGCACTGTATAAGCTGGCACCGCAACCATCATCCCCGTTATGCCGAACAGCAGACCGGCAGCTATAATAATTACAAATATCTCCATTGGATTCGATTTTACACTATTCGAATAGATGTAGGGCTGGGAAATAAAATTATCTATAAGCTGACCGACGGCAACCCCGATCATTACATACCCCACCAGAGGTAAGGTTTCTTGAGAAAAATCCATTTCGGTATGACTCGTAATAGTCAGTACCGCCATTAGCACTGCACCTATCAATGGCCCGGCATAGGGCACTATATTGAAAAGGGCACAAAAAAATGCAACGATCAAGGCATTTTCTGTTCCTACAAGAAACAGGGTTATGGAATAGATTATGAAGAGTACAAAAATCTGAAGAACAAGACCCACGAAATACCGGGAGAGAAGGTTTTTGATCTTTTCCAGTGAGTTCAATGTACGTTCCCGATGTGCAACGGGTACCATAGCAAGTACAAAGCGCTGAATAGAATTGTGGTCCTTTAGCATAAAAAAGGACATAAACAGTACCGAGAACAGACCGATACTGAGTTGCGTCATTATACCGAGAAGCGTATCCAATACTGTGGGGATTGCTTTATCGTCCATTGCACCAGTGACCTTTTTTTCGATTTCAGAATCTTGTACAACATCCTCGACCGCTTTTTTGGAAGTACCGGAGTATTCAGATATTTTGACATATATCTTGTCCAACTCCTTCTGTATATTTTCAGAATCATATAGGGCAACGTTTTTGGTCTGTTCTGCTAACATGGGGACGAACATATAGACCAACCCAGCAGTTAGCCCGAGGACAGCGATCAAAGCAATGATCGCTCCATAGGTTTTAGTGATATTGAGCCTTCTTCTAAGAAAAAAAACCAAAGGCCTGCACAGAAGGGCCAGAACGGCAGCGATCACTAGATAGATAATCAATGTACGTACCTGATATAAGACAACTAGTAATAGGGCTATACCCAGAAAAAAAGATATTGCTTTGATTATACCTTTTGCAAGGGTGTATGATTTCATAGATCTACTTTAAGGGGTATATGCGTACTTCTTTTATTTCCGAAAACTAACTGGAAATTGCTTATTATTATAAAAAATCGTATTTGTTTTTTTTAGAGAATTTTGAAACAAGATCATTGATAATATTTTAAAAGGCTATATATGGTATACGGTTTCGCACCGATGGGCTCCATTTCTCCTACAGCCTTTAAAAAAAGCTTCACAAAAAATCCATAAACCGACTACCTTATATCACAACCGGTTTAAAAATATATAGAGGCTAAAATAAGCTTCCGAAAGAAACCTTTAAAATTGAAGTATTTTAAGAATTTACAGTTTTTTCAACTTTATATTTTTCCAGTAGACTTTAATCCCACCACCATCGTGTATTTGCAATACAATTTTACCATTGGCTGCTCCAATTTTTTCATCCGAAAAATCGACCATCTCCACACCGTTTAACTAGCTGGTTATTTGATCACCTTTTACCTTTATCCTCAACGTATTCCATTCCCCATATTTAAGGACATCTTCCTTTTCTGGGGCTGGCTTAATCAACCAACCACGACCATAGGATTCATAAATCCCTCCTGTATGGAGATTTGGTGGCGCTACTTCTATTTGCCATCCAGCTATTTTGATACCATCGATTTCAGACCTTATAAATACCCCGCTATTACCTTCGGCTTCCTGTTTAAACTCTAAATTTATCTCAAAATCCTTGTAATTATCTTCGGTAGCAAGATATCCATAATTTTTATCCGGCCCACTCTCAGATATTAATAAGCCATCCTCAACATACCATCTTTCGGTACCGTGCACTTTCCATCCATCAAGATTTTTTCCATTAAAAAGCTCCTTTCCAGTTTGACAACTGATAAATGCCATACTGAGTAAAATCGCAAATAAACTAATTTTTTTCATGTTTTTAAACTGTTTTTGTCCCGTTCTTATACTCTTTTTTGCCGATTTTAAAATAATTATCCGGCTAAATGATTTTCGAGTTGATGGGATTCATATTTCTATATTTTTAAACCAAATGGAGCTGGCATGATCTGGAATACCAATGTAGTCGTCATAAACGTACCCTAATCCGGATTCTACTCTCATCTGCCTCATTTTATTTTTTTATACTTTACAAGTGACCAATCTTCACCCCTTAATTTCATGAATAGTCCTAGTCCTATTTTAGCCTATAGATTTAGTTATCATTAAAACTGCCGATAGGAGGAATTCAAATATTGATTGGCCTCTTCCTCTGCGAATTTTGCAGCTTCGGCATCCCAGTGCAGGGTCTGATTGGGAAAACGGCCTGCAATTGTACCCAGAAGAATGGTTTCCGTCAAGCGCGAGGAATAAGAAAAGGGGGCGCTTGTTTCGTCCTTGCCCAAACAGGCGTCAACGAACTGGTGATAATGTTTCTTGCCTTCGGACTCATAGTCCCGAATGGGCGCTCCCAATCCAAAAGGCGTAACATCGATATCTTTATATTCGCCATTTATGATCAATTTAGGGAGGACCTGAAAGTGCGGCAGATAAAGCCTGCCCTTTTCACCTATGAACATGGCGCCCTGATCATGCAACTGTTCCCCGCCCGGCAGCATAAGGTCGTCGCGCTGCATATCTGCCCCTACCCCATCGTACCAAACCCATTTTAGGGTTTCTGCGGTATGTTTTGTGCCGGGGAACTCGTAGGTAACCATATTTTTTTCGGGATAGCTAAAACCGTTCGGTTTCCTGCAGGTGGTCGTGATGGTCCTGGGGACATCCAGTTCCAGCGCATTGTACGGTGTATCGAAGATATGTACGCCCATATCGCCCAGAGTCCCACAACCGAAGTCCACCAACTTGCGCCAGTTCATGGGGTGATAGATATCCTCTTTATAGGGGCGTTCTGCTGCCACTCCCAGCCAAAGGTTCCAGTCAAGGGTTTCTGGCACGGGATCCTTTCCTTTTGGTTCTGGACCATCATAGCCCCAGTTTTTTGGGGACCATGCCCTTACAGTTTCCACCTTGCCGATGATCCCCGATTGGATCAGCAACGTGGCCAGTTTATAATCATAGAACGAATGCACTTGAATGCCCATCTGAGTCACCAAGTTTTTATCTTCAGCAAGTTTCCGCATCTCCCGGGCCTCCGTAACGAGGTGCGTCAACGGTTTTTGACAATAGACCGGCTTATCCATCTGCATAGCCATCATTGATGCCGGCGCGTGGGTATGGTCTGGAGTAGAGACGATAACCGCATCTATCTTTTTGCCCATCTCTTTAAAGAGCACCCGGTAATCGGAATAGGTCTTCGCATTGGGATGCAACTTGTGGGCGGCGCTCAGATAATTGGAATCGACATCACAAAGGGCAACCACTTCAACCTGTGGGTGAGAGGAAATTGCCTTCAGGTCATTGCCTCCCATATTTCCGACACCTATATGTGCTGTGCGCAAGCGTTTGTCCTTTGCAAATGCCCATACGCCCGAAGGCAATAGTGCCATTGAAGACAGGGCGGCTGCGCCTTTGAGAAATTCTCTTTTTTTCATATTGGTTTGCTCTAAAGATTTCCTATTAATTTTTGATCTGGATATTATTTAACCACAACGGACTATCATAGTTCTGAAAACAAATGTAATCAGACTTGAAAGTCTCTTATTTTTGCGCGTCCTTCCTTTGCCTTTGCCTTTTATCCTTCCCATCTTTTTGACCTAGACACGAACGATATGGTTTTTTGACGTTGGTCCGGTTTTACGTCACTCTGGCATAAAGAAAATCCTTGAAATGTTCCACTTTTCTACTGTTTTTAATGCCTTGAACAAGGTTTAAGAGACTTTTTTTGCCAGTTTTAAAGTAGCTCTCATTGCCCAGTTAGGACAATATCAGAATGCAATACTCTTAAATAAATCCATCTTTTCATTCGATTCATTCTTCAATTTGGTAAGAAAGATGAGCATTCAAACAAATTGACCTAACCTTCACACCACATTGATATCATTTAAATATACTTAAAACAAAATGATCTCAAATAGAAACTATCAGATTTTGAATTTATGAGCTTTTAAAAAAATAGTTTATCCTATCGTTTAATTAGATTTCTTTTTTATAAAGCTATATCGTAATTTGAAACAGAAATGTTCAGGAAGCGTCATGAAGGTTAACTAATTGTCTGCTTTTTATGCAGACCCACGGCATAAAATTCATTTGGAGTGTGAAAAGAAGGGTGTGATTTTCGCGCCTGCGAAAACTATGAACCTTTGTATAACAGAAAATAATCTATTACTATAGGAAAATAGCTAGATTAAGTAATTAATTGTGCTTTTTTCGCACAATATCGGGTTCAAGGTGTAGGTTAAGGGGTGCTGTAACCCAGTACCCTGAACGCTACGCCCGCTTTAGATGGATTCTGTTCAAAGGTGACCCAGCCGTTTACCGTAGACCTTCCCGGGAGATAAGAGAATTCCAACTGGGAGGCCTCCTCATTCTCCCCTTTGCCTACCCTTACCTCTATGACCACATCCTGTGCGGTCTGCGTACCATTGTTTTTTGCGCTAACATGCAGAGCATAGTTCTGTACTCCGCGTTCTACTTTGCTAAAGGACACTACAATGTCTGGAGGGGAATCCTCGGCAATGAGCATATCATAGACCAGTATACCTATGGTGGTGGATACCAGAATAATACCCAATGTCAATATGGTGATTTCGAGCCAGTTCCTTTTCTGTTGCCTTTCCATTTTTTAGGTTTGTAAAAGTAGCCTTCCCGCAGAGGCGCCCAGTGCGCCTGGGAATGAAAGTACCACTATTTGTGATACAACAGCATATAATGAAAGGCCCTCTAGCCTTCCAAAAAACCATAGCATAAAAGCTGAGGCGATCAGAGCGACGGCATACATGACCACGGTCCCCGCCA
>Ga0314774_1001570_pt1 | contig 14280 bp, 10 predicted proteins | sample MetaGCBIA2018_FD_204515 | JGI IMG/M metagenome (GOLD analysis project Ga0314774, IMG submission 204515) | Cryopeg brine microbial communities from Beaufort Sea near Barrow, Alaska, United States - CBIA 2018 | ecosystem: Environmental > Aquatic > Marine > Coastal | place: USA: Alaska | collected... | reverse complement strand
TATTGGATGTAAATTATCTGGGAATAACTCCGGGAAACGATATAGGGGTTCGTGTAAATCGATTAATTCAACCGAAGCTTTTTTGCTTATGAATTCAATTTTTTCTTGAATTTCTTTAAAATTTTCACGCATACCTTCTTCAAACCAATGATGTCCAGAAAAAGTTGGCGTCATTCTGCAAATAATAACTGTTGGTTTAGTTGGAAGGTTTTTATAAAGTTCGATCATTTCTAAATAATCACCATCAAACTCCTCTTTATGTTGTGGCCAATTATTATTTCCTTGATCGTTCAATCCTAAATGTATAATAACAATATTTGGTAAAAAGTTCCTGGATTCTTCAAAGACGAGTTGTGTCCAATAAGATTTATGTCCATTTTTTAGCATGGTAGCTCCGCTATGCCCAAAATTTTTGACAACATAATTACTGCCTAATAACTGTTGAAGCTGGGCTGGATAGGAATTTTCTTCTTTGTTTTCTATTCCATGACCATATGTTACACTATCTCCAATGCAAGCAACTTTTATTGCTTGAGAATAAGCTGAGATTGTCAAAAGAAACATTAAAAATGTCAGGATAAATTTGATGTTTTTTACAATTGATTTCATTTGAAAATATAGGTTAAGGTCTTCTACTTTTTGTTTATTTTATTCTATGCTGATTTCAACTTTTTGATTAGTATATTTTTAAATTCTGAATCCCTTAGAAAGCATAATATAAAAGAGCTAAATTTCACAAGTTTTTCTGTGTCTATTCCATCTGGATATTATTTGGGTCTGAGGGTTCTTCCTCCGGAAATATATTGTTAAATGTTATTACTTGATTTGCCAGCTAATTTCATACTATCAATCAGACGAAAGAATATAGAAAAAAGTTAAAGGACTATTGTTGTAATAATCAATTGTTTATCATATTTTCTTTTCCTTATGTATTACCGTCTCTTTAATTTTCGGTAAAATTTTCGATATAACTGTTCATAATACCAAACGTCTTCTCCAGGAATTCCAGTGTAGTTTCAGGATGGATTGGGCACATTCGCAATGCCAGGTGGCCTTTCAATTTGGTTGTGGTAATCATCGCGTAACCATCTTCCAGAAGGTATTTGGACACCTTGGCATTTATTTTGTCGTTTTCTGTTTCATCTTCGGAAATCTTTACCCGAAATGAAATAATGCCAATGGAAGGCTTGGTGATTATTTCCCAATACTCCTTTTGTTTGAGTAGCTTTTCGATGTATTCGGCATTTTTGATTCCATTTGTAATATCAGCACCAATTTTTTCCAGGCCAACACATCTGAAAAAGGTATACAATTTAAGCGCTCTAAATGATCTTGAAAGTTGTACCCCGTGTTCGTAATAATTAATCTCCCCGGAATTACTCACCGTATCATCCAAATATTCGGCGGTAACAGTAAAAGCTTCTTTCAAGATGTTTCTGTCCCGCACCAATAAACATCCTATTTCATAAGGTTGAAACCACCATTTGTGGGGGTCCAATGTTATTGAATCTGCTTTTTCAATGCCCTGAAGCTCTTTTTTGTACTCTTTAGAGAGCATCGTCGCGCCACCGTAAGCGGCATCTATATGGAACCAACAATTCTTTTCTTTGGCGATTTGGGCCATAGTATTAAGGTCATCTATAGCCCCTGTATTTGTTGTTCCTGCATTTCCAATAATGCAGAAAGGTTTTAAGCCGTTTTTTATGTCTTCTTCAAGAGTTTGTAACAATTGGTTTGTGTCAATTCTGAAATGGGTGTCAGATTTGATCTTGCGCATATTTTTAGGCTTAAATCCTATTACACGCAATGCTTTCGACAAGGAGGAATGGGTTTGTTCAGAATAATAAATAACTCCATTGGAATGATCTTCCGGAAGTTTGTTTTCCCGGGCCGCTACGATGGCGGTGAGATTGGCCATCGAGCCTCCACTTGTAAAAATTCCGCCGCTTTCTTTCGGGAATTCCATTATTTCTGCGAGCCATTCCAGGGTCCTGGTCTCTATCATTGCGGCATACGCGCCACCCATCCAATGGCCGGCAAATACATTGTAGCCAGTGGCCAGCGTATCTGCAAGAACACTGTAATAATTACTCGGCCCGGGTATAAAAGAAAAGAATCGGGGATGGTCCAAATGAGCCACATTATTGGAAATCAAATGATCGAGCTCTTTAAAGACTTCAGACGGATCTTCTCCAATTAAGGGCATTTCCCTTTTTACTATATCATTAAGAACCTCATAGCTATTTGTTGCATAGACTTTCTTGTCGGTCATTTTAGTTCTATGTTCCACAATGGCATCAATCACCTGATAGCCTTGATCTTTCATTTCTTGTTTTGTCATATTTTTTGTATTTATTAATCTAAGGTTTGCACCCCGCCGCCATTTACAAATAGAATCTGCCCACTCGTCCAGCTTGAAATAGGCGATGCAAAGTATAACACGGCACCGGCAATATCTTCTGGTTCGCCTAAACGTTTAATAGGGGTGTGGACCAACATACGTTTTTCAATACCTGGGGTAAGCACTGTACTCAAAGCCTGTGTTTTTACAGCTCCGGGACCAATGGCGTTGATGCGAATATCATCTGGGCCAAAATCAAAGGCCAGGTTACGCGTCATATGGTTAATTGCCGCTTTAGAAGAAGCATAGGCACTAATCGCCGGGCTCTTATTAACCGAAGCCATGGAAGACATATTAATGATGCTGCCGTAACCAGACTTTTTCATATGCGGTGCTACCAACTGGCACAAACGCCACATACTAAAAACGTTCATTTCAAACACTTTTTTAAACTGTGCTACTTCAATGTCATACGGGCTTTCTTTTCCGGCACCACCGCCACCAACATTGTTCACCAGGATATGGATACCGCCAAACTCTTTTACAGTTTTATCTACGAGGTTTACCAAAGCTTCGTCTTTGGTGACGTCGCAATCTATGGCAATAGCTTTTCCATTGTTAGCGTTGATTTCTTTGGCTGTTTTTATTGCTGCTTCCAGGTTATAGTCAGAAACGACTACATTGGCACCATAGGCAGCGAGTATTTTGCAACTCGCTTTACCAATTCCGTTTGCACCACCGGTTACAATGGCGGTTTTTCCTTTTAAATCAAATAATTTTGATATGTCCATAATATTTTAGTATTAATAATATTTTTATCTTTTCATCCTTAAATAATTTGCTCCTGTTTGATAGGCCGGTAGGGAAGTAGCAAGGTTGCGGTATTGCCGGCTATTGAATGCGACGCCAATCTAACTATAGCCATTTCTGCGGCGGGATTTATAAACTTCATTGTTTTCCAAATACGGAAACGGTCAGCGGTCCAAGGATTTGTTCTTCTTCACCATGGAGGCTCATTTTTGCATTTTTCACCAATAAAGAAAAGGAGAAATAAATTCAAGAACTTGTTTTCCAGAGAGATACTGACAGATTATTTTGGCGGTCGAGATTTGAAATGAAGTGTTTGCCAGCGCCATTTGGAAGTTTGTAGGGACACCAAGGAAAAGAATAACAATCTGTTTTTTTTTGTAATAAATATGTAGCAGATACCATTCATTTATGGTATCTACTACCATTCTGGGTAAATTTTTATTCGAACAAAAGAACAAATTCCACTCTGGGCTACGGTTTGTCCCGGCATTTGCCATCAAATGGATTATAAACCTTAAATTTAGTCCTCTCTGGTAATTTCCGCTTCCTGGGAAGCCTTGGTTAAATCCCTGTCCATTTCATAAAGGTTTATATTTCCTTCCACTCCGGTAGAAGCGAGGTTATATTTATCGATAATGCCGTTTATAAGCGTTTCTTCTTCAATTTGTTCCTTCACGAACCACTGTGCAAAATTATAAGTGGCCCAGTCCTTTTCTTCCTGGGCGAGATTTACGATTTTATCGATTTCCTTAGAATTGTTTATTTCGTGCTTCAAAATATTTTTCAAACAATCGCCCAGATCTTTTGGATTTGGTGGGGCAGCATCTATAGCTTCAATCTTAGCATTTCCCCCACGATCATTGATGTACTTAAGGATTTTGAACATATGTACCCGTTCTTCGTGCATATGGCCATAAAGGAAGTTTGCGATCCCCGCGAAACTGTTCACTTCTGCCCAGGAGGCATAAGAGAGATACACCTGGGCCTGAAAAGCCTCACGCGTCATTTGGGTGTTTAGCAATTTTTCTATTTTGTCTGAAATGCGTTTCGTTCTCATAATATTAAGGTTTTTTAAGTTGCTAATGTTTTTTTTATTCAAAATAAATCGCTTCAAAAACGGCCAAAGGCACCCGCCTGCCTACATTTAGTGTTAAAGTATCGCCATTTAAAGTGTAATTATCGGCGAGTTCAAATACTTTTAGAAATTTGGGTTCATTTACATCTATATCCGGACAGGCTTTCAGGGTAGTGGCCATTTGGGAAAAACGGATGCGATTTCCTTTTTCTAAGTTAAATATACCACTAAAATCATTGCATCCCGCGAAACCTTTTATTCCATTTCCTTCAGTTTTAAGCATAAAATAAATTTCTTTTTCCTGGTTTGCGGCCATTTCAATTTTCTGGCCTTCCAAGGTTTTAAGCTTCCAGTAATTTTCGGTAATCTGGGGAGCCGATTTAATGAAAACTGCCAATGGCGCACGTTTTCCTATATTCAGCATTAATGTATCCCCATTGATGGTATAATTATTTGCCAGTTCAAAAACCTTTAAAACTTCAGTTTCATCAATGGCCGCATTAGGGCAGGCCATTCGGGTAGTGGCAATTTTAGAAAAATTTATGCGATTTCCCTGTTCCAGCTTATAATTGCCCATAAATGTGTTACAGCCCGCAAATCCATTTAGCCTGTTTTCACCCTGTTTTAGCGTAAAATAGATATTTGTACTATTTCCTTCAATGTTGGAGACATCTTGCCCTTCCAGTTTTATGAGAGTCCACTTCTCCTGGATAATAGATTCCTGGTCCAGGCCATCAGTGTTGACATTTTCTGTAGTTTCACCGGTAGTTTTTGTGGTGTTGCAGCCCAAAGCGGTTATCGTTATAAGTGCAAGACAAATTATCCTTTTTTTCATTTTGATTGTTTTTTATGATAATTTAATTGTAAGGTTTTTATTTTTTGAAGAAGTTCCCCACTTGCAGGTCCTTTAATTTTAATCGATATAATAATATCCTCAATTGGAATAAAATTAATAGGTGAGGCGGGCGCGTCGATTTCCTGTAACCACCTGGTCAATTGCTCTGTTGAACTTAGATAGACAATAACACCTAATCCAACCCAGCCATGGGCCGCGGCACACATGGGACAATGTTCGCCGCTGGTGTATATGCTGGTATTTTTTCGTTCTTCCACAGAAAGGTTTTTTGCTGCCCAATGCGCCAACTCAATTTCGGGGTGTGCAAGTTTGTCAATTTCATTTACCCGATTTCGCGCTTCGGCAATTACTTCATTGTTTTCGTTTACTAAAATAGAGCCAAAGGGTTCGTCGCCAGCGTTAAAAGCTTCTTCGGCCAAAGCAAGACAACGCTTTAGGTGTTTTAAATCGTTTTCGGTTATGTTATTTTCAGATTTTTTCATTTAGAAACCCTATTGAGTAATAAGTCGATTTGTAATTTTAAATAGTTTTATGTTTGTATCCCAAATGTACTATAAGTATTGTTACTGATAAGGCCACTCCCAAACTAGAAACCCCCTTTCCAGCCAAAGTGTTTCCCGGAGTGGAGCAGTTCCGCACCCGGTTTTTTTCGGAATTCGCGGATTAGCGGATCGAAGGCGGTCAGCTTTTTGCCTGTGTCCAAGACCTTTTCGAGGAAGCGCTTTCCCCGCAATCCTAAGCGTTTCATTGGGTAAATAACTAGATAAAGGGGAATGTGCTGAGGGGCGGGGTAGTTTTAAATATGATTTTATTGTGGATGCAGTTGAGAACTAATTTTAAACGTGAATATTATGCGCCGTAAACTACTCTTTCTTTTAATACTTCCTTTATCGAGAATTGTAATTCCATATTATGGGTTATTGTTATGTTGACATCCAAAATTTTTTCAGCTACGAAACTATGAGCCATGTCAAAAATGGTCCGGGTTTATGGATTCCTTTTGCTTCGGAGTGTTCTTTTTGTAAAAAAATCAACACTCTCTTTCTTCCTATTCTTATCTTTTGTGCATTTCTAAATAGATAAAAAATTCCAGTAAGTTCTGAATTTAAAGTGTATCAATTTAAATTCAGGATTAAAATAGAATTATAAATGTAAAACATACGCTTATATCAATTAATATTTTATATTTAACAAACTTTTAGCAGATGGATTTTATCATTTGTAGGTCTTACGACTTTAATGGTATAGTTAGGAAAGGGAATATCAGAAATTGTATTTTGGAAAGGAGATGTGATTGCTGCCTATGCAGGCACAACTAACGCTAATACTGTTTTAGGATGGGAGGCAAAATTAAGTTTAAAAGATGCACCAACATCAGCCTGGAAGCGAGAAAAAACACATTGACTATTATTTCTATTTTTATCACTCAATTTTTATTTATAAATATGCGATTTCTATTAGTTCTTTCAATAATTATTTTTACCGTTATTGGGTGTAAGAATGATGCAAAACAAGATTATATAAGTCAAAAGGAAGAATTGTTTATATCAGCAAAAGAAATTCCGGACAGCCATTTTCTAGGTGATAACAACTGCAAAGAATGCCATAATGAACAATATAATGATTGGAAAGGCTCCCATCATGACAAGGCTATGCAGTTGGCAGATAGTACTTCAGTTCTGGGAAATTTTAATGATGAAAAATTCACAAGTCAAGGGGTTACTTCTCATTTCTATAAAAAAGAAGGTGGTTTTTATGTAAACACTGAAGGTCCTGACGGAAACAATCACGACTACAAGATTGTTTATACTTTCGGATTAACACCCTTGCAACAATACATTGTAAAATTTCCGGATGGTCGTTTTCAATGTTTAAGAACGGCTTGGGATTCGGTTAAAAATAAATGGTTCGATTTATATCCGGACTTTAAAGTGGTACATTCTGAATGGTTGCACTGGTCTAGAGGTGGCTTGAACTGGAATACCATGTGTTCCGATTGCCATTCCACCAATGTCAGAAAAAATTACGATTTTGAAACAAATTCCTTCGATACAAAATACGCCATTATTAATGTAAACTGTGAAGCTTGTCACGGACCCGGAAAGCAACATGTAGAAGACGTAAAGCGATTGGGAGATACATATTCTCCTGCAGGAACCATGCATATGACATTAAATACGACTCCTAAAGAGTTGGTAGATCAATGTGCACGCTGCCACATGCGTAGGGAACAATTTTCGGGTGCCTTTAATTTTGAAGGCACCATGTTGGACCATTATTACCCACAGCTTATAGAAGAACCAACCTATTATCCCGATGGCCAGATTTTAGATGAAGATTATGTTTATGGCTCATTTGTCCAAAGTAAAATGTACAAGAATAATGTGGCCTGTAACAACTGCCATGATTCACATTCCTTAAAATTAAAATTTGAAGGCAATACACTCTGTGCACAATGCCATTTACCTGATGAATTTAATACCCCAAAACATCATTTTCATGAAATGGGTACAGACGGAGCTAAATGCATTAATTGCCACATGCCCGGAAAATATTATATGGGCAACGATTTTAGGCGCGACCATAGCTTTAGGGTGCCAAGACCGGACCTTAGCTTAAAATATGGAACGCCCAATGCTTGTGCAGGATGCCATGAGAAAGATGATGAATGGGCTTGGGAAGCCTTTCGAAGCTTATATGGAGCAGTAGATTACACGCATTTTTCTGAAAAGCTTGCTCCCGGGATTAGGGGGCAACCAAACGCACATACAGGATTATTGGAACTTATAAATGATAAAACACAAGTAGAAATAGCAAGAGCTTCAGCCGTAAAAGCCTTATCTAATTACAATCCTGAAAATTTTATTGATGACTACATCCGTTGGTTAAACGACAAATCGCCTTTAGTTAGGGGGGCCACTGTCGATGTTTTGAGCGAAATTAATAATACGGATTATGTGAGCTCATTTTTGCCACTTTTAAACGATCCTAAAAGAAGTGTAAGAATAAAAGCATTTTATGGGTTAGGTGGTTTAAGTGAAAGTCAGGTTCCAGAAAAATACATAGAGGTTTATCAAAAAGTAAAGAAGGAATTTTTTACCCATTTGAACACAAATTCAGATTTTGTTGGTGGACGTATCAAAAAAGCCAATTATTACCTTAAGAAAGGCGATTTACAAAAGGGAATTGAAGGTTACGAAAGTGCATTAAAATTGGACAACATAAATAACCAAGTACGATTAACCTTGGCCACTTTGTACTATAACACCCAAAATTACACAAAAGCAGAGGAGGCATTTAAAGCGGTAATCAAACAAGAACCGGAATATGGACCATCTTACTATTCATTAGCATTGCTATATGCCGAGTTAAATAGAACCAATGATGCCATTGAATTATTAAAAAAGGCAATAGGGAAAATGCCAGATAACATTCGGGTGTATTATAATTTAAGTTTGCTGTATGATAAGATACAAGACCAAAAAAACGCTGAAAGCAGTCTTGTCAAAGGCTTAAAGATTGATGCAAATAACGAAAGTCTATTATATGCATTGGCCTATCATTACTCTAAATACAACCAGCCAGAAAAAGCAAAAAACATATTGATCAAATTAGTTCAGTTATATCCAAATAACCCTCAATATGCTAATTTTTTGCAGCAATTGAATTCTGAGGCTTGATTTTATTAAAAACCAAGCTTATTTCGCTATAGATCGTATCTTGATTTCTGGGAAAGCACTTTATTATATTTTTTAACCCCTGCCAATCTTTTAGATTTTCACTAAGCTACGACTGCCGAATATTGGAATATTCCTTTCTCAATAAAAAAATTTGGGAGAGCATTTGCTTTAATTGGCAAAATGTATTTGCATTTTGTTCCACTTCCTAATTTTTTCAGGATTTACGGATTGACGCAACGAAGGGGCGCAACTTTTTGGCCTTTGTCCAAGACCTTTTCGACCAAGGTTAAGAGGTGATTATTAATAGTAATCACCAGGGTGGAAAACAACTACCGGCATTGCGAAATTAAAAAGGAACTGCTATTAACAATTGCTTTTTACAAGGCTTACGATAACTTCATGCTACTTTAAATTTTTAAATGCGATTTAAGTAATCTTGGCCATAACCGTTTTAGGTGCCTCTTCCTCACTTTCATCCTCATAGAGATAGCGCTCTTTGCTATCGTCCAGTTCATCCATCCACTCGGTGTGGTGAGTTTCGGCCATGGTGCCCGTAACCACGCTCTGGAAAGTTTTGTCCCTATAGGTTAGTATATTCTCTTCTTTGTCTTTTAGCCATTCCTTAAACATAACGGCAACCTGATCAACATTAAAGTCTGGATAATTGGATAAGGCTAATAAATCTTTGATATAATCGGTCTGAAAGTCCACATGATCCGGGCTCGAAGCCAGGTTTTCATTTTTATGGAGCCACGAGTTAATCTCGAGGCGACGTTCCTCTTTGGACGGTAATTTATAAATTTCCATCATATAATCCCGGGCAACCCAGGCCTGCGTATCAAACATATTGAACGTGTAATATTGATCCTGCATTCCTAAATAGATCAGTCTTGGCAATTCGTTAAAAAATATACCTTTATAAAGATTGTCCGGATACAAGTTGTTTTTGGTTTTTAAGCGCATTTCATCCGGAAGAAACGGGAATTTATGTTGATAGCCGGTGCACATAATCACAGCATCAAATTTTTTGGAAGTGCCGTCTTTAAAGTATGCCGTTTCTTTTTCAAAATGCGTCAATAAAGGCACCTCTTTAATTCCTTCCGGCCATTCCACGCCTATTGGACTGCTGCGGTAACTCAGCGTTACTGAGTTTGCTCCGTGCTTGTGGCATTGCACTCCAATATCTTCAGCAGAATAACTGCTTCCTATAAGAAGTAGATCCTGACCTTTAAATTGATTGGCACCTCTAAAATCGTGAGCGTGCAGTACCTGGCCGGGGTATTGCTCAATACCTTTGAAATACGGCATATTTGGGGTCGAAAAATGCCCGGATGCCACGATTAAATAATCAAACTTTTCCTTATAGGTCTTGTCTATTTTTAAATCATCCAGTACCACTGTAAACTTTTGGGTATCCTCGTCGAAACTTACCCAACGGGCAGTAGTGTCAAAACGGATATAGTCCCGCACATTGTTCTTTTTTATCCGTCCTTGAATATAATCGAACAAAACTGGTCTTGGTGGATAAGAAGAAATGGGTTTTTTAAAATGTTCGTCAAAGGAATAATCGGAAAATTCAAGACATTCTTTAGGACCATTGGACCATAGGTATTTGTACATACTACCGTGAATGGGTTCTCCATATTTTCCTACTCCCGTTCGCCAAGAGTAGTTCCACATGCCTCCCCAATTGCTTTGTTTTTCGAAACAAACGATCTCGGGCACTTCCAAACCTTCATTTTTTGCGGCTTCAAATGCCCTTAATTGTGCCAAGCCACTGGGGCCTGCTCCAATAATTCCTACGCGTGTTTTCTTCATAATAATCAATATTATTTTATGCCTGAAAAAATATCGTTTCAGGTAAATTATTTTTATTTTCTTGTGTAAATCGCTGCGAAAATGCCGCAAGTAAAACTTCAACCATTTTTGAGGAATGAGGTTGGGAACAAACGATTTGTCCTAACCTATATTTGATTGATGCTCCATTAATGGGAAGCCAATAAAGTACTGGTTTACAACTGTAATTCCTAATTATAACAAATACAAATTCATAACTTTTCTTGCTGAAGCCATTCTTCGCGATGAAAGCGGAAAGAACCTGGGGATCAATCCAATTTATATCAGTAATGAAAATGATCTTACCGCCAAACGTCTTGAAGATCTTCGGTATTACTGTTTGAATTATTCGCTCCTGATTTAAAGTATATCCAAGAACATTCACAAAAAGCTCAGTGAGAAAAGTCGCCTGAAACTGCTCCTTTTTAGAATTCCGGATGTCTCAAGACCTGGCGCCTCCTGCAGTGATGAAATATTAAGGATCTAATTCCCAATCGCTTTTGAAGTCGTGAAACCAATTTTTTGTGTTTTTTAGGTGTAGTTATTTGGATACGTATAAGCCTACAGGAGTTTATATATAACCGAATATATAAACTAATGGTATAGAAATTTCAACTTTTTTAAACAACTAAGGTTTTTATTATCACCAGGATACGCAAATCAAAATGTACCCTTAATTTCTGTTTTGATTAAATTTTTCGTTAGGTGAGATGTCCTGGAAATAGTCAGTATAGGAAAAATATTAATAAAATAAACGGTGAGTTTTTTCATCTTACCTCTTTGCTAAACTCCAGGGTATCATAAGGAATACACTTATTATTGTACAGCTCAAAATCCCTCATCAATCCTTATTTGCTTTTTTACCTTTGCAGATAGAGCGAACCTCTCGATAAATCTTTTTATAATTTTCATTGATTTCTTCCTCTGAGAAAATTTGTGTCACATCAGGTAGTTTCCGTTCAATTTTCTGCTGTTTAAATTGAACTTTTTTATCAATTCCATCGGCATAAGTAACAAATTCTCCCTGTTTTAAGCTAAAAAAAACATTTGCCCTGATTTTGGAAACCTCTTTTTCTCCCGTAGATATTTTTGTGTCGAAGTCCAGGCCGGTTCCCCGCATTACTGTTCTTGTTTCATCTTTTATGATTTCGAAAAAACGTTCGTAATAGCGCGCGGTGTCGGGATCATTTACTTTTCCGAAGAACTGATAGGACAGATTGCTTAAAATCGCCTTACTGGCTTTGTCCCCGTACATCATATCGTTCTGGATCTTGTCCTGCATCACATATACCGTGGCTATATCATAACTCCTAAGTGTGGCCGGGATGCGATGCATATTCAGCAACCGAATGGTTGGAGCTTCTTCTATCAGGAGAAAAGATGATCTGGAATGCCTTACGCTCATTTGCTTTACAATGGTATGCATTACAGTGGCGATGACAGGGGAATATGCGGAGTCGTATTTTGGGTTATTTATCAATGAAATCACGGCCGGGTTCCCGGGATTATTAATGTTCAGGGGAATATCATCCGCCGCCAGCGCCATAAAAATACGTTTACTGCTGATCTTCATTAATGCAGTAGAAAGTGTGCTCTTAACACCGGCAGTTTGTCTTTCGGAATGCTTCCCGCTTATAAAGGCATCTGCGAAAGCCCGGGAAGTCTGGTTAGATTTCAAAAAATCAATAAGCTCATCGGTATCCAGGTATTGGTAAATAGCAATCAGATGAGGGAGGGTGCAATATTGGGGAAAAGAAACTTTCAGTTTCCATATTAGTCCGGAGATTAATCCTTGCGCTGCATCGTTAAAAAATTTACCTGCCCCGGTGGCGCCGGCTTCTTTTTGTTCCAATAAGTTTTCAATTAAAACCCGCGACACCTCATTAATATCTTCTTCATTCTCCATATATCGCGGTGCAATGGGATTTACCCGATGAATTATTTTATCAAAGGAAAGTATATAAAACGGCAAATCCGGATTCCTGAACAGGGGATAGGCCATTTCCGTAATCTCGAAATCCTTATAGTCGTGTATAAGTCCACAGAATGAATTTCGGCTGAAATGCTCCAAAAGGTTATAGACCACACTTTCTGTTTTCCCACTACCCGCAGCCCCAATTACAGAAACCCCGCGCTTGACATTATTGATCTTAAATGTGCCATTCCGGGTTTTAAAATACACCTTGTATTTCTTTTCAATATTTGATGTTTCTTTTTTAGGTATAAATACATAGAGGACCGTATTGCTCAAAATAAGGGGGCAACCTAAATAAAGGCTTATAGTAGCTATTTCTTTCAGGGATGGGTCTGCCGGTAAAATAGCCCAAAGGAACAAACCGCATAGGAGCAAATTTATGGGAAATGCGAAGGATGATATTTTATACATTCGAAAGAAAATGGCGCTTCCCATTGCAATGCTCCATAATAAATTGATGAAATTGGTTTCCATAATTGGTTAATTTAAATTCCTATTGATCCAGATCTTAAGGCTACTTGAATTCCATGTTGAAGGGATTTAATAAGTCTCACTGTTAGTTGCGCTTTGGAGAGGGGAACCACAGGAAGCAGCGGTATTCCGGTTTCCCTAAGCATCTTGAAGGCCAATGCTTTTTCTGAAGCGGGAAGCCCCAGTATTGCAGAAATATATAATTTTGGACTTCTAATAAAGTCTTTCCTGGCCTGATATGTTTCCACAAAATTGCGGTTATACTGAAATGTCTTGTCAAATGTTTTTTCAGCTTTTTGAAAAAAAAGATCCCTGTTAAATCCTCTTTTTACCACCTTGCCATACATTTCAACCTCTGATCCTTTGTATTTGCTCCCTGGGGATAAGCTAAAGGAATTGGAAACATCTTTTCGGCTCACTATAATATGAATATGGCTTTGGTTTCCTTCCTTGAGCATTCCCTGAACAATACGTTGTCCGTTTTGCTTATGGGGAGCTTCCCTTTCCAATTTAAGGATCTGCTGTTCCCGGGTTTTAATATTCCCCTGCATCTCACCGCCTTCGATTTTTCGAACCTGATTTTTAAGTTCCAGTATTTTGGTAGCATAAGGCTGGTTTTCCTTCACATGGAAGTCTGATCCTTTAAATGCTCTCTGGTGTTCGATCTTTGCGAAATATTTAATATCATTTACAGTAACAGGCCGGCCATTGATTTCCCGGTTAAAGCAGGAGGCATAATCTTTCATTAGTTCCCTGGTATATTGCTTTAGAGCATCCGGGCTGTTTTGTAGTTTTTTCAGTTCATATTGCGAAGGGTTTACGGTAATAGAGTAAAATTTTGGTTCAATTTTTTTCAGCTTGGAGGTGTTGGTATCTATTTCCTTTATTACCACTTCCGGAGAAATGTCATCCTCCTTCTGGTTGAAGAAAAATTCGTGATCCTTTTCCATGCCTGGAAGCTGGTTTTCTTTTTCCAGGTAATCGACAAAACCTGCAGCACTTTGGGAATAACTTGATCCAAGTTTTTGGGGTGTGATGGTGATATACATAATGAATTATTTATAAAAATCAGGATGAGTGTCGTCTTGCTCATAATCCTTTTTTTTCTGGTTCCAGTTTTTATTTTTTGGATCTGCCGCTTCCATAAGTGATTCCAGAATGGCCAAAGTGGGGTTTACTTTATTCTTTTCCACATCCTTCACTATTGCGATCACTGCATTTATTCTTTTCTTCAGG